>Ga0172371_10001814_pt1 | contig 33890 bp, 29 predicted proteins | sample Lak12m_FD_114543 | JGI IMG/M metagenome (GOLD analysis project Ga0172371, IMG submission 114543) | Freshwater microbial communities from Kabuno Bay, South-Kivu, Congo - kab_022012_12m | ecosystem: Environmental > Aquatic > Freshwater > Lake | place: Democratic Republic of the Congo: South-Kivu...
ACGATATCCAGTTTGAGGCTGCCGCTATTTTTTTCCAGGATCTCACTGGTCTTGTCCGTACTTCCATCGTTAACCACCACCAGGCGGTAATCCACTCCAGCAAGAGTTTTATCCAATTTCTCCAGCAGTCTGGGGAGGTCACGCTGTTCGTTATAAGCGGGTAGTAATATCCAGATCATTCCTTCAGTCCTGTTTACTAAAATCTCCAAGCCGCACCAGATCAAATCCAACGGCTTTTGGAGCACTATTATTCCATAAATTGCGCCCGTCAATCAGCAGCGGTCTTGCCATCAAGGATTTTAGGCGTTTAAAATCCAGGTCTTTGTATTCGGAATGTGCAGTCATTAATACAGCCGCATGGCAGTCTTTTGCCAGTGCGTAGAGATCGCCAGCATATTGTGCTACAAAAGGATCATGCCCCGCAACATCTGCACCTTCGGCAACCAGTAGGCGCATCAGGTGATCGCTAGGTGAGTCGCGCGTATCGTCAGAATCTTCCAGGTACGCGTAACCAAGCACCAGAATTTTTTTGCCAACCAGATCGCCCAGCCTGTCCTTCAATAATTTGAGAATATGTTGCGGCATTCCGCTGTTCACTGCCCTCGCCGCCGGGATTAGGCGTACTTTCACATCCAGTCCCCGAACGGCACTGGCCAGAAGCCAGGGGTCTTTAGGAATACAGTGACCGCCCACCCCAGCACCGGGCAATAACATTTCGCGCCCGGGCGACTTGCGCACCAGATCGCGTACCCGCCATACATCTGCGCCCAATGCTTCACAGATCAGCGCCACTTCATTGGCAAATGCGATCTGAACGTCGCGGTAGGTATTTTCAACCGTCTTGACAAGTTCCGCAGTGATCCAGTCAGCCTCATCAATATCAGCTTCTACAACCTGCATGTACAGTTTTTTCATTACATCCGTTGTTGCCGGTGAATCTCCGCCAACGACGCGGCTCATCTTTTTGAGATTGTTGATCAATCTGCCAGGCATTACCCGCTCAGGGCAGTTGCCTAAATAAAATCCGTCGCCGCAATTGCGTCCGCTGTGTTCTTCCAGCAGCGGCAAGACGATCTTCTGCATGGTACCCGGCATAATGGTGGATTCAACGACCACAAGCACGCCTGGCTTCATTAACCCACCCAGAGATTTGAGCGCCTCTTTCAGGGCAAAATATCCGGGTATATGGTCATCATTCACCGGTGTTTCCACATCGATCAGTACTACATCACGGTCCTGCAATAAACTGTAGTCTGTTCCGGAATTTAATCTTCCTGAAGCGGCCACATCTGCGATCAACTCGGTTAAACCAGGTTCCCTACCTTCGATCGGAGAAATGCCTTGGTTTATTTTTTCCACTCGGTCAGCCTTGATATCGATGCCGACAACATCAAAACCTTCCCGGGCAAACAGGGCGGCAACCGGCAAACCTACATAACCCAGCCCGATAACGCCGATCCTGGCGCTGCGATCAGCGATCTTTTTCTTTAAGTCCGCTTGCGGCATGCTAAACCCCGATCACCTGGTGCTTCAGACCGGATTCTACCAATGCCAGCGACAGGCGCAGCGCTTCTAATCCGTCTTCGCCTGAAACAGGCGTAGAGCTTCCACTCTCAATTGCATTTAAGAATGCTTGCAGTTCGGCCTTCAGAGGCTCTTGTTTTTGCAGTTCAAAGCGCATCATGGGTCCTTCGCTGACACCGCGCAAGGTATTGAGCGGCGACCATAGATCACCGCTGGCTTGCGCATTTTCATAGAAGTAAAGGTCTTGCAGCAGGTCATCCACATGGAACAGACCTTTTTCACCCAGCACAAGCGTCTCACGGATCTTCTTAGGCGTCAGCCAATTCAATTCAAGAGCTCCAGTTAAACCACCCGGAAATCGCAGCAGGCCAAAGAGTAGGTCTTCGTGATTGGTATGGATCTGCTGCTCAGTTTCGGCATAAACACGGATTGGATTCAGCCCGGTAAGAAAACGCATGATATCCACATCGTGCGGTGCCAGGTCGATAACAACACCCACGTCGCGGATGCGCGCTGGAAAAGGGCCTGCTCTTCGGCAGAAAATCTGGAAGATCCTTCCCAGATCGCCATTATCGAGGCGTTTCTTTAAAGATTGAATGGCGGGGTTGAAGCGGATAATGTGACCGATCATCAATTGGCATTTCGCCTCTTTTGCCAGTGTTATGATTCTCTGCCCTTCTTCTACTGTTGCCGCGATAGGTTTTTCTATAAGGGTGTGCACGCCAGCCTTAAGCGTAAAAGTAGCTACCGCTTCATGGTCCGAGGTTGGCACCGTGATGGATACTGCATCAGGCTTTTCCTTCTCAATGAGCTCGCGATAATCTGAATAAGAGGGGACTGCAAATCGGTCAGTTATGGCTTTAATGCGCTCCGGATTTACATCGGATACGCCAGCCAGCTGCACATCATCCATTTCAGAATAGACGCGCAGATGGTTAAAACCCATCGAACCGACACCGATCACTGCCACACGCATGGTTTAAATCCTGCCCATGAATTCGTTAATTGTGCCAGCAACCTTTTCCAGATCTGCCTGGCTAAGCGAAGGATGAACCGGGATCGAAAGCACTTCCAACGCAGCTGCTTCAGTAATTGGAAAAACCTGATGGCTTCCAAACATTTCCATATAAAAACCCTGCTTGTGAATCGGGACGGGATAATACACCTCTGTCCCGATCTCATTTTCCTTTAAATATTCACGCAGGGCATCGCGTTTGCCGCCTGCAACCCGAATGGTGTACTGATGATATACATGTTTATATCCCTCAGGAACAAAGGGGGTTGTTACGCCTTTAAGATGGGTGTCATAATAAGCGGCATTTTGAGTGCGTTTGGCATTATGGGCATCCAACTTACCCAACTGGGCATTGCCAATTGCAGCGTGCACATCCGTCATACGGAAGTTGTAACCCAATTCATCATGATAGTAGCGGCGGCGCATGCCGTGATTTCGGAGGACTTTGCATTTTTCAGCGATCGCTTCGTCATCAGTGGTGATCATGCCACCTTCGGCGCTGGTCATGTTTTTGGTCGGATACAACGAGAATGTTCCGGTTCCAAACGAGCCGGCGCGTTTTCCTTTAAACTCAGCCGCATGCGATTGGCAGGCATCTTCAATCACCATCAAATGATGTCTCTCTGCGATTGCCATGATCGCGTCCATATCACAGGTCATGCCGTATAAATGTACAGGAAGAATGGCTTTGGTTTTTGGGGTAATAGCTGCTTCAATTTTGGACACATCCATATTGAAGGTCCGTGGATCAATATCTACAAATACCGGTGTCCCACCCGCATAAAGAACTGAATTTGCAGATGCAATAAAAGTAAAAGGCGATGTGATGACCTCATCGCCCTTGCCTATCCCATGCGCCAGCAAAGCAAGGTGTAGAGCAGTCGTGCCAGAGGAGGTTGCCAGAGCATATTTAACATTACACAACTTGGCAAAGCCTTCTTCAAAAGCAGCCACACGTGGCCCTTGCGCCAGAATCCCGGAATCCAAAACCTCTAAAACAGCCTTCTTTTCCTCTTCACCAATAACCGGTTTTGCCATATTGATCATTTTGCACCTACCCATGATTCTTTTAGAATTTCAACCTGGCGCCCGCATGCTGGACATTTCGCCAGAACCGAATTGCCTGCTTCTTTGATCTTTTCGAGTTTTTCGCCGCAGGGACATACAAATCCATGTAGCCTGGCAGGATTGCCAAATACCAGACCGAAATCCGGAACATCTTTAGTGACCACACTGCCGGAACCGATCATCGACCATTCGCCCAGGGTGATTCCGCAGCGAATTGTTGAATTTGCACCGATTGCCGCACCGCGTTTGATCAGCGTGGTACTCAATACCCAATCATCTGCGGCTTTCGGCGAACCATCCACATTGATTGCGCGCGGGCGCATATCATTGGTAAAGCAAACATGCGGCCCTATGAAAACGCCATCTTCTACTTTCACACCATGATAAACTGAAACATAGTTCTGGATCTTGACGTTATCGCCGATCTCCACACCTGAATCAATAAATACGCCTTTTCCGAAATTGCAGTTCTTCCCGATCTGGGCATCAGGCCGAATTTGGCCTTGATGCCAAATTCTGGTGCCTTCCCCAATTTTTGCTGAATCAGCAACTTCAGCTGTTGCGTGAATGAAAGAATCCAAAAGCCACCTCTGGTCTTATCTTGATTTTAGAATTTCTATGATTTTATCAGCAGCATGCCCGTCACCATAGATATCAGGTCTGCTGCCTTTAGGTTTGAAGTCGTAAAACCTCGCTGCAATTTTACTGCTGTCTGCGCCGGTTAAACAATTCCATCCGGAATCAATCGTTTCAACCCATTCTGTCTCTTCGCGCAGAGTGATACAGCGGGTACTCAGCAAATACGCCTCTTTCTGAATGCCGCCAGAATCCGTCAGGATGCAATCAGCATTTTTTTCCATCTTCAGCATATCCAAATAACCTAACGGTTCAATCATCCTGACGTTTTTCGGGACAGGCAAGCTAAAATGTTCAAGCATTTTGTGCGTTCTCGGATGAACAGGAAAAACAATGGGAATATTGATCTGTTCAAATCCTTCAAATATAGCAGCAAGATTATCCCTGTCATCCACATTACCGCCTCTATGAAGGGTTGCCAGGCCAAACTGTTTTGGAGAGAGTGCAAGCTCCGATAGAATGGCTGATTTTTCTTCAGCAACTTCCAGAAAGTGGAAAAGTCCGTCTGCCATTACGTCGCCTGTGTTGAATACGCCCTTTGAAATACCTTCAGCTTTAAGATTTTCAACTGCCTGCTTTGTCGGGCAGAAGAGCAGGTTAGCCAGAGTATCGCATACCACTCGGTTGATCTCTTCCGGCATTGATCTGTTGAAAGATCGCAGCCCCGCTTCAACATGAGCGGTCTTAATCAGCCTTTTAGAAGCACACAGTGCTCCAGCCAGTGTTGAATTGGTATCCCCGTAGATGATGACCCAATCCGGGTTGGTTTTTCCAATAAAGTTATCGATGCCACTCAGCATTCGACTGGTCTGTTCGGCATGCGAACCGCTGCCAACTCCCAGATTGACAGATGGTTCAGGTAAATTCAATTCATCAAAGAACAACCGGGACATGTTTTCGTCATAATGCTGTCCGGTATGTAATATTGCTTCTTCCCCGCTTTGATTCCATGCTTTTGATACCATCGCGGCTTTAATAAATTGAGGGCGAGCCCCAACGATATGAAGGATTCTCATGGGTTTGCAAAATTCTATCATGGTTATTCTCTTCAATGTCAGAAAAGGTAGCGAGTCGTTAAAAAGAGTAATTGATAATGCGATCGGCTGAGATTTTGATCCATACTGATAAAATAACTTTTAATGCCTGATGAGTTGCTGATTTCCCAGACCAAGATCATTCTTCCGCAGCGCCGGAAAGAACTCCTTACGCGCCCGCGCCTTCTGGAGTTATTGAGCGACCTGCTTGATTTTCGATTGATCATCATTGCGGCTCCAGCCGGCTATGGAAAAACATCTCTTCTCATCGATTTTGCGGATCAGTTTGATTGGCCGGTTTGTTGGTATGCATTAGATCCACTCGACAATGATCTGCATCGTTTTCTTTCCCATTTTGTAATGTCCTTAAAACGCCGATTCCCGGAATTTGGGGATGAAGTGGTCAATATTCTCAGGACTACCCCTGCCGATCAGCTCAATATAGACTACCTGGTATCAGCGTTGACAAATGATATCTATGAAAAGATCACCGAACATTTTTTTTTGGTGCTGGATGACTACCATTTACTTAACTCCAACAGCCAGATTGATACATTCTTAAGTGAATTCATTCAACGTGCGGACGATAACTGCCACATTGCCATTACCTCACGCAAATTGCTTACCTTACCAGACCTTCCTTTAATGGTTGCCCGGGCGCAAGTAGGCGGCCTTTCGATCGAAGAGCTGGTCTTCTTACCTGATGAGATCCAAAAACTCTATAACCAGGTATTTAACAAAAAAATCGATATTAAAGAAGCAACTGAGATCGCTAATGCTTCAGAGGGGTGGATCACTGGTTTGTTGCTCACTTCCCCAATGTTGCGCTCAGGAATGGGTGAACCAGTAAAGATCGCACGCGCTTCTGGCATTGGCCTTTATGAGTACCTGGCGCAGCAAGTGCTCATTCAACAGGCTGAAAACGTTCAAAACTTTCTGCTTAATTCTTCTATTTTAGAGGAATTTAATGCTGATATGTGCCGGGATGTGATTGGCAAAGCGCTTGGACAAACTCAGGATTGGAATAGGTTAATGGAATCCATCTTCCATAGCAACCTTTTTGTGCTGCCGGTCGATAATGAATTTAAATGGCTGAGATATCATCATTTATTCCGTGATTTTCTTCGGAACACTCTCGAAAAACAGCGCCCAGAAGATGCGGAAAAACTCAAACTTCAACTTGCTGAATATTTTTACGCAAAAGAGGATTGGGAGAAAGTTTTCGATATATACCAGAATCTCAAAAACCATCAGGCGATCGCAGCTTTAATTGAACGGATGGGTTCAATATTCATATCCAAAGGTAAGATCACCAAATTGTCCGAATGGCTTGGAATGCTCCCCAATGAAATGATTTCGAATAATCCCAGATTGTTGTCAATTCATGCTGCAGTCTTGTTCAATCAAGGGCATATCCAGCTTGGCAATGAATTGCTGGACAGGGTTATCGAAATGCTATCCAGAGATCAAAATGAGAAGGATTTTGCTGATAACCTGATCCGGCGCTCATCGGCTTTGAGAATCTTGGGGAATTATGAAGCCGCTCTTGCGGATGCAGACAAGGCAATACAAATAACCTCAGAAAAAATTGAGTTAGAACCGCTTTACTCGGAAGCACTTAGAGCAAAGGGAACAATCCTGTTTCAAACAGGATTTCTCAAAGAAGGACTGGAAGCATTAACTCAAGCCGTAAAGATCAGTGAGCGTGTGAAAAATGAAGAAGATACCGCCCGAATATTGGTTGAGATTGGAGCTATTTTCGAAAGGCTCGGGCAATTCTCTTCTGCCGAGAATGCCTATGAAAAGTCATTGACTTATTGGCAAGCTTCCGGTGATTCAATTTGGATCTCAACCATTCTGAATAACTTGGGGGTTCTGCAGCATTCAAGCGGAGAATTTATTAAAAGTTTTTCCAACCTCGAAAAATCCATGCACTACTCACGTATGACCGGGAATCAACGCATGGAAGGTTATGCCTTGGCCAGTATTGGCGACCTCTATAAAGATCTGGAAGCCCGTGATGAAGCATCCGAAGCATACCAAAAAGCCATGGAGATTGCGCAGCAGATTGAAGACCAGTATCTTATTTTCTATTTAAAGACTGCCGCCGCTCGGTTGGCGGTCTGCCAACAGCAATTCTCAAAAGCTGATTTGCTGATCCGTTCCGCAAACACACTCGCAAAGAAGAGCGATTCTGTTTTTGATTCTCATAAGATCATCCTCGAACAATCTTACTTGGAATTTGCATCCAGAAAATACCAATCCATTGTTGAAAATCTCGATCTTACATATAGATTCTTTTCCAAAGAAGGGCATATTGAAGATAGCGTATGCGCACAAGTATTACTTTTTTCTTGCCTGGCAAAATTGGGTGAATTTGAAAAGGCATTGGTTTTAATAAGAGATTTTTCTGCTGGCATCAGTGACCCTGCCAGGTACATTCCCAGCTTGGTCATGGTCAATGAGCTAAAGGAATTATTCAAATCCCTGGCTCTTAATAAAGAGATTGGAAATGAAATTTCAGGATTGTTAGCGCTTCTTTTTGACTTTCAAAAACTCACACAAAAGAGCAGGCGGCAGATAAGAAAAGATGCATCAGTTGTCCCATTTTCACCTGCAAAAATTAAAATTCGCGCATTTGGTCGCGTTGAAGTTATGGTGAAAAACAGGATCGTATCGAACTCGGATTGGAAAACTCAAACTTGCCGTGATCTATTTTTTCTCTTTTTGGCACACCCTGAAGGACTTACCAAAGAAGAAGTCGGTGAGATCATGTGGCAGGACATTTCACCTTCTGAACTTAAACTGAGGTTTAAGAATGCCATTTATCGAATGCGTCACGCTGTGGGTTCGGAAACTGTTCACTTCCAGGATAATTACTATCAGTTCAATCGCTCAACCGACTACGAATATGATGTTCAAAATTTTATTAATCTATCAAATTTGGCAAGAGATGAGAAAAATCTTGAAAAGCGAATTGACGCTTATAAAGCAGCCATTGGTTTATATAAAGGACCTTACCTCGCAGATATGGGGTATCAATGGATAATGCCAGATCGGCAAAAATTCCACGAAATGATCGTCAAAAATCTGCTCGATCTGGCGCTTCTTATGTTTAACAGTAAGCAGGCTGAAGAAAGTCTAGTGTTTTGCCGAAAAGCCCTTCAGGAAGACCCATGCAACGAGAATATCCATCGTCTTATGATGGAAATATTTTCATCGACTGGAAATAAATCTGCAGTAACCAGACAATTTCGTCACTGCCAAAAAGTCTTAAAAGATGAGATCAATACCCATCCATCTGAGGAAACAATTTCCCTCTACACGTCATTATTAGAACGATAGGCAAACCCTTTTAATTAATGATATGCCCCTTTTATTTTTTCCTTATCCCAATAATTGAGATCGATATTAATCAATATGGAAGACTTCTTCCAACTCCAGCATGGATTCATCCGCACGCTTACCCCCCAGAGCTTCAAAATACGGCGCCATAGCTGCTTGCCATCTCTCATTTATTGATTCCTTTTCCATTCCTTTTAACGCGGTCGGAAAATCAACAGGTGTTTCAAAATACCCAAATAACAAACCATCATCTCCTAAGAACAAGGAATAATTATGCCAGCCAGTACGGTTGAGCGCTTCTTTCATTTCCGGCCAAACATTTTCATGGGCTTTTTTATACTCAGCGATCTTATCTTTACGTACTTTTAGAATAATACCAATTCTTTTCATTTAGGCTCCAATTTGATTTTTGATATTTAAATGTGTTTTAATGAGTTCATTCATTTTACATATTTAACCAATTATTTTTTGGAGGAAATTTTGTAATGACAAGAAAACCATCAAATCTCACCATCGAACATGTTTCTGCTTTAATTGAAGAACAAGCACTTACAAAAGATCAACTTATAGGGTATTTGCGTCAGACTATGGAAATTCGCGCCTTGGAGAATAATATTTCCAATTTACTCGGACGAGCCGTACTCAAAGGCGCTTCTCACTTATATGCCGGGTCAGAAGCAGTTGCGGTTGGCGCAATAGGCGCTTTGCATAAGGACGACCTGGTGACGAGCACTCATCGTGGGCATGGTCATGCCCATGCTCATGGTGACTCAGCAGCGAAAACTCCTGAAGAAAAGCAGGAACACTACAACAAAATGATGGCTGAAGTCCTCGGAAAATCCAGCGGATACTGCAAAGGTAAAGGTGGTTCGATGCATATCGCAGATGTTGCCCATGGCAACCTCGGCGCTACCGGCATTGTTGGAGGCAATATTCCCGTGGCAGTTGGAGCTGCACTCGCGCAGAAGTTGATGGGTACTGACAAGGTTGTGTTGTGCTTTTTTGGTGATGGGGCATCCAATACAGGAAACTTTCATGAAGCACTTAATATGGCATCTCTTTGGGATCTGCCTGTTGTATTTGTGGTGGAAAACAATATGTATGCCATGTCCGTTCCCTGGGCAAAATCCAGTAAATTACCTAATGTTGCTGATCGCGCTTGTGCCTATGGTATTCCTGGGGTGGTGGTAGATGGTATGGATGTCTTGGCCGTACGCGGAGTAGTTATTAAAGCTGTCGACCGTGCTCGAATGGGACAAGGACCAAGTCTGATCGAAGCAAAAACATATCGATATTTTGGACACAGCCACTCCGATCCCCGTGTATACCGCACCAAAGAAGAAGAGCAGTCATATAAGGATCGTGATCCGATCAAGGTTCTAAATGAGGAATTGAAAGCCGTTGGTTTGATCTCCGATAAAGAGTTTGAAGATATGGATCAAGCTGTCAAAGACAAAATGAAATCCGCCATAGCATTCAGTGATTCCTCCCCTGAAGCGGATCCTGCCGAACTAGAATCGGATGTGTTCGCTCCATCTGTGTTTACGGTGAAGGATGTTGAAAATGAAGCAGCATTACGGGAAAAGGTCAAAACTGACACCTCAATCCGCGAAATCTCCTATGCGGATGCCATCGTTGAGGCGCTGCGTGAGGAAATGAAACGGGATGATAAGGTTTTCCTGATGGGCGAAGATGTGGGTTTATACGGTGGAGCCTATGGCGCATCCCGCGGATTATTCGAAGAATTCGGCCAATGGCGTGTGATCGATACGCCCATTTCTGAAGCAACCATTGGCGGAGCAGCGGTTGGTGCTGCTATGGCAGGCATGCGCCCGGTTGCAGAGATCATGTATGTTGATTTCACTCCGCTTGCAATGGATCAAGTTGCCAATCAAGGAGCGAAAAACCGTTATATGTTCGGTGGTAAGACCAGCGTGCCAATGGTTATGCGCACTGAGGGCGGCGCAGGCAGGGCAATCGCAGCACACCACTCACAAAGTCTTGAAGCGCTTTGGACACACTTTCCGGGGATCTATATTGTTATGCCATCCACCCCCTATGATGTAAAGGGATTGCTCAAGGCCGCCATTCGTGACAATAATCCGGTTATGTTCATTGAACATAAGATGCTTTACAAGAACAAAGGTCGTGTTCCTGTTGAGGACTATCTTATTCCTTTAGGTATTGCGGATATCAAACGACCAGGTAAAGATGTTTCGCTTGTGACATATTCGCGTCAAGTCTTAAATGCACTTGATGCAGCAGAAGAATTGTCAAAAGAGGATATTGATGTTGAAGTGATTGACCTCCGCTGTCTAAAACCTTTGGATATTAACACCATTATCAATTCCATCAAAAAAACCGGGCGGTTTGTAGGTGTGACCGAAGCATATGAAAACACAAGTTTTATTAATGAGGTCATGGCGCAGGTTAATGACCATGCCTTCGATTATTTGGACGCTCCTATGGTGCGGGTTTCGGCTGCAAATGTGCCTGTACCGCGTGCCGAAGTATTGGAAGACCTGGCAATTCCAAACGTGAACCGGATCATTGAAGCCTGCCGAAAGGTGGTTAGTTAATGAGCGAAGATCTCTTTATCCCCAAATTAGGCCAGACAGTTGAAGAGGTCACGCTGTTAAATTGGTTGGTAGAAGATGGTGAAAAGGTCGAACAGGGCCAGGAAGTCCTGGAAGTTGAAACTGATAAAGCAGTTTTCAATGTTGAAGCGGTTGAAAGTGGGTATATCCATATCGGTCCATTCAAAGCTGGCCAGGTAGTGCCAGTTTTGGAAGTTGTGGCACTAATCGGAGGGAAAGATGACATTTTCAGGGAGCCAAAAAAAGTTCCGGTTGCCGCTCAACCGAAAAAGTCATTAAAAGAAAAAGACTTTTCCACAATTCGAACCATTTCAAAAGAGGCTATAGAGGGAACAGAAAAAGTTTTTGATGAAATGCCTTTCATTTCTCCTCGGGCGCGTAAATTGGTAAAATCGAAATCGGTAAACTTAATAGCAGTTACACCCACCGGTGGTGGTGGGATTCGAGTCCGGGAAAGTGATGTATTAAGCTACCTCTCACGATCCAATAAAGCCAGTCCAATAGCACGGAGAATGGCAGAGGATGCAGGTTTAGATTTGCAGTCGGTCACGCCAAGCGGTCCACTTGGAGAAATTACTCGGGCTGATGTGGAATTTGCACTTGCACGCAGGTCAGAACGCTTCGACCTCTCCCCATCCTCACGATACCCCTCAGTTCCATTCCCTGAAATGGAGATTGCTGAGAAACAGGCTCTTAAAGGTGTACGCAGTATTATTGCTGACCGGATGAGTGCCAGTTCACACTCAACTGCACGTGTAACTCTTTTTATGGATGCAGATGTTACCGAACTTGTTGTATTGCGCGAAAAGCTGAAAGCCGCACATCAATCTGATTGGGGCTTCGCCCCTGGGTACAATGAATTATTGGCAAAGGCCTGTGCGCGCGCTTTAAGGCAATTTTCATTTATGAATGTTCGCCTAAATGGTGATTCAATTGAAACACTTTCAAAGGTCAATATTGGTATAGCAGTCGACACGGAAAAAGGACTTTTTGTGCCGGTAGTCAGAGATGTTGATAAAAAAGATTTGAAGACTGTGGGAACCGAATTTCGAAAGTTGGTTGAAGATGTGCGCTCCAACAAAATTATGCCCGAATCCTTAACCGGGGGCACTTTTACGATCACCAATCTGGGGACCTTTGATATTGATGGATTTACTCCGGTTATTAACTTACCTGAAGCTGCGATCCTGGGAATTGGCCGAATTAACTCCAAACCTGTTGTCCGGGAAGAGCAAATAGTAATCCGAAAAATAATGATGTTATCCCTGGCTTTTGATCATCGATTGGCAGATGGCGCTCCGGCTGCTAGGTTTCTTCAATATATAAAAGACTTGGTCGAAACCCCAAATGAACTTTTTTTGACACGTCCTTTACAATAATCAGGGAACATCACGTGCAAAATTGACAACTTGGACGATATAATAATTTTAAAATCCAAGGAGGAAAAATGTCCTACAATTCTTCTTACGATCTTGAAGGTCCATTGGTCTTCATCATAATTATTTTTTCCCTTATTCTTGTCGTATTTTATGTCTATTGTGCCTGGAAAATTTTTGAAAAAGCTGGTAAACCGGGTTGGGCTGCTTTGATCCCTATATTTAATACTCTGACCCAATTAGAGATCGTCCAGAGGCCTTTATGGTGGGTTTTATTAATGTTCATTCCTGGTGTTAATCTGGTAATATCGGTAATCATTATTTTTGATTTGGCAAAAGTATTCGGTAAAGATAATGGCTTTGCTTTTGGATTACTTTTTCTTGCTCCGATATTTGTGCCCATTCTTGCACTTGGAAATTCGGTTTATACTCCGCGAAATCCAATTGAAAACTCACCTCTTGGATGACTTAAGGGGTTTCGAATTCGCAATTTTTTTCTGGGGATATATGCGTTAATAAAAAAGGCCTTACAGCCACATATTAATGTAATTCTTTTTTATTTTCATGGCTGAAAATATGGATCCTTTCATTCCACGAATACCGGAAGTAGACATACGTCCGGATATCGAGACTGTTTTTATTAATGCCCGGGCGGCAGCAGATACGTCCCGAGAAGACGAGGATGGATTATTCCATCGTCAGGTTATCATTGTCACTCCAGGCCGGCTTTTGATCAGCAAGATATGCCCGCTTCCCTCTGAGCTTCCATCAGATGAATTATTAAGGCTTACTTCCCTTATCCCTCCGCACCCGCCAAAAAATATTTCTGTGATAGCTTTTACATATCTTGAAGCATTACAGAAGGATATTTTTAAGGCAATACCTTTTTTTGGTTATTTGGTTGGATGGTCGACGATCGGACATAGGGTATGGGTTTTCGAAGGTCATTCTTCTGCATTTCAGGCAGGTTGCAGAGAGGCCGATATGCTGATCATTGATGGCGGGATCCTGCCATTTCTTGGGGATGAAATGGAATGGCGGACAATTGCTGCTGGTGTGATGCGGGGTAAAGAGATAAAAATTATCCCGCGTTAATCATCAGGGCTTTCCTCAACCTTCCCTTCGATCAAGCTTGAATTAATGGCGATGCCATCGATCATCATCTTATAGATCGGGCAAAAATGGGCAACGTGCAAAAGTTTTTCGCGGTCCGCGGATGAGAGGTCACCCTCAAGTAAAATGCGTTCGCTGATCTCCTCGTTGTACTCTTTTTCTTCTTCACAGTCCTCACAATCCTCCCTGAAAACCCGCTGGTAAGACATGTGGAGCTCCACTTCTCGTAATTTAATGTCATGATTCTGGGCGAAGGTATGCATAACCAAAGCTGTGCATGAAGCTAAACTGCTGAGCAGCATTCCATAAGGCGTTAGTTGATGTATATCCTCAACAGCTTCAAAAATGTCGGACTGAATATCTTCAGGATCCGCAACGGAAAATTGAGTTCGAAATTGGCGATCCTGTTTTACGATCACTCGCTCAGCCATAACTTCACCTCATGCTTTGTTATTTCATTATATAGAAAAAGGAATAAAAAAGAAATAAGAAATTTCTTTTATCTGTGTTTATTTACTGGTAATGATTAATGCAATTCAAGGATTAAACAAAAGACCCCTCTTTCACAAGAGGGGTCTTATTTCGCAATTGGTTTACGGGTAGTCTCTGTTATTGATTGGACCTGGGAACCAGAAGTAATCTGTCTGGATGCTCTGCAATTTTACCGCGAGAACTTCATTGAATTTCAGACTGTCGGGGATTGGTACTGTAAAAGTCTGAATATCACCTTCGGCTGAATTAAATCCACTCACCTCAATCCAATCGATATTCGCTAAAGCGCCATTTTTGATCCATACAGCCCAGCGTTGATTTCTTGGTAAATATTTGGAACGCATTGTTATAGATTTTCCCTTAACAACTTCCAAGACTGTGAATTGCGGTACACCCGGTTTTAGAACATTGTAATTAACATCAGAACCGGAATCTCCAGAAGAATATGCATATGAACCAGTTGAATTGTAGAAAAAATTCCACCAAGGTGCATGTCCTTCTTTGCTCTCAAATCTTATGGCGATTATATCTTCACCCTTTAATTCATCGGGGATGAAAAATTTAGCCTGGAACGTGCCACCTTTGTTAGTGGCAATTTTTGAGACGAGAATTCCGCCAATACCGTATGAACCATTCTCGCCCATATAGACAAAATAGGTATCATTCGCTGGAAAATTCTCCAATTGATAGATCACATATTCATCCTGGACAACTCTCATGGTTGATGTATCCATGAGCGGGCTCGCAGATACGGTGGAAAATACCGACATGCACAGCGCCAACACAATAACAATTGCTATTCTCTTTTTCATAGTTGCCTCCTTAGTCAAAGCACCTGATAATATAGTTGCAATAAAGATACCAATTTCACATAATCAATTTTTATTATTTGAATATTTGTTAAATATCATTATATTGAAATCTATACGAATATCAATTGTCAAATTTATACTTATTAATAAAAAGTATTCAGGATATATTTCTCTCAAAAATCCCAATTGTGCAAATCAAATTCTTAACGTTCAAGAACACCTTCGTTAACATAGCGGGTCAATTCTTCAACATTCAATTCGCTTATCCCCAGCTTCTCAACAGTTCGACCCCGGCGATGGTAATCAGTCCGATGGATGATGCAGGCCAATCGGATAATGCTGTCCATAGCACGAACTGCAATGCCATATTGCATACCGATTGAAGCGATGGGCAGAAGGCTCATAGGAATATCTTCAAAAATATAACGATGTGCCAGGGTTGAAGGCGCTTTAATGCCATAATATCCACTTTGGTTCTGAATAGCATCATAAAGCGTCTCACCTTCCACGTCATATGCCATCTTCAGCCATTCCAAAGCATTCCTGGCTCGAATGCCGACTGCTGATGCCACTGTTACCCTTTCACGATCCAATGCTTCCAGTACAATGGCTACTGAAGGCGTCACACCATCAATATAAAACTCAAAATCACCGTGGGTGGATTCGATCCTGCCGGCATTTAGTATGGTCAGGGCCGGGTGAAAGATCGCGCCCATATTATTTAATCCGGTATGTAAAACATTGATGCCATCAATGAATTGGGGGTATACATCGATAATCGCATCCAGAACGATTTGATTATGTGTAGCAGGAAGGGCAGCCAAAGGAACTGCTTCCTTTATCCGAAAAATACGTGCCTGAGCTGGACCATCAGATCGACTGGCATAAATAAAAGTTTCCGCTTCAGCCAAAATGTATTTGGCTTTGCAGCCCTCCTGCCTTGCGACCATGTCAAATTCTATTGCCCCGCATGTTCTCCCAGGGTTCAGTAAAATTATTTGATCATCTTTGAGGTGAGGCGACATGACTTTTGCCAGATCTGCATGAGCCGAAGATGGGACAACCAGCATGATTATCTGGGCATCCTCCAAAGCAACTTTCATATCCGATGTAACCTTTGCAAGCTGCCCGAACCCATGCGGTCCATCTGGATAGCTTTCCAGTTCGATACCACGTCGTTTCTTGATAATTTCAATATGGGTAGCGGTGCGGTTGTATAAAGTCACCTCTTTACCTAAAAGCGCCAGATGCGCCGCCATTGCTTTCCCGCCATGGCCAGCACCAACAACTGTATATCTTGAAGGTTGTGCCATTCTGCCTCCTTTTACATTAATTGTTTAAGTCTGTAAGATTCGGTAAGTTTTTTGCCGTTATGATCCACTGCTTCACATGCGCCATTGATAATGCGCGTAACAATTTCGCCGCGCGCAAATTTATTGTTCTTCAGATGGGGTGCATCCAGTATACCTTTCATAATTACTTCGGTAAGATTTTCAGGTGAGGAATAAGGATCCCCTTCTTTTCTGGAAAACAATTCTTTAATTACCCGAAGCGTCTGTCGGCTTTCTCCAATAAGTTCGTCTTTCCGACTGATAAGTGCAGGATCCATTAACATATTTGGCTGGCCTGCAAGAGCATTTTCGATTGCGCGCCTTGCCATTCGGCTGGCATCAATCACATCTTTTGCTGTTGCAGCATGGTGCGCTTCTGAATGACCTACAATATGAATGATGTGGGGTTTCAAGGCCATCTGAAGATAAATCCCGGCGGCCAGATGTGCCCTGGCTGCATTATCTTCCAATGGGTGGCTGAGCAGGCCAGTCCTGGTTTGCCGCCAAATTCGGAAATTCCCGTCCTCAAGTTCAGATGTGAGTTCCAAAGCGGCTGACATTTTCGCGAGATCCATCAGGTCCGAAGTCCCCGGCGGACTGTTAAACATCATCTGGGCAATATAATCCTTCACGCCAAAGGACTTTGCATTGTATGCCGCCAGGTATGCTGAAACCACGAATATTACATCCGGTGCGTCACGCATACCCCAATGATGGGCCTCATTAAGTTCAACCGGAATTCCCCGTTCTCCATACCAGGCCATTACTGATTGGTGTTCACGAATACTCCCAGCCAGATCCCATGGTCCGCGGCCGTCCATTTGATTGAACCAAAACAGGGGGATAGCCGCCCAGGCATTGTTAATCGTTCTGATATACATTTCTGCCAGTTGGATGAAATCATCGGTACCAGAATAGGTTCGCAGAAGTGGGAAGTTTCCTCTGCGACTCGCGGAAAAAAGGTCTTCATAATCTTGGGCAGTTCTTACAGGCACACCACCCGCACCGGTTCGTCTTGGATCCTGTCTTTCAGGGTGAAAAAAGTTTTCCTGTGCATCCTGATCAATACCCAGTGAAATTACGTCAATAACGCGGGCATCAGCAATTTGCTCAATGCCTGTAATCGTTTCATCCATCGTTGGCAAACCAAAATGATGTCTTAAGAGCGGGTAAGGCGTTTTCCAACGGATTCGGTCAATGGTAGATTGGGGGAAATCATTCTCACTTCTTTGAAGGTATTTTTCTCCTTTCAAAAAAGCGAGGACTTCTTCATAAGGTTGTTCGCCGTTGAATATTGCATTGAAAAAACCCAATCTTTCTGCACGCTCTGCAACCGGCGGTGTTCCGCCAAAAGCAATTTGAATTCCCCGGGATTTCAGCTCATCCGCTTCTTCGGCAAACTGAGCCAGTAGCCGTTCACCGTTTTCAGGTGTGAGACGGTAAGAAACTGCCAGCATATCCGCTTTTTCATCGATCGCCGATTGGATTGCTTTTTCGATCGATACAGCCGGTCCCAGAAAAACGGTCCGCCAGCCAGCCTGTTCTGCAAGTCGGAGAAAATTCACCACCCCCGCCACATGCACGCATTCTCCAAGAGCGCAGGCAACCACGGTCTTTTGCTTTGGCATAGCACTTTCCTTTTTTTGGTTGTTTTAGAATACCATACTTTTCTATCCAATATGATGATCGAAATATTTCATATATATTGATTTCATGAATATCTTTTTATTTATTTTTTTAATCTCGAAATAGGGGAAAATAATTACCTTTAGTGAATATTTGATGTAAATATTTTTCCAACAAAGGTTAAATAATTGAGAATTCTGTTTAAGGATTTCTGCTCTTTAATTAATGATGATAAGATAGACACATATTCTTGTAGAGAAGAGATTTGTCTATGAAGGAAAGTCAAAGAACCCGTGCTATCGTGATTACTGGCCTTATGGCAGCTATTGCTGTGGTTTTAGGCTGGACGCATTGGGGATTCATCCCCTGGTTCGGGGGGCTTTCATTAACAATTTTGCATATTCCCACCATAATTGCAGCGATAATTGCCGGGCCTCTCTCTGGAGCCACGGTGGGTTTGATCTTTGGACTTTCCAGTATGTTGCAAGCGGCTATAGCACCCACCATGCCTTCAGATGTTTGGTTTACCAACCCACTTCTTGCAGTTCTTCCCCGTTTATTTATCGGACCTGTAGCATGGGTGGTTTATCAAACCTTAAAGCGCTGGCCTTTAGCTGCTATGGCTTTTTCTGGCGTTATTGGTAGCCTTACTAACACCGGACTCGTTTTAGGAATGATTGGTCTACTTGGTTTTGCACCATGGCAAATTTTAATTGGAACGGCTATCGCAAACGGTATACCTGAAGTGATAGCATCTGCGATCATTACAACAGTTATTGTTGCGGCCTATTGGCGACTGCCAATTGGAAATCGTAAGGGCGCAAATTTGGATTGATCAAATATCCTGTAATTAGCCGGATATTTATTTGATCAATAAAATGGTCATTGAAATGAAGGTCATTATCAATAAGAATATCCAATCCTCAAAAAGGATCCGGTATTCGATCATGCTGGTTCGTTTTGTGTTTCCTGCATAACCGCGAGCAAGCATGGCATCAGCCAGAGTTTCAGCTTGTCGCAGGCTGTTATTGAATAATGGAATTATTAATGGGAAGACCTGAACTACCCGCTTCAGAAGGCTTCCCCTCTTTACTCCCCATTCGGCGCCGCGCGAGGCTTGGGCTTTTGCAATTTTTTCGGCATTAAGGGCAAGAAAAGGAATAAAGCGCAACGTTATCTGTAAAGCCATCGCAGTATTGCCCCACTGAAAACCAATATTACTTAATGGCTTTAAGAGCAATTCCATTCCGTGGATCATTTCTAATGTAGATAAAGTTGCACTTGATATCGTCAAAAGAATTACCAGGTCACAAAATCTCACGATCAAACGGAATCCGGCCATAATTCCTTCAGGAAAAATATTAAATCCGACAATTCTTGCCAGGGGCACCGAAGCAATGATATGCGGTGCGATAAAGATCTGTATGACCGCAAGGATCAATAGGAAGGGAAGAGGTGTTAATAGTCCTTTCAAAACATAGCGCCATGGGATTCTACTTATGGCCAAAAGCAATAAAATAAATCCAACCCCGATCATTAAACCTTGAATTTGTGTTGATAAAGTTAGTGCAATGATCAGAAATGAAAATCCGACAAGTTTCATACGCGGATCTCGTTTATGGAGCCATGAACCCAATGGGAAATACTGACCAATGGAGACTTTTTGCAGATACTCGAAGTTGCTCATACTCCTTCTCCATTACAAATGGAAGCGAGCGATGATTCAAGTGCAGCCAAAGTGATAATCTCGGTAGAGATCGGCCATTTTAAATCACAGAGCTGCTTTACAATACGAGCGATCAGAGGGGCTTTGATTCCTGCTGCGTCTAAATTTGATGTATCTGAAAATATTTCTCCGGGTGTTCCATGAACCAGGTCTTTACCCTTTGCCATAACGCTGACCTCATCCATCAACTCAATCGCTCCCTCAAATTGATGTGTGGAGATAACAAGTGTTTTCCCTTCCTCTTTCAATTTCGCCAGATGGGCTGTAATTTCGTTTCGTGAAATCGGATCCAGACCTGCCAATGGCTCATCAAGCAGCAAAATCTGCGGCTGGCCTGCGAGAACCGATGCGAATGCGACCTTTCTGCGTTCACCTCCGCTCAGCGTGGAGGTTAATCGGTCTTTGAAGGCAGAAAAATCCAACCCAACAGCTTCCATGGCTGATCGGACAATTTCAGAGATTTTCCCAGGGATCGCAAAGTTCCTGGCTGCAAACGCAATTTCATCGCCGACATATTGCTCGAAGATCTGATCCTCAGGCTGTTGAAAAGCTAAACCAACAGATTTTCTCAGCGCTTTTATATTCAGATTTGGATCATTGAGCGATTGACCAAGCACTCGTAATTTTCCCGATTGGGGTGTTATTAACCCATTTAAATGTTGGAGTAGAGTGGATTTACCCGAACCGGTGGCACCGATCAAACCATGTGCTTTGCCTTCCCCGATCTGCAAGCTGCAGTGATCCAGCGATCGATGAGCAAGAGGGGTATCGCGTAAATAAACGTGGGATAAATCATCAACTTCTACACTTAAGGGTTGAGTTTTTTTCTTTGTTTTTAATGAGATATTTGGCTTTTTTATGCCGGAATATTCATGCAAGTTCCTCAAAAGGTCACTTATTTGTAATGCGTGATTTGGGATCTCTGGGAAATATCCTCTTAATCTCTCTGCTGCCAAAGCCACCGGGGGCAGATCCAATCCGAAAGATCTAAGCTTGGATGCAGATGAAAAAACTTCAGCTGGGGAATCATCCACAACAATTTGTCCTCGGAAAAGGACAAGTACGCGCCCAGCTTGAACCGCTTCCTCCATCAGGTGCGTGATGAATATTATGGTAATCCCCTGATTGTTAAGCGCTCTTGCCTGCTCCATCACCATTTCTCTTCCAGAGGGGTCAAGCATTGCTGTAGTCTCATCAAAAATGATGCACTTGGGTCGCATCGCTAGCACACCCGCGAGAGCCACCCGCTGCGTTTCACCGGCTGATAAAAGATATGAAGGACGGTCTGTAAAGCCTGCTAACCCGGTTACGTTCATTGCTTCATTAACCTGGTAGCAGATTTCCTTGGCTGGTAAACCAAGGTTGCTGGGGCCAAAGGCAATATCTTCTGATACTGTTGTTGCCACGATCTGGTCTTGCGGACGTTGAAAGATCATGCCAACAGTTCTTCGAATTACAGGATGGTTTACGCCCTCATGGGTATCCAAACCCCCGATAAATACTTTTCCAAGATCTGGAATGATCAACGCATTTAGCAGTTTTCCCAGTGTGCTTTTTCCGGAGCCATTTTGGCCGATAAGCGCAACGAACTCACCTTCATCGATCGAAAGGCTTAGATCATTAATAACTGCCCGTGAAGGGGCATCATTATCCCTGTAGGAGTACGAAACATGATCCAAACTTATGAAACTTTTCACCCGATGATTTTAATCAGGATTTCATCAATTGGAAGGAGATCTAAATTGAAAATGGTTATTTACGAATTAGCCGAGCTGAATTTGCAAGGATGCCCAGATCAGGTATAGACTGCATTGCTGCGGCAAATACCGGCGGTAGAAAACCAAAGGCTGCCAAAGATAAGCCTGCCAGATTGTAAACAGCGGTAAACAGAATATTGGACTTTATAACCCTCATTGTTCGGCGTGAAATTTCAAAAGCCTTTGGCACAAGGGTCCAGTCTTCTCGCAGTAATGCAATATGGGCTGCTTCAATTGCGATATCGCTGCCAGTTGCCCCCATTGCAATGCCTACATCCGCCTGGGCGAGCGCTGGAGCATCATTGATGCCATCTCCAACCATCGCAACACGTTTGCCTTCAGACTGTGCAGCCCGGATTACAGCGATCTTTTCTTCAGGGAGTAATCCGGCGCGATATTCGATACCCAATTCTTCAGCCAAATATTTAACGGGCGCTGTCTTGTCGCCACTTAATAACATTATGTGGTTTATGCCCATTATTTTTAATTGATCAAGTGAAACCTTTATATCTTTTCTCGGTGAATCTGCAGCTGCCATTAATCCGGAAAGTTTTTCATTAGTGACAATAAAAAAGGTGGTCTTTCCTTGAGTGGATAACTCATCTGCCGTACTTAAAGCAAAATCATTTTGAAGATCATATTTGCTTAATAATTGAACTTCTATTTCTCCAACTTGACCTCTAACCCCTATTCCAGGCATATTAATAAAATCCGTTATTTCATAAGAAATAATTCCCAGCTGTTTGGCTTTTTGACGGACCGCTTCACCTAACGGGTGCTCAGAATATTGTTCAACCGAGAAAGCCAGTTTTAATAACTCCAATTCTGAAAACTCACCCAGAGATATGATGTCTGAAATTTGAGGGTTTCCTGTTGTAAGCGTACCGGTTTTATCTACAAAAAGCGTATCAACTTTCGCCAAAATCTCCAGATATTTCCCCCCTTTGATCAATAACCCCTGTTTAGCAGCCGAACCTGTGGAAGCAAGCATAGCCACGGGTGTAGCGAGAGTGAATGAACAAGAACAGGCGACAACCAGTGTTGCAGCCGCCGCCAGAGGATCTCGCCTGAAAAGCAGAGTCAGGAGCGCAACAACAGCCACCACTGGTAAGTAATAACCTGCAAACTTATCAGCCATGCGCTGCACAATAGCCCGGTTTCCTTCCGCTTCTTCCACCAATTTGATTACTTTTCCAAAAGTTGTGTCCTCACCTATTGCAATTGTCTTAATTTTCAGCATACCCGTCTTAACAATCGAGGCTGCAAACACTTTATTATCTACTGCAGCGTCAATCGGCATTCCCTCACCGCTTATTGCAGATTGATCAACTGCTGCCGCACCTTCGATCACGATCCCGTCTACCGATATCAACTCACCAGACCGAATGACAACAACATCACCGATTATTACTTGCTGGATCGGCAGATCTATCTCTTTTCCATCTCTTTCCACTCGCGCTAATTGAGGAACCATATTGGTCAGGTTCTTTACTGCTTTCCTTGCGCTCCCGGTAGTCAACCCTTCGACGAAATCCCCCACCCTCATAAAAAGCACAACCACTGCTGCGGTCGGCCATTCTCTAACTGCAATTGCCGCAATTACCCCAAAAGTCATCAAAGAATGTGAGATGATCTGACCTTTTAAAGCCGAACGGATCACATTTTTAAAAATAGGAAACCCGCCAATGAGTATTAAGACCAACCAGGCAATCCAGGGTATTCGATCTGTCAACCGGGAAAATAAACCCAGCCATTCCCCCACTAACGCAATAAATAAGACCAGGCCAAAGACAATGCCAAGGACCATCATCAATCTCTTGGATAGTGTTTTTTCCGTTGCTCTGGTATCTTCTGTTAATTGTGATTGCCCTCCAAATATGGCTTCATAACCGGCGTCTTTAACCGCCTGCCGGATCAGATCAGGGTCAGGGGTTTTAGAAAGATATTCGATTCTGGCTTTTTCAGCCCCCAGAAAAACTTGTACGCCTGATACATCAGGAACTGACCGAATTGCATGGTCAACATGCGCGACACATTCAGAGCAATCCATGCCCCGTATTTGGATTTCAAGAGTTTTTATAGGTGAATTCATTGTGAATATTATATGTTTGCTCGAATAAGGAAAATGTTTGTGTTATCTAAGAATAAATTTACTTTTGAAAAAATTCAAAGATAAATGAATTTTGATTATTGAAAGGGGTGGTAAATATCAAGTTCATCCAGCCACATCAGGATTCGTTTTTCAATCTGGTTACGGATTTCTCGGAACTTTTCCAGCCTCTCTGTTTTACTTCACTCAAAAGATGCGGGATCCTCAAATGGCCAATGCATGCGTAAACCCATTCCGGGAAATAACGGGCATTTCTCTTCTGCATTGCTGCAAACTGTGATCAAATAGCTGAAGTTTAACTTTCCTGGAAAAGTCGACAAAGGTTTGGAATACAAGCCCTCAATATTTACCCCTGCCTCTTTAAGTACTTCCAATGTTAAGGGATTGATTTCTTTTGGTTCCAAACCGGCGCTAAATATTTCAAATTCATCTTTGGCATATTTCTTTAATATCCCCTCAGCCATTTGACTACGGGCAGAATTGCCAGTGCATAAAAATAAAACTCGTGGTTTATTCATTTCATTATGATAATCAATCCAGGTTAACGATCAGAGATAAATATATTATCATTTTGTTAAATAACCATTTCTTTTTTTTCTAAATGGAACGATCGTATAAAATAAGATTGAAAAGTTCAATTAAAAAGCCGGCGAATGCCGGCTTTTTGCCTTTATTATTAGTACTATTGACGGACCATTGTTTTTCGAATGTCTACCTTATCAAGCCTGAGCATCAGAAAAAAGGAAATCACCAGGCCTAAAAATGTAAAGATCGCAAATCCGGGCTGAAAGATACCTTTGTCTGTAAATGCATTGGAAACCAGCATTAGCAATCGTACGATCACATTCATGCCATTGAGAAAAATTGCAAAAGTAAGCACTGTCGCATAACCCTTTATTAAAAGTGCTCCTAGAATAACAAAGAATGCAACGACGATGGCGATTAATATTGGCGCTTTAACCAGGGTTGCCGGGTCATAAAATAGAATTCCTAAAATAGGCAGGAAGAAGAAAAATAAAATCTTGTTTAACTGGCTCATGTGTTTATCTCCTTTTCCTATCCGCCTAAATATGCTTCTGCAACCATTGGATTTTCCATCACTTCCTTTGCATCGCCTTGAAAAACAACGGTTCCTGTCTCAAGTACATACGCTCGGTCAGCGATAGATAAAGCCATTTTGGCATTCTGCTCAACGAGAAGGATACTAACACCCTGCTTGTTGATTTCACGAATGATCTCAAATATTTGCTCAACCAGGATCGGCGCAAGCCCCATTGATGGTTCATCCAAGAGAAGAAGTTTAGGGTGAGACATCAGGCTGCGTGCCATAGCCAGCATTTGTTGTTCTCCGCCTGACAAAGTGCCTCCCAGCTGATTGCGCCGTTCTCCTAGACGGGGAAATCGCTCAAACATTTCGCGCATATCACAATCGATCTGGCTCTTATCTTTTTGCAGGAAGGCTCCCATTTCCAGATTTTCTGTTACAGTCAGTGGGGCAAATATTTTTCGGCCTTCGGGGGTGTGAATGATGCCCCTTTTAACTATCTCTTCTGCAGCCGTTTGTGATATTTCCTGTCCAAGAAATTCAATACAACCATCCGTTGGGCGAAGTAAGCCGGAAATTGTTTTTAATGAAGTGCTTTTGCCAGCACCATTTGCACCGATCAGGGTGACAATCTCTCCTTCATCCACATGAAAACTGACATCCGTCAAAGCATGGATTGCGCCGTAAAAAACATTGATTTTTTCAACTTCAAGCATCATTGCTTTCGCTCCTTGAGGAATTTCTTTGTCAATTCGGCTGCGCCCAAACCAAGATATGCCTCCACTACTTTTGGATTACCCTGGACTTCCTGTGCGGAACCCCTGGCGATAACCTCGCCAAAGTCCATAACAGTAATATGTTCGCAGATCCCCATGACAACCCTCATCTGATGTTCAATCAAAAGCACTGTCAGGTGGAATTTGTCGCGGATAAAATGGATCAATTCCATCAGCGTTGCAACTTCCTTCGGGTTCATACCGGCTGCAGGCTCATCGAGAAGAAGGATTTTTGGATTTGATGCCAAAGCGCGTGCGATCTCAAGCCGGCGCTGCTCGCCATAAGGCAGATTTTTTGCGATCTCACCCTGGCGGTCCTGCAGGTTGAAAACAGCCAGAAATTCCTGGGCTTTCTCGGTCAACTCGCGTTCCATTTTGTCGAAACGACCATTTCGTAGAATAGCATCTGCCATGCCATACCCGGCATGCGTATGATATGCGATGCGTACATTATCCAGGACGGTCAGATTTGGAAATAAGCGGATATTCTGAAATGTTCGGGCGATACCCAGCTGATTAATCACAAATGGTTCAAGTCCGCTTATATTCTGCCCGTCAAATACAACCTGCCCCTCAGTTGGCTCGTAAATACCGGTGATGACATTAAATATCGTGGTCTTGCCCGAACCATTTGGACCGATCATTCCATTCAACGCACCCTCTTGAAGAACCAGGTCCACTTTATGGACGGCTTTTAAACCGCCAAAATGCCGGCAGAGTTGTTTAAGCTCAAGTAGAGGTTTTCCATTATTTGCTGCTGTAGCGCCCATTTATGCCGCCTCCTTGGATGATGCCGAATTGACTGCCTCGTCTTTTTTCTTTAGCGGGGGTATGACAGCACGAATAAATGGTATTTCGAAGTTTCCAAACAAGCCTGCTGGTTTAAGCAGCATCATAACCAGTAAAAGAACCGGATAGACAACAAAGCGCCAGGTTTCAAACCCTTCCGGTAGAACCAGACGAAGCACTCCTTCCAGAACTAAAGCCCACCCAAAGGATGCGGCAACTGTGCCTGTGACACTCCCCAAGCCGCCAAACACTACAATGATGAGCGGGTCAAAGGACTTGATAAAAGAAAATGTATTTGGGTGTAAGAAGCCATTAATGTGCGCGTACAAACCACCCGCCAAACCCGCAAACAGGCTACCAATAACAAAGGTAATATTTTTATAATAAGCCACATTGATACCCATGGCAGTGGCAGCGGTTTCGTCCTCTCGGATTGAAACAATTGCGCGCCCATAACTTGAGTTCAACAGGTTTCGAATAACAACAACAGTAAAGAACAGGAAGAAAAAAACCCAGAACCAGGTGGTGATCTTGGGGATGCCGATCATTCCGCGCGCGCCCTTCATCTCCTCAAAGCCGAACATGGTATCCGAGTTATCCAGTAAGACTTTAATTATGATCGTGAAACCCAGGGTAGCTATACCAAAATAGTCTGATCCCAGAGTAAAGATCGGCAGACCAAATAGAAAACTTATTTCTGCAGCAATAATCCCCCCAAGCAGTACAGCGAACAAGTAGACAATCGTCAATGCAATATTCTCTGGAAGGGTTGCCAGCAATGCTGTAACAGGAGCTGATGTTAAGATGCCAATTCTAATTGCAATCAGGACTGCAACAAGAACACCGCCTAGGTATATAGCAAACGCAGAAAGGGTGTCCAACCCGCGCATTTTTCCGACCAACACTCCAATTGCCATAATTGCTGCGCCAACCAGCAAGCCGGCAAAAAGTATGACTGATAAACCAAGCGCGTTATGCAGCTGTGTCCAGCGGTAGGTAATATCCGCTGCGGTGTAAGCACCAATGGCATAAAAGCCGAACTGGCCGAGTGAGAACTGGCCATTGAAACCATAGATCAGGTTTAACCCGAGACTGACAATAGCCATTACGCCAGCCAGGCGAAGAATGGTACCCCAGAATGCATTCAGAATGCCCGTGCTTATTAAAACCTGAATAACAGCGAATACCAGTACAGAGCCAAGGATAAATAAAAGAGTATTTGATTTAAAGTGTTTCATTATTGCCGCCTACACTTTCTCACTGGTGATTTCACCCATAATGCCTTTTGGCCTGACCAAAAGAACAATGATCAGAATACTAAAGGCAATTGCGTCGCGCATGGGAGTTGATATGTATGCTGCTGCCATAGTTTCGGCCTGACCCATGATTAGTGCGCCGATGAACGCTCCAGGGATGCTGCCAATACCACCCAAAACAGCAGCCACAAAGGCTTTAAGGCCGGGAGTGATGCCCATAAAGAAGAACACCTGAGAGAAGGCTATTGAATAAAGCACTCCCGCCGCACCAGCAAGAGCAGCGCCAATCGCAAAGGTGATTGAAATAACAGCATCCACATTAATGCCCATCAGGCGCGCGGTTGGTTTGTCATAAGCCACTGTGCGCATTGCCTTACCTATCTTGGTTCGCCTGACGATATATTGAAGAAGGAAAAGAAGCAAAATTGAAGTGATCACAATGATAATAAATATATTGGAGAATATAATGCTGCCTTTCGGAGGTGCAATACCGGTCTCAATCATGCCAAAACCACCAGGGCCGACAAACCAGGTCTTTACATCAAACGGCCGTTTGTAGGTAATATAGTTCGAGGAAAAAACAAATTTAAGCGCGCTGAAATACTCTAAGAAAAAGGAAATTCCAATTGCTGTGATCAAAGCCGAGATTCTGGGCGCGTTGCGCAGCGGCTTATAGGCAATCCTTTCAATTGTAAATGATAACAGAGCGCAAATTAACATGGAAAAAATGATGACAGTAAAAGTACCAATGATCTGCCCGGCAAATACTGGCACTCCCGGGAATAATGCGACAACCCATAAGTGCAAATTAAACCGTGCAATTGCGTAATAACTGCTGAACGCGCCGACCATGAAAACATCGCCATGGGCAAAATTGATCAGGCGCACTATGCCATAAACCATGGTGTAACCCAGTGCAATAAGTGCATAAACAAAGCCGAGCTGCAGACCGTTGATCACCTGCTGGAGAAATAAAGAAGGGTTGTCGATCAGCGACTGGCCGAGTTTAAATACTGCCAAAGCGCCGATGATGACAAAAAATAAAATCCCCAGGGCTTTACTTTTTATGATCCAGTTGACAATAGGATTTCTCTTTTGAAGTTCCATAAGGAGGATCCTGCTTTCTGTTGTGGATTTTTAAGGGGCGGTCTGCGAGAGGCCGCCCCTGATTTTAAAAATCTTTCTTGTTATTATGGAGCAACGGAAGCAACAGCGGTAACCGCTCCGCCAGAAACGCCAAGAACAACAGCGGATTTAATGGGGTTGTGCTGTGCATCAAAGGTAACTTTGCCGGAAACGGCTTCAAATGAAAGTTCTGCCATTGCTTTAGCAACAGCCGTCGAGTCGTCAGTGCCGGCTTTTTCAATTGCAGCCAGCATCAGGTTGGTGGCATCATACCCCAGTGTGGCTAACGCATCCGGTACTGAGTCATATTTCGCCTGGTATCTTGCAACCCAATCAACTACGATCTGGCGAGTGTCTGTTGGTGAATAGTGGTTGGAATAGAAACCACCATCGGCAGCTGCAAGGTCAAGGTCGGCAGAATCCCAACCGTCACCGCCCATCATAACTGCGGTAACGCCTTTTTCTTTGGCTTGCGCGCCAACCAGGTTGACGACGTTATAGTAATCAGGCAGCCACAGGACTTCGGCACCACTATCGGCAACCTTGGTCAGAATAGCTGAGAAGTCAGTATCAGTGCCAGTGTAATTTTCTTTTCCAACAATTGTGCCACCGAAGGAAAGGAAATGTTTCTCAAATTCTTCGGCGAGACCGCGGACATAATCATTTCCCTGGTCAGCCATGACGAATGCTGTTTTGTAGCCCTTATCAGTTGCGAATTTTGCCATCACAAGCCCCTGGAAAGGATCGATGAAGCACGCGCGGAAGACAAATTCTTTAGTGCTGCCATCCACATTCAGGGTAACGTTGGGGTTGGTTGAAGTTGGGCTGATCTGGACAACTTTCTTTTCTTCTGCGATCAATGAAATCGGGATAGAAGCGGATGAGCAGACTTCACCGACGATGAATTTGACGCCATCCTGGTCAATGACCTTGTTGGCGGCATTTACGGCTGGGTCAGCTGTGCATTGGCTGTCTTCCACAACTGGAACGATCTTTGCGCCTAAAACGCCACCCTTGGCATTCCATTCTTCAACGGCTAAATTAAAGCCATTGGTGGTGGAAGTACCAAAAGTCGGTACAGGACCAGAGAGCGGGGAAAGGTTGGCAATTTTTATTTCTTTGGCGGCTTTAGGACCGCAAGCAGATATCGCAATTGCAACAAGTATAACGAGGGACAAAATAACTTTCTTTTTCATCTTCTCAACTCCTTTGAGGTTGATTTTAAATTTTTTTTGAACAATGTTGCCTTACATAAAATCTTTTTTCCAATTCTCAGGCATCACCTCCTCAACAAAACTTCCCAATATTTTTTATTCCGATTTTCTTTCAGAGTTCGGATAGATATCGCTTGAGAAAATAACGGCGCTATTTATTATGGAATCCCTCTTTGATTCAGGACAATATGCAAAATGTTAAGGTCAGTCTAATTGTCAATCTTTTATTAACAGTTAATTAGCGGAATTATGCCATATATCCATATTCTTGTCAATAAATGTCATTTCATTTAATGACAGATATCATAATTTTAATTGGATGCCAAAGTCCGGATTCTAAATATATTTTATTATTCACTTCATATCCTTAAACAGTCGTATTGATTGGAATTCAATTTGATTTTGCCTGAACAAATCGCCCCCATGTTAAAATTTATCAATTCCTCGCTTTATCAATGCTTTGAAGGAGCGTAAATTGAAAACTTATGAGAAAGAGTATCAGCTGTTTGCAGAACGGGCAGTTTCACAAGGTTTCGATCTTGCCAAAATAAAATCAATCTTGCAGAAACAGGTGATCGAAACGCCAAGTTGGGGTTATGCAAACAGCGGCACGCGCTTTCAAGCTTTTCCGTGGCCTGGCGCTGCGTTAACAACATTTGATAAATTAGATGATGCTGCCATGGTCCACAAAATGACCGGCATTGCCCCATCTGTTGCTTTGCATATTCCCTGGGACAAACCCGAAGATGGTGATTATATAAAAATACGCCAATATGCCGAAAGCCTGGGAATAAAGGTGGGGGCAATTAATCCAAATGTTTTTCAGGAGCGCGAGTATATGCTCGGTTCGATCGCCAATCCTGACGCATCAATTCAGCAAAAAGCACTTGACCACATGATCGAGTGCTGCAGGATCATGGAAGTGACAGGCAGCAGCTTATTAAGCCTTTGGTTTGCGGATGGAACAAATTATGCCGGGCAGGATGATCTGCGCGAGCGCAAACACCGTGTAGAAGATAACTTATTAAAACTTATACCTTACTTGCCAAAAAACGCCCGTGTTTTGCTTGAATATAAGCTTTTTGAACCCGGTTTTTATTCCACAGATATTCCCGATTGGGGGTCATCTTATATGGTGACCAAGAAACTGGGCGATCAGGCACAGGTGCTGATCGATCTGGGTCACCATCCGCTCGGTGCCAACATCGAACAGATCGTAGCCTTCCTGATGGACGAAGGCAAAATGGGTGGCTTTCATTTTAATAACCATCGTTATGCCGATGATGACCTGATGGTCGGTAGCGTAAACCCATTTGAGCTGTTCCTGATCTATCACGAAATAACAAGCACCATTAACAGTAATGATTCACCTGCCAGTGAAACCGCCAAAGCGATCGCCTTCATGATCGACCAATCCTTTAATATCGAAGGTAAAGTGGGTGCGATGATCCAGTCTGTCATCAACTGTCAGGAAGCGTATGCCAAAGCTCTCCTTGTCCCTCGTGAAACGCTTAAAAAAGCACAGCTTGCAGGTGATGTGTTAGGCGCCCACAGGGTGATCACTGAAGCGTTTAAGACTGATGTGCGCCCGCTGCTGGCGAAGGTTCGCGAAGAAATGGGTGTTCCCGATGATCCTGTAGATGCTTATTGGCATTCTGGTTATGAAGAGAAGATCCGTGAAGAACGCGGCACCCGCACTTCCAGTGGCGGATATCAATAATATTGTGAATGTTATAATGCGGCTGATAAGGCGCAAAATTTCAAAGGAGAAATGCTATGGGCCTGGATATTCAATACACACGGGGAAAAATATGCGAGATCGGGCGGTTACTTTGTGACCGAAAACTGACCGACGCTGCGGGCGGCAATATCAGCGTACGGGTGGGCAGCCACATCTGCATAACACCGCGATATGCCGGTTCAAATTTCCAATGGCATCTCAATCCGGACCAGGTTCTGGTCACGGACAGTGACGGCAACCAGCTGGAAGGCAACGGTGAGCTTTCGCGGGAAGCCAAAGTACATTTCCGCCTTTTCAAAGAATTCCCTGACGGCAATGCAGTCATCCACTGTCACGCTGAACATGTGCTGGTCTTCTGCGCGGCAGGCATACCCATAATACCCGTGCTTGAAAGCACGCTTAAATTCGGAGAGATCGGATTCTGCACTTTTGCTCCTGCTCACTCCAAGGAACTCGCGGACTCAATTGCCTTTGAACTGCACAAAAAGGAAAAAGCGGTCAAGGTACAGGCGGCGGCAGTTATGGCTCCCTGGCATGGGCTTTTTGTCCTTGGTAAAAACCTGGACGCTGCTTATGATGCGGTTGAGCGGATCGACGGCAATGCACGCATTTTACTAACCAGTTCACTTTTAAAGAATATGGATGAGAAGGCGCCCGGCTTGAAAGCCCGTTCGGATCTGCTCAGGCAGGAAGCCGCAAAATTCGGCAAAGAATTTTGATATTTTCCAATTACCATATTATTTGCAATACTTTGAGGTCTGATGTTAGAAAAATATTTTTTACGCCTTCCCACACCTGATGATGCTGATTCTGTTTATGACCTGATGATCCGCTGCGACATACGCGATGTTGGCTTTCCAGATACAGACAGGGAAGATGTTGCCCATGATTGGGAGCAGATCAACCTGGCCCGTGACTCCTGGCTGGCCTTTGATGCCAAGGGCGCTCTGCATGGGTATTGTGCCGTTTTGCCATGGGGCGAAGGCGCGCGCATTGTGATCTATGATGATCCCGGCACCGAGGATACAGATCTTTTTTTGGGATTGTTATTAATGTGTGAGAAGCGCGCGGTGAATATCATTAATGAAGAGAATAATCCTGCCAAACGCGGCATTTATACCCATCTTTCCGATTCTGCCGCCCATCAAAGATCCATTCTGGAAGAAGCCGGTTACAGGATAAAGAAATATATTTTTAATATGCACAAGGACCTCAATGACGCCCAACCGGAATACGAATTGCCGCAAGGGTTCAGCATACGCACAACAATCCCCGGCCAGGACGAACCTGCGATTCACGCCCTGGTTCAGGAAGCTTTCGATTGGCGCGAGCGGGAATACCAGAGTTTTGAGGATTGGAAGAAGTTCATGATCCATCCAGATTCATTCAACCCAGATCTGTGGTTCCTCGCGGTCAAAGACAACGAGATCATTGGCACCTGCCTTTGTTTTAAATATTCCGATATCGGCTGGATACGACAACTGGCGGTTAAAAAACCTTTCCGCAAACTTGGCATCGGGCGTGCATTGCTGCAGCATTCTTTCAAAACTTTCAAAGCATTGGGGTTATCCAAAGCCGGCCTGGCAGTTGAAAGCGTCAATGCCAACGCTGTAAATTTTTATCAATCCGCCGGGATGTATAAAGCTGTTCACCTGGATGAGTATGTAAAGAGTGTTTAAATACACCTTAAAAAAGTGGGGGTTAGGGAATTTGCTCAAATAAGGAATACCTCTGCAGACATTTTTGGAGAAAATTTCCCCCCGGGACAGCTGCATTTCCGGTGCGATTGATTAATTGAAATATTCAGGACTATTGTAGGCTCCAGGTTTTTCATACATCAAAGTTTTGGAGCGCAAGTTCTATTTCCCTGAATTAATTTCCGCGGATGAAGTTGTTCGGGCGCTGATGGAAAAGAACACGATCAATGTTCCCGGTCTGGTTAAGAAGATCGCCAGCATTACTTTGCGGGCATTTAACGAATAATTAGAAAAACCGATAAAATATCCCGACTTTTTTTCGGGATCTCTTTTTCATGGATAGATATTTAATGCTTTTCGAGTTGTCATTTAAACGAACTGATGTAGAAAAGAAAATTGAAGATTCAAATATTTCTACAAATTATTCTTAATCCAGCGATCACCCGATGTTTTCTTTACCAATCCAATATTTCTTAAGAACTGAAGTTGCTGGCGGATTTTTGGTTGAATATTTCTGTTTTCTGGGTAAACTTGCTCGAATTTTTTTTCGAATTTATATAATTGACTTGCCTGCAAAAACATTTTTTCAGCAGCAAAAATACACATAATTGCGAGAAATTGATGCCGTCCAACCACGGAAAATAGCATTTAGAAAAACAAAAAAAGAAGTAGATGACTTGTCCTG
>Ga0172371_10001815_pt1 | contig 33888 bp, 28 predicted proteins | sample Lak12m_FD_114543 | JGI IMG/M metagenome (GOLD analysis project Ga0172371, IMG submission 114543) | Freshwater microbial communities from Kabuno Bay, South-Kivu, Congo - kab_022012_12m | ecosystem: Environmental > Aquatic > Freshwater > Lake | place: Democratic Republic of the Congo: South-Kivu...
CCCCCTTCCTTTTTGCCCGCCCGAGCGTAAAAGTTTTTCAAAATTCAGCGTTCGGATTTTCGCGAAAAAAAGTTCGGATTTCGTTCAGCGTTCGGAGCCAAATTGTATGTTGCGAGTTTATTGGTATTCTACTATCCCTTGAAAGGGATTTCTTAGCTCGTAGACTAGTTTTTTGCCCTGTAGCTGTAAGTTCTGAAGTATAAACTTCAAAAGTTGCGTTTTTTCTTCTGGTTCAGAACTCTCAAATATTTCAAAAGCTTTGTTTGCCAGGTTTAGTATAGTGTTTGCGGTTATATAGAAGTCCTGATTGCCTTTGGTGTGGTCTTCTAATTGCAGGAGTAAATCGTTTTCTCTTTCCTTAAATTCTTTCAACAATTTGTCATAGTTGTCCGTAGTAATACTTCCATCTAGCTTATCGATATACATTTTCTTGTAACGATCTCGGATTGTATTAAGTTCTTTCTGGATTCGGGCAACGGCTCCTTCGTGATAAACGCTTTTCGATTCGTGTATGGCCTTTAACTCGCTCTTTAGCCTTTCAACGGCTTTTTCGGGCAGTTTCAGGCGGTCAAACACTTCCTTAATCTGTTCAACAATCCCTTCTTCTTTTACGTTGAAAACATTGTGGCAATTGCCGTGAAAGTTAGTGCAACGATAATAAATATACTTTCCTTTCTTGATATACGGGCTTATAGCACAACCACAATCAGAGCATTTAATCAGTCCTCTGAAGATATAAGGATTGTTTGTTCTCTTGAAATGTTGCCGATTCCAGCTTTCAGCTACCTTTTTGACCTTATTAAAGAGATAGAGTGAAACCAGAGGCGGATAACGATGGGGATATTCTTTGCCTTCTGTTACCATTACCCCGTAATAAAAGGGATTTTTGAGAGTAGCTTCAATCTGGCTGGTTGTTACCTGACCGCCTTTAACAGAATTATTGGTTAATCCCTTTTCTTTCATCAGTTTTGCCAATCCTTTCATTGAATACTTGCCTGAAGCGTATAGTTCAAAGATTTCTCGTATAAGAGGGGCTCTCTCTTCGTCTGGCTCAATATCCTTATCCCCGTCCCTAAGAACGTTCTTATAGCCAAGGGGAGCCTTTCCAGGCCATTCTCTGTCCCTTAGTTTCTGTTCTCGGCTTCTTTTGACATTATCGCTTAATTGCAGAACATAACTTCTGGCAAACATAACTCCCATATCCCAGCGTAGCAGATCCGCACTGTTGGAGTTTTTATTGAGGACAAGGTTTTCCCTGATAAAATGAAGCTCCAGCTTGCCGTCCTTTCGGAAATCATCCAGCGTTACTGATTCCCTAAAGCTCCTCTGAAGCCTATCAATCGTTTCAACAACTAAAGCAATGGGCTGTTTCGATTCCTTTATGAACTTAATTACTTTTTCAAACTCCTTTCTGGTATCTTTGCTTGAGGATTCAGTAATTTGAAAGACTTCAGGCGATTCAAAACTTCGATTACAGCAGTAATCAACCATTCTTCTAGTCTAGGCTGGAATTGACTGGCCTTCTTCTTGTTGTTCTTTAGTTGAAACTCTTGCTAAAATTATAGCTTTCATAAGCTAATTAAAAAAAGTGTTTAAATCTATATCTTCGTTCCCTTGGCCAACTAACTCAAACCTAAAGTTCTCGTTTAATTTGAATCTAAATAAATTTACATTGATTGATTCTGTTTTCTCTTTATTCATTTTATCGAAGACAGATTTTTTATATATTGTATCTGGGTTATTAATCAAGTGCTCACCTTTACTTTCTATAACATAAACCAGCTCTAGGGATTCATCCTTTTTCTTTTTGGCTACTATAAAATCAGGACGTATTTTATTTCTTTTCCACCCTTGTATTCCATACCACCTTTTTTTGTCTACTATATTTCTAACCCACCATAATACGCTTTCTTTAGAGTCAATAATATTGGCAACTTTTCTTTCTAAGGGATTCATCGAAAGAGCGTCCGATTTTTCAAATAAATTGGATGCGTATGTTTCTACTCCTTCTGGATATACTTCAACTTCTTTTGGAAGTGTATAGCCAATATTATTATCGTCTGAGACTCCTAATATTAGATCTTTATTTTTTATTAAATCGCTGAAAATACTATTTTCTTGGTTTTCTTTCTCGTGCGATAATAGTTTAATAAATTCTTGAGTTATAAATCCACTGTTTATTTTTAATATTTCATCATCCTTATACTTCTTGCACTCTGAAATAAAATCTTTGGCCAACTCATAAGCGATAAAGGCATTTCCGATTATATCCGTCGCCCTTCTCGCAATGTAGGGTATTTCCATTACCGCATTGAATCCGTTGTCTAAATCTACCTTCTTTTGTTCTTCAAGGTCTACTAGAATTTCATAAGTATCTTTACTCTTACTTAGGATTGGTAAAATATAGTCTTTTAACCAATTTTTATATTCTAGCTTATCCCAATTTATTTTTGGTTTTATATCAATATCATAAGATAGTCTTCTATAATTTTTCCCTTCTTTTTTTAACCAAATTGGTAAATATAAAGATTCTGGATATTTTTTAATAATATTTACTTTTACTTTTGTTTTGACTCTCCTTGATCCAGTAGGGCCAGACTCTGGATTCACATTTCTGAATAAATCTCCAAGGCCTTCCTCTTTAAACCCATTTTGTATATTTTTAAGAACATCATTAACAGCTCCTTTTGTAAAATATACATAGCTCTCATCAAGTTCTTTAATTTCTGTTTTTCTAGCATAGGGCTGTCTTAATATTCTACCAACAAGTTGAGTCATTGAAGTTTCCGATTTTGCATTTGGGATTATCCCCAATATGTAGGCAAATGAGCAGTCCCATCCCTCTTTTAAAGCTTCTTTGGTGATTATGTAGCGTATTTCACTTGATTGAGATAAAAGTTTTTCTTCTTTTATCTCATCAATATCACTTGATTTTACTGCTATCTCGTGCGCTGGTATACCTTTCTCTATTAGATATTCCCTCACGTCCTCGCTATGAACAAAATTTTTATTACCTCTTTGCTCTTTTCCTGTTCTTTCTGCTTGAATCAGTGCTATCGGCCTTATATATATTCCCTTATTTGTTTCTAATTCTTTAGCTTTCTTTTCCAATTCCTCTCTTTTACCCTTAATATCATTTATCATCTCGTGCCAGTTTCCGCTTATTGCAGGCGAATGTAAGTGCAAATCAAGCTTTATCATATCTTCTCTTTTGAGTTCTTGCCCGAAAATTTCTATAAGCACATTCATTTGTGCTCTTTCTTTGGGAGTAGCAGACAAGCCCACGATTGCCGAGGGATTTAATCCGTCAAGAGTTTGTTTCGCCTTATCGGAAAACATAGTGTGAAATTCGTCAACTATTATAAGCGGTTTTAACATCCTAATAGCATTGCCCAGGCTTGTTTTAACTATTTTTTTATTAAACAAATTATCTTCTATACAATCCAGATTGGGTATTTTCTCATATAGTTCTTTGTGCTTTTCATATTGATTTTCTGGCGGAAAAAATTCATCATACCCACCACTATCTTGAAATATTTTCATATTTTCCCTTGTCTGTCTGTTCGCTGATTGGATCATCAACATTAAAACTACAAGATTTTCTTCGACATCTTGTTTCCTGATTGGTTGTCCTTTTTCAAGAATGATAGTTTTATTTCCGCTTGTTTGATCTAGCCATTGTCGATAAATATGGTTTTTGTCTCTTAGCTTTTCAATTGTTTGTCGATATATTGATTCTCTATGAGTAATCCAAATAACCAGACCAGTTCTTTTTTTAGTAAAAATGTTTTGATATTCTCTTATGGCTTCGACTGCCAAAAGAGTTTTACCGCCAGCTGTTGGGATTTTAAGACAGAATCTAGGATATGATTCTCCAAGACCATTTTCTGGTCTATCCGAAAATTCAAGTTTCAAAGCTTTGTAGGTTGCATCTACATAAGAGGAATCTTCAGCTAGGCCTTCATCTATTGCTTTAATCTTCTCGATCTTTGTCTTTTGTTTCTCGGCTTCTGAAAAAAATTCTTTCAACCGATCCACGACTTTGATTTGATATTCTTTTAAAATCATAGAATTATTTCTTTTCAAACAAACTATAGGGAATACTTACGAATAAAATATTATACTTATCTAGATATTCTTCATCTAAAAAGCAAGCTGGGGCATAAACAATTTTTCTGTTCTTGTCCTTTTTATTTATTTTTTCTGCCCAATCAAGAGTAATTGCTAAATTTTTCAATTTTTCTTTGTCGTTCTCATATATAAGATAAACAGTTTCGCCATTTATTTTACCTACAAAGTGATTCTTCTCATCGACCAATTTCTCATTTTCCATTGTTTTTCCAGTGGCTAAATAATAAACATATTTAGCAAATTCTCTATAAGTCGGTAATTTTCCTGCCAAAATTGATTCTGCATCAATTGGTATACCGAGCTTCATATATGAAAAACCAACATCTAACTTGTCTCTTTTTATTACACGAACGACTCGCTCTCTTGTAATTTCGTGGACATACTTAAAGCCTGTTTGATACGCTAGCTGATTCTTCTCTATTTTCTCTGGAAGTTGTACTAAAATGAATTTTCTATCTCCTTTATCCTCATTATTTAATTCTAAAACGGCTTGAGCAGTAGTGCCAGATCCAGCAAAAGAGTCAAGAATAACAGAATCTTTGCCTGACCCTATTTTTAATAAATCTTTGATAAATGGAACGGGCTTTGGCCCATCGAATAACTTCTTGCCCATAAGTTTTTTTAATTGAGTTGTTGCTGTACTTGTGCTGTATTCTGGTTTATACATAAAAGATTTCGGCTTCTTTGTCGGAATATCCTCTAACTGTGGCCTTTGCTTTCTGTAAAGTTGATAACCATTTTTAGTTTTTTTCAGTATTAGGTTATGTTTTTTTGCTTCAAACGTACCCTTGCTCCAATACCAGCTCAATTGTTCGCCATCGGGATTAATAGGCAATATTTTTATATCTGTAGGTTTAATAGGTTTGTCGTTTTCTGTTATATAGAAGTTGCCATTTTTTTCATCAATAAAAATTGGATACCATAAATTTGGCCTTTTAACTCTAGGGGCATTAACTCCCGTTGCCCTTAAATTATCAGCTTTTTTGTATAGACCAAATTCATCTTCTTCCCATTCATTAAAAAGTTCTTCCTCATCTAAATCATATTGATTCAAAATACAAAGGTCTTTGTTTTTTGCATAAACCAAACAATATTCATGAGTATCAGCAAAACCAAAAGCGTCTTGGTTTCCTTTTAAATTCATTATAACTGGTAATTCCGCGATAAGGTTTAACTCTGTAAAAATTTCGCCCATCAGCTGTTTTAGACGATAGTTTTCGTTATCATCAATACTGATAAAAATGACTCCATCATCACTTAATAACTCCTGGAGTAGTTTGAGCCGTGGTGTCATCATACAAAGCCACTTGTCATGTTTGGTTAGATCGTCTGTGCCAACTACTTTACCAATCCAATCTTTTATAAGGGGGTTATTTAATTTATCGTTAAAAACCCAATTTTCATTTCCAGTATTATATGGTGGGTCTATATAAATACACTTTATCCTAGCTTGATATTTTGGCAACAAACTTTTTAGCGCGATTAAGTTATCTGCCTCAATAACCAAATTTTCATCCTCATTTTTTCCTTTAACTGATAGTTTCTTATCTTTTTCTAATGTTTGATATGGAACGGATAAATGATGATTCCATACCGAGTTTTTCCCTTTAAAATTTATCGTTGCCATGTTTTTTTCTTAGTTTTTACTTTATTCAAGAATTTATTAAACTCTTTTTTCTCAATTCTAAACTCTTTACCTATCTTGTAAGCGTTTATCTTGCCAGCCTTTATATAGCGATAAATAGTCATTATATCTACTCTCAGTTTTTCGGCTAATTCTTTTGCTGTAAAAAACTCTTTCTCTTGTTTTTCCATAAGTTTAACTTATCTCCGTATCACTTCTCCTCTTCTGTAACTCCCGAAGTTCTTCCTTAGTTATCGGCTTATAAATAATTTTCATTAGATTAACTAGCTTAATGCCTTCTTCTAATGCTTTCTCTCTGCTAATTTCTTCTCCGAAATGTTTTCTATAAATATCCTGAAATTTGGTTAGTTGCGTTTCTGTTAGCATATCCTATATTATACTTTACAATTCTTTACAGTCAAGTTTAGCTGATTTTCTCTTTCTTGATTCCCTGATTCCTCTTTTAATCGCTTCCGACAAGCACTTTTTGTAGTGTTCTTCCAATATTTTCTTGATTTCCTTTCGGAAATTACCGATTGCTTTACTCATTATATAAATTTACTTATTAAATTCCGCTAGTTTAATAAACTACTGCTTCTGAAGCTCTTAAATTCCTCAATACTGCTGGTAATATTCTTGATAAACCCGTAACAATCACTGAGCTCCAGGCTCTTGCTTATTTCTTTGATGTCCTTCTCGGCCCTATACCAAGTTCTAATGCTGAAATTGCTCTCTGCGACCTGCCTTAATCCCCTCATACCTTCCTCGTCTTTGGCTAATATTATTATCCCCGTTTCGTAAATCGCTTGTTTCAGACGTTTTGTGCGATTATTCCTTAGGATATTTCCTAAAATATCTTGAGGGTTATCATTTTTATTAAGTAGGAATAAATTCCGCTTTAGAATCATTTCTTCCCAATATAGCTTTAGAACTCTCTGGCAAATTTCTTTTTTGAAAATACCCTTAAAAGTTGGATTGATAGGATAACCCAATTTTTGAAGGATTTCGTTCATCTTTCGTCTTTTTGAAAGCCGAACTTCCATTCTTAATATCTCGATAGGATTCCCCGATCGTTCTCTCCTAATCTCTTCGACTTTTCGAAAAAGTTCAGTTTGAATGGTTGTTTTGTCTTTGTCTATGGCTCTTTTTGCAGGTTTTCCCATATCATTTATCTTGTCATAGAAAACCAGCGAATGAGAATTGGTGTAATACTGTAAAGAATGGCCAGAGTTGCTGTATCTTTTATTATCAAGATCAAAGGTTTTTGGAAGGATTATCTTGTTTAATTCCCTGATGGCTCCCGTTGCAGTCCAGTATCCCGAAAGACTTACGTTCTTTGAGGGATGAAAGGACGAAACCGAGGCATTGGCTAACATTGAATAATCAATAGAAATGCCCATAGAATCTAGCTTTACGTGCAGAAGTTCTAAAACTCTCGAAAAATCTTCCTCTATTACCTCATCGAGATTATTTTTAAATATCATCTTTGGAGCTGAAAATTCAATCCTTAATTCAATTTTACGGCCAGTTTGGGAAGGTCTGCTGTATAAAGTTAATCTAGGGTAATAATCGGTTTTGCTTTTTATATTATTCACAGCTTTGTCATAAGATCTGCTATTCAGAATATAATCTGCTCTTGGCTTAAAAAGTTCTGGCTTTTCTATCTTAAAATTACCCATTGGGATTGTTAAAATGATTGTGTCTATCATCAAAATTCATTACTTCTTTATTAAATAACCTTATCGCTTTTGTTATTATTGCTTGTTCGATGGCCAAACTGGCTTCTCGGTTAATTGGATGAAAAATGTTTAAGTTATTATCGCCTACTTTCTTTGTGGGGTAGGTAAGCCTGTAGCCTTCCTCGTTTAGCTTTTTGTGTATCCCAATTGAGCCAAGGTAGATTTTGTCGTCTAAAATAACGCTGGCGAAGCCCACAAGACCGTTCAGGGGCTTAATCGGTATTATTTGAATCTCTGTTATCTTTGTCATTAGTTTTTTCTTTAAGTCTTTGGTCTATTTCAAAAAGCAAATTGAAAAATCCCACAAAGTTATTCTTTGCTTCAAAAATTTCCTGATCTGGAAGCATTTTTCCTGCTAGATTTTCATAAAATTGTTTATCTTCCTGCAACATAAAAATAACCTGAAGAATCTTACATCTTCAGGTTATCAAAGTAGTGATTTAAGACAGCTTAAGTTTTTCTTAAGATTTTACAGGTATTTTGGATTCATTTTTACCGAGTGAGTGGTGGTTATTAAAAAATCCTTAATATCACTTTCTGAAGCAACTTTCTTGTTTATTTGATAGGAAGCATTATAGAATTTCTTTTCTGCGTACCCTCCTCCTGCCTTATCAACAATTTCATCGAAAAACCATTCCTTTTCTATCTCTTCATCTTTATCAAATACAATTCTTAAAAGATTATATTGATCTTTGAACTTTATAAATTTTATAGCAACATTATTGCCGATTTGCAGTATTCCTTTGTCCTCATCAAAACTTGCAGATGTGCTGCCGATTTTGTAATTTTTTAATTTGACTGCTTCTCTTAGTAAGTAATTATGTATTCTTTCGCAATGAATCTTATACTCTTCTACATTAAAGTATGGCCTGTTTTGATCAAATATAATATTGGGATCTTTGCTCCCTCTAATTTTGTTCATTTCGGATTCTTTTTCTAGAAAAAGATAATAATTCCAATAGTCAGATCTAAGCTTCTTTTTGAGTTTTTTTACATAAAAATCCTTTGAATCTTCGTTAACATGGATGTATGCTGTACATAATTTGTCCCAATCGCTCCATAACTCAGACCCTTTTTTTCTATCAAGGGATTTTTCTGCATCAATATAATCAATTACTTTATCTGAAAAAGTATAAGTTCTAAGAGAATCTGGGGAGTCATCATCGTCAACAAAATCATCAATTAAGAAATCATATCCTGCTTGCGATAATGCTCTTGCAACACCACTAAGTGCAGAGTTAAGAGCAACTGGCCTGGAGTTAACGGAATAACTTTTTCTGCTAAAGGGCTGTAATGCCCTTAAAGCCCCCTCTAGCTCAAACGTTGGCTGGATATTATTGGATTTTATAATATCAAGCAGTTTTTGCTTGGATTTATCGAGCTCTTTGAGAGTGTTTTTCTCGATCCTTTTAAAAAAAGCAAAATCCTTTTCTTTTTTCTTCACAAGCTTAAATACATGGGGTTTTAACTCTTCCGTTTCATCAATGTATCCTACATAGTCACTAAGACCCTTGAAAAAATTCCAGGGATTTTGCTGGTCTATAAAAGATTTATAATATCTTTCCAATATTTCAATTACATCTTTCATTACTCTTATGCTTTCCAAAATTATTTAACTGGTCTTAAAAATAGGTATAGAAGAAACTTTCCTTTATATCAATACATAACGATACAGTGAAGAACATAAACCCATACTACAAAATAGCTAAAATTGATTTAAAAAATGACTTGGTTGCTTATATAGACGAGTCAGGAGATGAAGGGTTTAAATTTGCAAAGAATTGTACAAAGTGGTTTGTAACATCTGCAATTGCCTTAAGCTTTCCAGAATCAAACGAAATGCTAAAAGCATTAAATGGCTTTGCTAGCAAATATTGCAGTAATAAAAAGATAAATTCACACAAATCTTTTAAGGATTTGAGTCATGGAAAAAGAAAAAATGTTTTAGGGATGTTAAAAAATCACAATTACTTAACAGTCCACTCATGCTTTAATAAAGAAAAGATTGATCCAAACGACACTTTGACAACATACCCCTCGATGTATTTTGTAGGAATTAAGAATCTGATAGAAAGACTTAGCTGGATTACTAAGCAATATGGTAAAGACAGAGTGCATATACTTATTTCAAATAGAAACAGTATTCCCTCGGCTAATCTTAGCAAGTACCTTTTTAAGTGGTCAGTTAGAGCAGCTAGAAATATGACCTATCTAGATAAGCTTGGTTGTGTCTCTTTGAGTACAATTAATAATCATCCCAAGCTTCTGCTTAGTGACTACACAGCTTCGAGTATGTTTCAATGTTTAGAAAAAACAGGGGAAGCTAATATTCCAGAGAAAGTTTTTTTTGAAATTTTTTTGAAAGGCAAATTGTTCTCTTCAAACCACTCCATATATAAAGGAGTGCTTAAAAATGGTTTTAAATGCACCCCTGAAGAATGTTCTGACATCTTGTACTTAGATGATATTTTAGAAGAAGGAACCCACAAATTATAGCAATTTTTTTCGAATAATTTGCTGCTGGCACGGAAGCCAACCTTCTATACTCTAAATCTATCAATTTCATTCTAAATTAATATTATGATATTGGTAAGTTTGAAAAGTATTCTAACTTTAATAAGTTGTAATCAGCGAATAAGTTAGAGTAATTAAAGTTCCTGAACGTATCCACTAGCTGGAGCCAAACAGAACAAAGGGTTAAAGTACCGCCAAATAGCGTGGTTGTCAAATAAAATAGTTTATCTAACATCATCCCAAAATCCCTCGCCCAGCTGTAAACTCATGAGCGATGGCGTATTTATTTTCAAAAACAAAAAAATAAGAAAAACTATTTCTAACAATAGTTAGCTTAACTGTTAATATCTTGAGAAAAAACTAAAACAAATAATCCGGATATAAATATGCGGTTGATAAAATTTGCGAAATTAAGCAATCCTTTTGTTCTCTCTTCTCTTGCTTGTCTCTCGGTTTGCGTGCCTCTACTACTCGCTTATTTCTTTAAACCTTTGCCGGCCCAAGCTGCCGGTGAATCGTGGCTGGACGGATACGGTTATCGGAGACAAATAACTATTGATAATACCAAGGTTTCCGACCTAGATTCTGCCGATTTCAGTAATTTTCCTGTTTTAATTTCACTTTCCGGCCTGTCCCATATCAAAGATGGCGGAGCCGATGTTCGTTTCACTGCAAGCGATGGGACAACTCAACTAGCAAGGGAGATTGAATCGTACTCGACAAGCACTCTTGTCACTTGGGTTAGAGTTCCCACCCTCGATTATGATAATGACACGGTCATTTACATGTACTACGGCAATGACGCTGCCGACGAGCCTGCTGCTGATTCAGATTATGGAAGCCAAAAAGTCTAGACAAACAGTTTTGTCGGAGTCTGGCACTTGAAAGAAGCGGGGACAAACCCGACCGTGTTTAATTCAGCTTCCAGCACCAACAACAGCACGAGCCAAACATGGACGCCAACAACTGGCCGAATCGATGGCGCGGGAAGTTTCAATGGATCATCCAACTCTATTAATATCAATTCGGCAGACAGTCTTAATCCTGCTTCAATTACGGTATCCGCTTGGGTAAATGCCGATGTAAACAATAAGTGGCAATATGTAGCCGTAAAGAGTAATCAGTGGCATTTTGGCAGAGATAACGCTGGGAAATACTATTTAGGTGTTTGGAGTACCGCGGGACTCGTTACTGATGCCCATTCCGTGGCGAGTGCGACAACCGCGACCTGGGAACATGTAGTCTTCACCTATAACGGGATAAAAGCTAAATACTATGTTAACACAACTGTAGTGATAGACGACGATGTGTCCAACAATTTACAAACGACGGATAACGCGGTAAATATCGGCAGCCAGGGTGGGGATGGTAACTTTTGGGATGGGCTAATTGATGAAGTAAAAATTGCCAATACCGTCCGTTCTGCTGGCTGGATTGCCACGGAATACAACAACCAAAACTCGCCAGCGACATTTATGGCTACGGGTGACGAAGAATCAGCCCCTCTTCCGAATACCACCCCCAGCCTGCCGACGATCGATAATTACAACGACGGCTCCTGGGTAACCGACAATACTCCGACTCTCCAGTTTGATTTGTCCGACTCGGATGCGGGCGATATTGTAAAATACCAGTTACAGATTGCCGATAACGAAAGTTTTACCAATCCGCTTGTTGACACAACCGAAGGAACCGGAGAAGCATCCCCGAGAAACAATGTCACTTATACCCCTGCGGCTTTGGATGATAGCTCTTACTACTGGCGGGTAAGAGCGATTGATGACGAAGCGGCCGAAAGCAATTGGACAACGGCCAACAGCGGTGATGTTGCTTTTGGCATTGACACTGCCGCCCCAACAGTCGAGGCCGGTAGCAACCAAACTAGAAATGCCTCCTTTACGCAAAATGCAACAGCATCAGACGCTACTTCCGATATTGCCAGTTACCTTTGGACCAAGCAATCCGGACCGGGAACCATCACTTTCGGCACGGCCATGGCCGAAGACACGACTATTTCGGCTTCCCAAGATGGTACCTATGTCATTCGCCTTGCCATTACCGACATTGCCGGCAATTCCGCTTATGACGAAGTCACGCTTGAGTGGGATACGTCCGGACCGGGTACCCCCAGCGCTTCTCCTAGCGCCGGAACTTACACTTCGGCTCAATCAGTAACTTTGTCTTCAATCAACGGAAACATTTATTATACCCTTGACAGCAGTGAGCCTACTGCCAGCTCCACTCTCTATGTCTCGGCCATTACCGTGAACGAGTCAAAAACAATTAAGGCGATTGCCATTGACACGTTAGGAAACGAAAGTGGTGTTCTCTCCGCCCAATACGTAATAAATATTCCTTCAGATAATCCGGGGAATAATAATACCAACAGCAATGAAAGCAACAATAACAATGCCAACAATAACGAGAATATCAACACTAATACCAATTCGGATAATGACGTTTCGGCTCTGAAAGTCAGCCAAGTGAAACATTCTGCCGATGAAGACTCAATAACCATTGAATGGCAGACTAACCACGACGCGGATTCTTTAGTAGAGTACGGAAAAAACATTAAATTAAACAAAGATAAGAGGGACAAGAGGTACGAGCAAAAACACAAGACTGTGCTAGAAAATCTAGACCCGGACACGCGCTATTACTTTAAAATCACTTCTGAGGATCCCTTGGGAAATAAGGATTCTTCCAAACGTTATTCGGTAAAGACTGACAATGCCAAAACAGAAAAAGCCAAGACGAGTGCAGATTTAATAAGCAATCCTTTCTCAAATTCATTAAGCCAGCTGTCTAACGCGAATGATAACCAATCGGAAAATAATCCCCAATTAACTATTTCCGAAGAGACTAAAGAGAAATCAATTAGCAACAATCAAGATGCTGGATTGAATATCATTGAAAACCAAAAAGTTCCAGAAGTGAAATTAGCGGAAAAACCTGTTTCTGCTGACGAACCGCCTATTGAATACCAGTCGGAAATCATAAAGAAGGATGAAAAAAAATACCTTGCCGAAGCCAAGTTTAGGATCGTAAACGAAAACGATTACCCCATCGTCGGTATCCCGGTTACCCTCCACTCAGACCCGAAGACAACCATTACTGATGAAAATGGCATTGCCACCTTCAATAATGTTGAAATAGGCAAACATGAAGTTGCTTTTGATTATGAGGGAGAAAATTATGCCAAGAAAGTCGCTTTGGGCAACGCTTCGGCTAATGTGGGGGAGATTAAAATTCCAGTGCTAACTGTTAAAGCAGAGAAAAATGGCATGCCCATTTGGGGATGGATGCTAGTTGTTGCTCTAGCAACATTGTCTCTTTATCTTTTTATAAAACAGCAACTATCTAAAAACTCCTAATTTTGGAACGGGAGAAAAAAATGTATAAAGGTTCTAGACTTGTCTGGCGAGCCATGAAATCTTATTTTACGGCGTAATTTTTTGCCGCGAATTCGTACTGTTCGTTGAATATCTTTTTCATCGGGATTATCGAGTTCAGCTCATAAAAAACCAGCATTGCCGATCGGTAGGCTTCTTCGTCAATACTCCGATAGGATAGTGGCGCAAAACCGTGGGAAATCAAAAGCGCGTTGGCCATCAGCCTTGAAGTCCTTTTGTTGCCGTCTTCAAACGGCTGGATATAGCCGATACCGGCCAAGGCAAGCAGGGCTTTAGCGTAGGGGGTGTTTACGCGTGACACCGCTTTTGAAAGCTCTCCCACCGCTTCGGCAATTTGATAAATATTGTTCAGTGGCCGGTAAATCGATCCCGTAATACCAACAAGTCTTGTTCTGAAACCAATATTGACGTTTAAATCTTTAACCAGGACAGCGTGCAATTCTTCCAAATTTTTGCGGGTGACCGTCTTGAATTGGGATGAATGGCAGCGGATGTAATCAAAAGCTTTTTTGTGGTTCAATATCATAACCGCTTCAGACTTAGCGTGGCCTGGCGCTTCTTTTTTTTCCAAAATTAATTTTTCCGTATCTAGCAAAGTATAGGTATTACCCTCTATTTTTGATGATTTCCAGGACAGCTCAATAACCAAACGCTCCAGTTCCTTTTTTTGAATGGTCGCAGATATACCCTCAGTGGCCTTTTCATATCCTTTTGTTTGGATTTCTAAATTTTTTAATTCATTGTCCGTAAAAATATTTGTCGGAAAACCTGCAAACAGTTCAAAGTTGTACTGACGCAAGCCATAGCGTTTGTCAGGCTCGACTTTAGTGTATTGCGCGGCATCAACCGAAGCAAAAATCCGCCCTTTTAATCCGAGAGTGTAGCTGGTTGACCGTCCCGATCCCGTCACTTCCAACATTCCTTCCTCCGCCATTTCCGACAAAGTTCTTTTTATTGTGACCAGGGAAACATCGTCGTCGGCCTCCACCATTTCTTGGTGCGCTTCGGAAGACTGCATTTTTTCATGCTCCAGGAAAATCTGAATTATTCTTTGCTGTTTTGAAGTTAATTTATTCATTTTCGTATCATTTAATTATGATAATCATATCACATTGATACGATTAGCTTAAATATCGGTAGGTATTTGAGTATTTTAGGTTCGAGCTTGGGCGAGCCAGTGGAGCAGAGCGGGGACAAAATCCCTGCTTTTTCTGTTGACCACAGTCGCTCGTGAACGACGTGGTTGACCAAAGCTAATTTTAGGGTAAATCTTGTATTAAGCTTAATTAAAAAAATGTCAAGAATTTTTTACCTAGGAGGATTATTGATTGTCTCAGCGTTATTGCTAGCTGGCTGCGCGTCAAAACCCTCCGGTAATAACTCTTTATCCAATAACTCCGGCAATAATCCTGGAACGATCGATGAAAGCCAATACCGCTTACTTTACAATCCTCCGGCTGGCGGCATTCCGGAAAACGTGGGTAAGATTCTTTACGCGGCCAACCCGGGGGATACCCCGCAAGCCGATTATGACTTGTATTCAATTAATCCTGACGGCTCAAATAAAACTAAACTAACCTCCTTCGGGATGTTTATCAACCAACCCACCTGGTCACCGGAACATTCAAGAATTGCTTATTCGGCACATGTGGACGAGGGGAACACCAACAAAATTTTCATCATGACGGTGGATGGTTCCGAGAAAAGGCAGCTTACCTTCGGAGACAGTCGGGACATGTTTCCCACTTGGTCCCCCGACGGCAAGCAGATCGCTTACATATCCTACCGGGAAAACGTGCCTAACCTATTTGTGATGGATACAACTGGCCAAAATAATAAACAGTTGACCTTTGTTACCGGAAAGGACGCTGTTCTTTGGCCCAGTTGGTCGCCGGTAAGCGACGTAATTGCCTATTCCTATAATAAAGAAGGGGAAGATGTTGGTTATAAGCTGCATACGATCAAGTCTGATGGAACGGAAATGAGAGAAATTTTATCTTCCGCCCATCCAGAGCAAACCGACTTCGATCCTGATTGGTCATCAGACGGTAAAACACTTTATTTTATTTCGAACCGCAGCAGCCGAACGGAAATTTGGAAAGTTGATTATGATAAGATATTGTCCAATCAAGATATTGGTCTCAAACAAGTCTCAAAACTCAGTAGTGTTAACACAACTCCTGACCACCAGGTCAGTGTTTCACCCGATAACAAAAAACTAGTTTTTTACGGAGTCGGTCCTGATTGGAAAGGCGATGGAACAAATCTTTACACGCTCAATGTCGATGGCTCCGACTTAACCAACATCACTAAATCAACTGATGCCAGCGAATGGCCGGATTGGTGATCGGCTTACATTAATAAATAATATAATTATGAAAAACAAACTTGGTCTCGTGGCCAGTATTGTTTTCGCGGTACTAGCTGGAAGCGGCTGTGCCAAGCCGGATGCTCCCGTACAAAAATTGGATCGGGCTGACGGGACAACGGTTACTGAAAATTGGGCCGGCACTGACAAAGCCCTTTTGAACGTTTGCTCAAAAGAAAAAGTGAGTTTGTCCAACTACGGTGACCCAGGGCAGCGACTCGCCAATTGTTTTGTGGAATATCCAGGAGAGCCGTCTCGCTCAGACAAAAGTTATTATATCATCGAGGACATCTGCGGCCAATTCACCAAAGAATTCATGGAAAATATGTACGGTGGCAAGTTCGCGAAGATTGAACCGCCTCAAGTCACAAGCGTCAACAATTGCACCTACTACTTCGACGAGAAAGAATATGTGATGCTGAATCTTGAATATCTTTCCATTGAAAATCAAAAAATTGGCAACGATGCTATGGATAGAAAGACGGAAAAAAATTCGGCCATACCAATGGAAAATTATGTTGCGATTCAAGAAAACGGGGCAATCAATGCGATCTACCTCGTGCTGAATCCCAACAAGTTCCTTTCTCTCAGGCCGAGTTCAAAGCAGGCTATCGGAAATGAAAAATTCATCAACCTGGCGGTGAACATCGCAAATGCTATAAAGAGCTACAAATAATATGACAAAATATTTTTTTGGCGTTTTCCTCATTTTTCTTTTTTCGGGTCAAATTTCCCAAGCTGCTCCCGCTCCTTGGGGCCTTGCGATCAATCAAGATACTAAGGAATGCGCGGGGTACTGGGGAGGAGACGAATTTGTCAGCTACAAACTGCCCGATGGCTGGAAGGCTTATTATCCGACCTCCAACCCGGATAGCCGCTGGGGAAAAATCCAGACAGACGCGGGCGAGTGCAGCTTCCAGATTCGAAAGGAAGAAGCGTGTTGCATGGAGCTCGGATATACTTTCGTCAGCGACAACATCGGTAAAGACCAAAAAACTATTCTGCGCGACCGGGAGGCTTTCGAAAAAGAACTGGAGCTTCAGCGAAAATACGGGCAGTATGCTCGCTGGCTGACGTTGGCTCGGCTAGCTGCAGTGGCCATTATACCCATTGTTCTAATCGGAATAATAGTTTTCTTGATATGGCGGATAAGAAAAAAGCCGATCCGACAAGGACACCGCGGGTAGTTGAAGTGGGATTTTTTGTTTTGTTATAATAAAAGAAAATATAAATAGAAATGGAAAAAAAGCTGATACTTCTAATCGGTTTTATAATTATTTTATTTGGGTTTTTTCAAGCGCATCAAGCTTTTGCTGATTCTGATAATTTATTGGTAAATCCAGGCGCAGAGGCAGGAGATTCCGCTACCGGTTGGACTATTACCGCTAACGGCGGAAATGGCTGGAATATGTCAACCAATTGGGATGGCCAAATTCACTCCGGTTCCCGCGTATTCCGAACTTCTTACGGCTGGGGCGTCATGGAACAAACGGTCGATTTGAGCACAGCCCCGGGCGCAAATTTAAGCACCAAGCCCGACATCGAGTTTTCAGACTGGGTTAATTCGCGTTGCAATGGAAGTTACTACCTGACCTATAAGATACTCGATTCCGGGCACAACGAAATCGCATCCTATAACTATGGTACTTCGGGTTCACCTCTTTCAATTAGCGGAAGTGGCGATAATTCCACTTGGATCGAGAAAGCTTACACTTTTACCGGCTACGGGACGGAACCAAAATATGCTTACATCCAACAAGCAGGGGTTAGCAGCTGTATGTGGGCTGGCTATTACGGTCCTCATTTTGACGATGCTTCGGTAATTATCCAATATGCTAGTGTCTCCACCGTAACTCTCTCCGCTGCTACCGATAAAACTACCGCCGCTGCCACGCTTAATGGGAACATAACTGCTACCGGAGGAGATAATCCGGTCGTCACAGTTTATTGGGGAACTACCGATCACGCCGGTACGACCGCCGGTTGGGACCATAGCGCGGTACTCGGAAGCCAAGGGGTGGCGGGTTTCGAAAAATCCTTGGAAAGCCTATCTCCCGGCACCACTTATTATTTCACCGCTTCTGCCACCAATTCCGCCGGAACAAGTTGGCCGGCAGCCTCGTTAAATTTCACCACCAATTTGCCGGATCTGAGCGGTGCTCCTGTTTTTACTGCCGGTACACCGGCCAAATTCGGCAGCTCACTCACGGTAGGAGCGGGAACCTTGAACCCAAGCACCCATCTAACTTATACTTGGTATCGCTCTAGTGATGACCAAGTCGGCGGCGACACCCAGTTGGGAACGGGAACCACCTATACTCCAGTTACTGACGACATCGGAAACTATTTAATCGTGGTTGTCGCTTCCACTGATGCCAACGGATCGGGAAATATTGCCACCACCGCGGCCGTAATAAACGCGGGAACATCCGCTTCGCTGGATACCGATGATGGAAACGCGAATCTAGCAGCCCCCGATGGTTTCGCTTTGGGAAATATTACCTTGCATATTGCCAAAACTGACGGTTCTTCGGCATCTGACATTCCTGCTAGTATTTTTTTGGTCGGGGATAACTATTTTCAGCTCACCGCAACTAATCAAGACGGAAATTCGGCGGGCTCTTTTTCCCAGCCAGTAACATTTACCGTCTCCTATGGCACAAACACCGAATCCCAATACGAAGAATCAACTTTGGACGTATACAAAGATGAGAACGGGGCTTGGACTAAAAAGAATTGCAATCTAGATACCGCCGCCAACACTCTCACCTGTTCCTTAAGCAGTTTCTCCGTCTACGGAGTGTTGGGAGAGAAAATCCCTGCCGATACCAATAGCAATGATAATGCCGCTGAAAATACCAACGAAGATCCTGCTGAAAATACCAATGATAATATCGATCCTGCTCCTAGCGTGGCATATCATAAAGCCCACATCACTTCCTGGAAAGCTTACCGATATGAGGATCCGAATAAATCCTGCGAAAGCAGGTTAAAACTGATTATACGCGGACGGCATTTCGGTAAAGACACTCAGGTGAAAATCGGAAGAAAACTGGCTTCATCGGTTGATGTGGCGTACTCGAGAAAGATAGTAGCGAAATATTGTTTGGATAAATTGTTGAAAGCCCAGGTTGACGATAATCGGAAAATTACGGTCAAAAACCTGGGTACCTCCGCCGACAAGGCCAGCAAGCGACTAGATTTGGATGAAGTTGAGAAAAAAGATTAGTTTGGGAGGTTATTTCGAATAGGAAAAAAGTGAAATTTAGGGAAGGTGGTTACAATTAAGTTACAACTATTTTAAGTTTAGGTTACAACTAGTTGACAACTTACAATTACTCCTTTATACCTAAGTTACAATAGTAATGAGTTAAAGTTACAATATGTTTACAAAAGGTAAAATTATAGAGACAGCTGAGCAGAAAGGAATAATAAAAACAAAAGATATCGTTGAAAAATTCGGTATTTCTAGACAATATGCAAGCCGATCATTGGCAGAATTAGTAGCTTTGGGCAAGCTAATAAAAATTGGTTCTACGGCTAAAGCTGCCTATGTTTTTCCCGAATACGCAAAAAAGCACTTGGAAATATTGCCATTTAAAGCTTCTAAAACACTCCAGAATAAAAACCTTGAAGAACATCAAGTCTTAGATAAAATAGAATCTAGTCTGCCCGTAATTCTCCAGCAAAAAGAAAATGTCAGAAATATTTTTACGTATGCATTTTCTGAGATGCTCAACAATGCGATTGAGCATTCAGATACAGAAAAAATAAAAGTAGAAGTTTCCATTAATGACAAGATGTTGAATTTTACCATTGACGATTTTGGAGTAGGGGTCTTTAGGAACATAATGTATAAAAAAAATTTAAAATCCGAGCTGGAGGCGATACAGGATCTTTTGAAAGGCAAAACTACAACAATGCCAGCATCACATTCTGGTCAAGGAATATTTTTTACTTCAAGAGCCGGAGAAGAATTTATACTGGATAGTTATGGATATCGCTTGATTGTTAATAATAAAATTAAGGATACTTTTCTTCAGGAAGTGAAGGGAAAGGCTAAACGAAAACAAGGAACCAAAGTTATTTTTAAACTATCAACCAAAACCGATAAGCGTTTGAAAGAAGTTTTTGATGAATTTGCCAACATTGACGATAAAAGCGATTTTGGATTTGATAAGACGGAAATAAAAATCAAACTCTTTATAAGGGGAGATGTACATATATCCCGTTCCCAAGCTAGGAGAGTTTTGGTTGGATTAGAAAATTTTAGGAGAGTTATTTTTGATTTTGACAAAGTTCCAATGATCGGACAGGCTTTCGCGGACGAAATATTTAGAGTTTTTCAAAATAAACATCCAAAAATAAAACTTCAACCGATCAACATGAATGAGGCGGTTAAATTTATGGTTGATAGGGTAGAAGGTAACGATTAGCTAATTAATTTAGAAATAAAAAGATACTCATTATTATCAAGTAAAAGTTATATTCAATACATAAATAAAAACAAAAATGAAAAAACATAAAATTGGTTTTGTTGTCGGAAGTTTAGCTTTGGGGTTGATTTTATCTATTGCCCCCAAAGTGCAGGCGGCGGGAGATAGCTGGGAAACGGTGGGGAGCAGCGCCTATCTTTCCGACACTAGCTACGGAGAAACCAACATCGCCTATCATCCTACCACCCATGACCCTTACATAGCAGTAGTGGATTTGGCCAGCTCCATCCAAGTAAAGCATTTTGATGGCACCACCTGGGAAAACGTCGGTTCCGCCGTTACGAGCGGTGAATTGGACGAAGTAAGATTAGCTTTTAATCCCACCACCGACCAACCCTACTTGGCCTATTGGGACATCACCATCCATAAGGTTGTCGTAGTAAGATACGACGGTTCTTCTTGGGTAGACGTCGGGCCTCACGGCATAACCGATAGTGATGGGACCAGTCTCTCTTTCGCCTTTAATCCGGGAACCGGCAATCCTTACCTGGCTTACTGGGATCACGGTAACGACAAATCAGCCATAAAAATGTTCAACGGTTCCAGTTGGGAAAACGTCGGTCCCACCTCGTTCACTGATGGCGACACGTATTACACCTCACTAGCTTTTAATCCGGCTACCAATGAGCCTTACGTGGCCATCGACGATGAAGCTAACGGCGATAAGCTAAGAGTAATCAAATATACCGGCTCCTGGGAAAACGTGGGCGACGCCAGTATCAGTAGTGATGGAGCCACTCACGTGAATATGGCTTTTGACAATAACGCGGTGCCCTACGTAATTTATACCGAAGAAGAATTGGGTAAAGCCTTAAAAGTAAAAAAGTTTATCGATGGCACTTGGCAAGACGTGGGCAACCCAATGGGAGATGACCCCAGTGGCGAGGTTGGACGAATAACCATTTGCCCTTCTACTAACGTACCGTTCGTAGCTTACATCACCGATTTCGTGGGTAATAACATCGTGGTCCGTAAATATAACGGCAGTAGTTGGGAGCTGGTCGGTACCAAAGGTTTTAATACTAGCGAGGCTATCGATTTGGATTTTAGTTTTCATCCCGCTACTAACGAACCCTATATAGCTTTCGAAGATTATAATCCTAGTGATTCCTCACCCACCTATTACCACTTGGCGGCCTATAAATTCAATAAAGCGGTTTCCAACCGGCCGGCGATCGCTTATAAAAATAAAAAGTCGGCTAAGAAAAATGTTACTTTTACTTTCAAGGATCTCAAAATATCGACCAAGAAAGCCTGGGTGAAGATTTGGCTGGGCGGGAAAAAGCAAAAAGTGAGAAGCGTAAAAAAGAGCGGCAATAACTTGAAAGTGGCTTTACGGGTGAAATACGGCCAGTGGGCGCAAGGCAATTATAATCTGCGGATGCAGTTCAAAAAGAAAGTCGGCAAGCACACCCATACGGACAATTGGCGATCCGTAAACGCCCTCACAATTAATTAAATGTTTTTCTTCTTTAGAGACGTTTCTAGTCAGCCAACGTTTTCTTTCGGGAAATAATTATTTTCCGTACCCAAACACTTGACAAAGGGGAGAAGCGAGGTTTACAGGATAAAATTGAAGTAAACTGCCTTTGGTGGTGGATTCCCGCCTACGCGATCGCTTATACAGGCAGCACGGGGTGGGAAATTATCCGGGGTTATTTCAACTTATAAAGGACGGCATCAACAACCGTCCTTTTTTCTTTTTGTACTCAAAATTTTAGCTCAAAAATACTTTAGGCACTAGATTTTTCCATTACCACCGACTTCACGTACTCCATGTCGGGCGGATTTTTAAGGTTAAGCGGGAGTTCGATAATAAAAGAGCTGCCTTTGCCTTCTCCCGGTGATTCAGCGTAGATGTGCCCTTTGTGGGCTTCGACCATCTTGCGCACTACGTAAAGACCGAGTCCCGTGCCCACCGTGCTCATCTTGTTGCCCCGCCCGGCACGCACGAACTTCTGGAACAAGTTTTTCCGTTCTTCTTTTTTAAGTCCGATTCCCGTATCACGTACCACAACAATGGCTTTACTGCCTGATTTCATAAGCTCCACTTTCACTCCGCCCCTGCGGGTATATTTAATGGCGTTGTCGATGAGGTTGGACACTGCCTCGGTAACTTTGCTTTCATCCGCCCAAACCAGCAATTTAGACTTTTTATGGGGGTGAAAACGCAAATAAACATTCTTATTCTGCGCTTGCAAAGTTAGCCCGCCGACGGCCTTTTTCGCGATTTCATTGAGATCAATTTTTTTAAAATCAAATTCCACCCGTCCTTCTTCCAAATGGGAAATGTCCAACAGATTCTCAATAAGTCCGATGAGGCGCTCGTTGCTTATATACACTTTTTCCAAAGCGTCCTTGAGGCTCGCGGAAAGCTGGCCATAGGTCCCATCAAGCAGCAGCGAGGCAATCCCTTTCACCACGGAGAGGGGACTGCGCAATTGATGGGAAGCCCCCCGGATGAAATCCGATTTGGCCCGATCCAGTTTTTTGAGCCGTTTATTGGCGGCGGCGATTTTTTCCGTAGTCTCTTGAATTTCCTTTCTTTTTTGGATCTGGCCAACTACGCTTCGCACTAGATAATGGGAGAGAAAAATCAGGATAAGAACCAAAATTAGGCGCAAAATAACCTCTTCCGTGCTTGATGCGTTAAGCAGTCCCGCCAAATTGAGCAGTACCACCAGTGTCGCCACCAATTGAGCGACAAGGGCTTTGTAGCTCAAATAGTACTGCTGCATAACAATGACCGCCAGCGAGAGAATAAGTCCCAGGGTTAGGATCATCAAGACTGACAGCCAGCTATCATCAGCCAAAATGTAGCCGGTTAAGAACAAAAACTTAAAAGAAATAACTAAGGTTATCGGAAGCGTGGCCAGCCAAAAGGCGCTAGCGAGAAGCGCGTAAAATTTTATTAGCGACTTTTCCCCGCTGGCGAAAATACGCCTGACAAGTTGGAAAAACGAAAACAAGGACAAGAGTAAAACGGCGTTAGCGAAAATCAGGACGTAGAGAGCAAACCGCGGATTCCTCGTTGTGGAAAGAAGATAAAATAAAAAGAACCAAACGCTGGCGCTCAGGCCGAGCGCTCCCAAAGCGGTGTTCAGGCGCAAACGAAAATCACGGGAGAGGACAAAAAAAGTGAGGAACGCACTGACAACCCCGGCAAAAACCGCCGGATGGTAGTAATTTATCGCGATGTCCATTTTTGTATTTATTTCCAAGCTTTATTCCTTTGTTTCTAAATAAAATTTTAACCTTATTTTTCCCAGTTGTCATTTTGGCCAAAATCCGGCGCGTCAGCTCCCACAAGCCTGGCCGGATTTGAATCCTAGGAATATAAACACTAATATGTTTTTATGTAGACTTTTTTGACTATACAAATAAAGGCTTCAAAATAAATCCTAGATAAGGCGGTTTGGCTTCTTTGCTAATATTTAATTTATAGCAAGGCGCTGTCCTTGAAAAATTCGTGAAATGAAGACAGGAATCCACCTTATTGGCGACCTTCAGGGTTGTCAATTCTCGCCCAAACTCAAAACCCGTTCCGGGGTGGGGGAGCTAAAGCAAACCATAACAAGCAAAATTAATGAATTTGGCCTCCATGAACTTGGCAGTTACTATTATTACTTTGAGCCTTACGGGGTAACTGGCGTAGTTTGTCTCTCAGAATCACATATTAGTTTTCACACTTGGGCCAAGGGGCAATATGCCAATCTAGATGTTTTCGTGTGCAATTACAAAAACGATAACACAAATAAAGCTCATCAGCTGTTTGAATTTTTAATCACCAATATTTTCAGGCCCCAAAAGACAAAAAGGCAAGAAATAGAAAGATAAAACAAAATTCTGTTCGCTTTCAACAATTTGCTTTCGGTTTAACGACTATTTAATGGCAAGTGCCAATTTCGCTTGACAATTCCGTATAAATGGACAGAATTATGAGTTGCCTATAATGAGGAAATTTGGGCAAGTTCCTTGAATAAAACACGGTATTGCCGTGCAGAAAGTTTTGCAGGAGGTGCCGCGATGAAGGCAATACTTGGATGGTTGAATAGCGTGTCCGCAAAAATCGCGGCACATTGGGAAAAACTGAAAGGCCTTGGGATTATTGTCGTGGGATGGACGGGCAATAAAGCTATCGAGAGTTTATTTAATTACTTGATTTACCCGTTCATTATACTGAAATACGGTGTTCTTGTGGGAGTACCTATCTGTATAGTGTCTTCCTTCTTCTTCTGCTGTTTGACTTTCTGTTTCTATGATTGGTCTCAACAGGACTGGTTGGGATTGGAAAAGTTAAAGCAGATCCGCGAAGGCAAAGTAGATACAAAGATAGGCTGGTTCGCTTCCCGCTTCTTGAGAGGCAGTAAGTGGCTTGCCTTTTTCTACATCACCTTTCAGTACGACGCCTTTATGGCCACAATCTTCATGAGAGGGGGAGCCTACCAATACAACGGGCTGAGTTGGAAAGACAAAAAAATCTTTCTGCTTAGCTTTATCATAGGAGCCATCATGTGGTGGCCATTAGTCTGCGGAGTTCTTTACGGAGGAGAATGGGCCTGGGAAACCTGGCTCAAGAGCTTCGTAAATCTTTAATAGTCAAGATTCTTCAACGGCGGTGTCGCTCTACGCAACTCCGCCGTTTTTTTATTAAAAAAACTATATGAAAATAAATATTTGTGATACTAATCCGATTAGTATATTCTAAATACTCTAGAATATTGCATTCGCTATTTTAACTTTTTGTAGTAATGAGTCTAGAAAATTTTATTACAAACAAATTTGAACAAGAAAAAGTTGAAGGAGAAAAAGAAATGGTCGAAATTAAAGTTGCTTCTTCGCTAGAAGAGAATCTAGCTGAAAAGTTGGTTGATCTAGAAGAAAATTCTTTCAAAGGCTACGACGCTGGATCGGCTCTCAAAAAAGAAGATTTCATTAACTATATCGAAGATCCAAAAAACGTTGTTATGGTAGCGAGGATGGGGACCTCTATCGTAGGTTACGCGATAGCAATACCACTTGAAGATGCTGTCCAGAATTTGGCAAAATACGATCCCAAAATCACTGAGAACAGTACCGAAAATAAGTACTACGGCGAGTCAATAACTGTTGCAGAGGAGTTAAGAAAACAGAATCTAGCAGTTGAAATTACCCAAGAAATTGTAGAGGAACTAAAAAAAAGGGGGGCAAAGAATTTTATTGTCCACATAAGAAGTTCCCGAGGAAGACATGACGATGCCACTGGGACCTTTTTGAAAAATGGCAAAGTTTTAAGGACAATCCGCAACTGGTTAGACTCAGGAAAGGATTTTGACTGTATTGAGTACGATATCTAGATTGTAGTAAAGGGGATATATACCTCCTTTACTAATACTAAGCTAATATTAATGAATATCTTATTTGTTTCAAAAAACCTAGGAGCTATTAACTTGGCTTGCAGATTAGCCGAGGAAGACAATAAAGTAAAAGTCTACGAACGAGAAAAATCCTGGAGAAATAAAATGAAAAGACCGGGCCTGCGTTTTATTGAAACCGACTGGGAGAAGGAGTTGGCTTGGGTGAGCAAAGAAGGCCTTGTTGTATTTGATGATGTCGGCATGGGAAAAACCCAAGACGAGTTAAGAAAAAAAGGGTACAGCGTCTTTGGTGGAAGTGATATAGGCGAAATACTTGAGAACAACAGGCAATATGGCCAAAAGGTCTTTTCCACTGTTGGTATTAAAACTAAAGAGTCGATTGATTTTCACAACATTAATAAAATGATAAATTTTATTGAAAAAAATCCTGGCAAATGGGTAATTAAACAAAACGGCGGAATGGATAAAGGGCTAAATTACATCAGTCAACTGGACGATGGCAAAGATGCAATTAGCGTCCTAAAAAGCTATAAGAAAAATTTAAAGTCCTATGATTTACATTTTGATCTGCAAGAAAAAATTGATGGGATAGAAATCGCAGTGGGAAGATTTTTTAACGGGAAAACCTGGGCAGGTCCAATCTGTATTAACATCGAACATAAAAACTTATTCAACAATGATCTAGGACCAAAAACAAATGAGATGGGCAACCTTATGTGGTATGAAAGAAATGAGAAAAACGGGCTGTTTTTAGCAACATTAGCGAAGATGAAAAAATATCTGAAACGAATAAACTACAGAGGTTATTTTGATATTAACTGTATCGTTAACAAAAACGGAGCATATCCGTTAGAAGCTACCTCTAGACTCGGACAACCAACAATACAATTACAGGACACTATTCACATCTCTCCTTGGGGAGAATTTCTAAAAGCAGTCGCTGATGGAAAAAATTATAAATTAAAATACAAGGAAGGGTACGCGATTATTGTGTTTCTCGGGACACCTCCCTATCCTTACGCCAATAGATCGAATTTCAACTCTCCAAAGGGTGTGGAAATACTTTTTAAAGAAAAGATTTCCAACAACGAAAAGAAAAATATCTATTTGGAAGATGTCAGTGTTTGTTGCACAAAAGATAAAAGAGATAAATGCGTAATCTGCAGTAATACTGGCTACATTGCCTTTGTCTCTAGCATGGGTAACACCGTAAAGGGTGCTAGCAAGCGAGTTTATAATTTGATAAATAAGATTGTTATCCCTAAAATGTTTTATAGGACTGACATTGGTTTAAATTTTATTCAAAAAGACCAAAAATTACTGAAAAAATGGGGGTGGATTTAATTTAAAAAGATTAGAATTTACTAATCAATGAAAATTAAAACTATCTACATTGGGCTACATATTGAAAATTTATTGCTTTTATTTGAAGATAAAAGTTTTTGTTTATTTGCTGTTGGATACGCAGACGAATTCATTAAATATAGTACACTTAATCCTGCAAATATAATTTTTAAACTTATTTATTATTTAAGGTTTAAAGAAAAATACAGAATCTTAGAATCATTTTTATTACATCTTTGGCTATTGATCAAATTTTTTTCAAGCTCAACTTATTACCGATATTCTAAATATTTGGAAAAAATATCAGTCAATAAAATAAAATTATTGGATATTGAGAAAGAAGATGTTGCTCTCGACTTTATAAGGAAAAAAGGAGTCGAACTTATCATTGTTAATACGTGGGGCATATTACCAAAAAGTATCATTTTTGAGCCAAAACTAAGGACTATAAACATTCACCCCTCGAAATTGCCTAAGTATAGGGGAGCCCTTCCGACGTTATGGTCTCTCAAGAATCATGATAGACAGTCGGCTGTTACTTATATGTTGTTAGACGAAGGCATGGATACAGGTGAGATCTTAGAACAACACACCTTTAAAATATCTAGAAAAGATACTTCCGTTTCTCTTGAAACTAAAATTAATAAAATAATAAAGAATACTTTTTTAAGCGATGTTAAAAGATATATAAAAGGGGAGCTATTTCCAAAAGAGCAAGAGCAAACTAAAGAGAGTTTTAAGACTGCAAAATATCATGAATATTTAATCATTAATTGGAACAAAGAAAGCGGTGAAGAAATTTGTAATAAGATTAATTTGTATCCGCATGTTGAACCTTTTTTATATTGTCACACAAAATTCAACGGAGAGAATCTTATTATTAAAAAGGCAATATTCAAAAAGGAAGACGATGTTTTTATAAATAGTTCGGCGGGCGAATTTTTTGTTAAAAGATTAAAATTAATAATTAAAGTAAATGGTGGTATAATAATAACAAATCTTTTTTTTGATATTCCTTTCAAGCAAAGTTTTCTTTTAATATTCAAAGTAAGCGGTAAAATACAATAAGAAATAAAAATACATAGATGATCTGCCCAGATTTTGCTTCTCCAAGATTTTTAATTATCTCTGACACTGTTCCATCTCTTATATATTTTTCACATATTCCGGCGATGATTACTACACTATTGCTTGGAATATTTATTTATTTGAAAAATAAAAATTCATTACTTAGTAAAATTTTATTATCTATTTCAATAACTTTCTTTTTGTGGGTTTTCTTTAATCTTATTCTTTGGGCAAGTAACGACAGTGAAGTCAATATCTTTGTGTGGTCATTTTTTGGTATATTGTACCCACTTTTATATATACTATGCTTATATCTATTTTTTGTGTTTGCTGACAAAAGAGATATTTCATTCAAAAAAAAGGTTTTTTTGGGAATTCTAATTTTACCGTTAATACTCCTAACCCCAACGAAATATAATCTAAGTGGTTTTAATTTGGTAGACTGTGGGTGTACCGGAGGCTTTGAAGGAAAATATTTTACAAATTACTACTATATAGTTGGATTATTCATTTTTTTCTGGATACTTTTTGCATCAATAAAAAGAATAAGAAAGTCAGAGAACAATCAGAGGAAACAACTGTTGCTGTTTACAATTGGAATAGAATTTTTTCTTTTTTCCTTTTTCTTTTCAGGATATTTAGCAAGCTATTTAATAGATACAGGTTTAGTCAAAGACTTTTCGATCGAGCAGTATGGACTTTTTGGAATGATTATCTTTTTGGGATTTCTATCATATTTAATTGTAAGACATCAGGCCTTCAACATCAAGGTTATCGCTGCGCAGTTTTTTGTCGTCACGGTGTGGCTGGCGGTTTTTTCCCAATTTTTTATTATGCAGGAGAGAAGCAATCAGATTTTGACGGGGATCACGCTGGCTTTAGTGACTTACTTCGGCTGGATGCTGTTTCGCGCCATGAACGAGGAGGTGAAGGTGTCCGAGGAATTGACCTTGATGTCCCGCAAATTGGCGGGAATTAACGAGAAACTGAAAGAACTGGACCACGCCAAATCGGAATTTATTTCCATTGCCTCCCATCAGCTGCGCACGCCGCTTACTTCAGTCAAAGGCTTCGCGTCGCTTATTCTCGACAACACCTTGGGAAAAATCGTCCCAAATCAAAGGAAAGCCGTAGAGAAAATCTACGTGAACAACGAAAAGCTAGTGATGCTAGTGGAAGATATGCTCAACGCCTCCCGCCTCGAGGCGGGGCGATTGGAATACGAACTTGAGGAATTCGACGTTACCGCTATTATCGCCGGAACCGTGAACGCTTTAAAGCTCTACACCAAGAGCAAAAATCTGTATCTGAAATTCAAAAAACCCACCGAGAAGCTCATCGCTTTGGTGGATCAGCGAAAAATCGCCGAAATTATTTCCAACCTCATTGACAACGCCACAAAATACACCCAAAAAGGTGGCCTCACCGTGACGGTGAAAAAGTTCCAGCGGGAGCAGAAAATCGGCAAGACAGAAAACAGCGGCACGACCAACGGTCACTGGGTACGCGTGAGCATCGCGGACACCGGCATCGGCATGGCGGAAAAGGAACTCGAATCAATTTTTGAGAAATTCAAGAGCGGTATGGCTTCGGAAATGTCAAAGCTCGACGACAAGAACACTCCAAACTCCCAAGCCTCTCCAGTTGAATCAGGAACCGAAAACGGCAACATAAAAGCTGACTATTCAACCCAATCTGCCGGCGGCACAGGCCTCGGCGTTTATATATCCCGCCAAATGGCGCAAGCCATGGGAGGCAAACTCTATGCCGAATCCCCCGGCAAGGGAAAAGGCAGCACGTTCATTTTGGAACTGCCACTGGTAAAAAAGTAATACAAAAAGCAATACTGATAACAAATAACTCAAATTTTCTGAGCTTTAGTTAAGATTTTGTTTGACAATTAATAAAGTCGGTAATAAGAATAAATAATCCCGTTCTTTGCGGGAAGAACATTCCAAACAAGGAGAAATTGCAATGCAATCGAGGCAGAAAAATGCAGAAGAGGAGAAGAGCACTTACATCTTGGTCAATGACCTCGGGTCAAAGATCAAATCTCTGCGGCAACTGGGTATCAAAACCCCCGAACAAAATGACCCGTTTTTCACTGAGTTCCAAAAAGAGCTGGCAAAAATGATCGGCGAAGCTCACCCGGACGCTGAAATCCTGGCTATGGACATGGAAGAATTATCAATGCAAATCCTCAGCAGAGCCCACGAACTGAGAAAGATTCTGGTGAAGGATGCCGTGGTTGTCAGCTCTTGCTTGGAAATTGCTGCACCTCGGCGCGGATTTGTACTTGAAGTAAACAGGATTGTTGACTTCGAAGGTCAATTACTCGGGATCGGGCCGCGTCCAGGATGCCCTCCGGTAAGCGAGCAAATTATGGGAATCAAAACGCTGGTGTCTGACAGGCCAGTCGTTGTCGTCGAAGACGGATCTTTCTCGGGGAGAACGCTTTCTCACGTCCTCAAGGTATTCAAGGAAACCAGGGTTGAGGTATCAGCGGTCGTTCTGGGATTCATGTTCCCCAATTCACTTGCTTCCCTCCGCAGGAATTTTTCAGGAGAACTGATCGTGATGAGGGAAATCAACCATGTTATAGACTGGATGCCCGATCACGACTTTTTCCCATTCGCACCGAACTGCGGGAGAGTGGTTGGGGTTTCGGTCCACGGGGAAAACTATCCGTTTTTCAACTATGATGGCGCTTCCTACAGTATTCCGTATGTTCTCCCGTTTTCACCGATGAAGGACTGGGCCAGCATACCGAAAGAGCACGAGAACAAGATATCTTTGTTTTGCATGCAGAAGGCCCTCGAACTCTTTACACTGCTCGAGAAGATGAATAACGGGAAGGAAATCAAAATAGGAGACCTAATTGGAGTACGGCCCCTTGTTTCTGTGCCGATCAGCGTAAGACAGAAAATGTTTCCTCGGGTTGACACAAGAGTCAGGAGTTTTCTTCACGACACTTGCCACGAGCTTGCATAATCCGGAAAACGGTTATTAACGCCCGCCACAGGCTTTCCAGGCGGGCATTTCCTTTTTATTTACAATTAAAAATTTCAAAAATCTATATTTGAGTAATATATTCTTAATTGTTACCTTTGATAAAATTAAACTATATGAGAAAGAATCCAAAGAAAAAAACTAGGTTCAGGTATCAAATAGGTGTTATGGGGTCGGCTGCTGATACCGACTATTCGAAGGTGATTGAAAAAATTGCCGAAGAGGTGGGCACGCTGATTGCAAGAAGCGGAAACATAACTTTTTATGGAGCGGAAAAAGATTACGATTCTCTTTCTACTGCTGCGGCCAGAGGAGCAAAAAAAGCGGGCGGGATTACCGTGGGAGTTACTTATGAAAACGGCAAGAAAATATGGGATAAGAACGGAAACACCGATATAATCATCGCTAGTGGGTTAGGAAGGGGCGGAGGCAGAGAATATGTACTGGTGAATAGTTGCGATGGTATCATAACGGTTTCGGGCGGATCAGGGACACTAAACGAAATTGCGATCGCGTATCAACTAAATATTCCTGTAGTTGCTATAAAAGGATCCGGGGGATGGTCGGATAAACTAGCCGATGAGCATCTGGATAGCCGAAAAAGGATGAAAATTGTCCCGGCGAAAAATCCCAGAGATGCGGTAAATAAACTATTGGCCATTTTGGATAAAAAACGCTTAGGCGCTTGATCTATTGGTTTTTCCGTGTTTATTGGAATAATAAAGGTTTAGCAAGAACCTCTTAGTGTTCTTTAAAAACCCTGAATTCCAAAAGCTCGTCCAAGAGATCCAAGTTAACTGCCGGGATTATCTCGGTATAAATCTTATCAGGAAAGGAAAAATTATGTCCAAGGAAGAAAAAACTGCAACAAAAAGAATCAAGCCGGAGCTTCTTGGAGGTTTTAGGGATTATCTACCATCAGTAATGATCACTAGACAAAGGATGGTTGATAATATCCGAAGAACTTTCGAAAGCTTTGGGTTCTTACCGTTAGAAACCCCTGGACTGGAAAGATCTTCGGTGCTGGGAACAGACAAGGACGAATTTAAGATGCAGGTCTACCGCTTCAGAGCCGGAGACCAGGACGTCACCCTGAGATTTGACTTGACGGTCCCCCTTTCCCGCGTCGTGTCGGCCAACCCGGAACTCATAAAGCCCTTCAAGCGTTACCAGTTCGGGTCGGTGTGGCGGAAAGAAAGCCCTCAAGCCGGTAGATACCGCGAATTCGCCCAGTTCGATGCGGACATTGTTGGCAGCGATTCAATTATTGCCGACACGGAGATCCTTGTTTTAATGTACGAGACTCTGAAGAATCTCGGCATAGGCAAGTTTGTCATCCGTTTTAATAATCGCAAGATTTTGAACGGCCTTTGTGATTACGCCTCCTTTGACAAAGGGAAAACAGATCAGGTCTTACGAACGCTCGACAAACTTGACAAAATCGGCTTGGAAGGAGTCATTGGCGAGTTAAGGAGCAAGAGCCACAATGAACTGGGAGAGGATGGGCTAGCTCTAACGGAGCAAACCATATCCAGCATCGTAAACTTTCTTAGTCTCAAAGGGAACACTCAGGAACTGATCGGGAGACTAAAAGACCTTTTTAAGGGAGTACCTATCGCCGAAGAGGGCATTGGCGAATGCGAAAAGATAGTTGAGAATCTTGAATCTCTTGACATCCCTAAGGGAAACTGGAAACTCGATCTCTCTATCGCCAGAGGACTGGGTTACTATACTGGGCCTGTTTTTGAAACGTCTTTGACAGATTGCCCGGAAATAGGATCTGTGTTCTCGGGGGGACGTTTTGACGACCTGATTACTCGCTTCACGGGAGAAAAAATTCCTTCAGTTGGAGCGTCCGTTGGGGTGGATCGTCTGCTCGCAGCCCTTGATAAAATAGGCGCAATGGAAAAACAAGCCTCAACGGCCAAAGTTCTCATCACCGTGATTGACCAAAAGTTATCCCAAAAGATAATGCGGATAGCTCAAAATTTTAGAGTGGCAGGGATTAACACTGAAATCTACCTCGGTAAAGAAAAAGGGTTGAAAGGCCAAATCATCTATGCCGCGAAGAGGGAAATCCCTTTTGTTGTCATCATTGGGGAAGAAGAAGACAAAGCCGGGAAACTGAAGCTTAAGTCAATGGCAGAGAGGAAAGAAGACTTGCTTCTGGAGAAAGATGCTGTTAGGGTAATACTGAACAGCTAATACGCTGGATTCTTTGAGGAGGTTACTTCGGTGGAGGGTGTAGCTCAAAGGCTAGAGCATTGGGTTGTGGCCCCAAGGGTTGAGGGTTCGAATCCCTTCATCCTCCCCACCCATAGCATATATCAGGGAACAGAAAATGTTCCCTTTTTTTTCTTGTGAATTTTGGGATAATGGCAAAAATGTACGGCTATTTTTTTCTCAAGAGCTCTTCAACCAGTTTCTTCTTCCTGTCGATCTTCAGTCCTTTGTGGATTCTCACTTTATCTTTCAAATGAGAAAAAGTTCCATCTAAAGAGTTCTCCGTATCGGGCATCTTTAGATCGAAGTAGCCCTCGTAAGTAAACAAATAATCCAAGCTGAGGAACCAGTTATTGAGCCGATGTTCAAGACTGGCTGTACGGCATAAAGTATCCGCCGGAAACCTATAAACACCTTAAAATCTAGTGAAACGGGCTATTTTTGACAAACTTTTATACATTTGCCAAAAAGTGCGTTCCACTGTCTCGTATATTACAATCCTAGATAAGGTAGGGTAAAATTAGACTAACGGAAGCCGGTATTCTTGGAAGGAGTTACAATGCGTGTCTTGAGGGTCAAGCCTCGAAAATGAGACCGTAAAC
>Ga0172371_10001817_pt1 | contig 33874 bp, 45 predicted proteins | sample Lak12m_FD_114543 | JGI IMG/M metagenome (GOLD analysis project Ga0172371, IMG submission 114543) | Freshwater microbial communities from Kabuno Bay, South-Kivu, Congo - kab_022012_12m | ecosystem: Environmental > Aquatic > Freshwater > Lake | place: Democratic Republic of the Congo: South-Kivu...
AATTTTTAGATTATTTTATAAAATTAATAAAAATAATTTTGAATTTTAATAATCGGATGAAAAAGAATATACATCCTAAATATAATATAAAAACAAAAGCTACTTGTGCTTGTGGAGCTTCTTTTGAAGTTGGTTCAACTAACGAAAAGATTGAAGTAGAAATTTGTAGTTATTGCCATCCTTTTTATACTGGTAATGAGAAAGTTATGGATACTGCTGGACGCGTAGAACGTTTTAATAAACGTCGCATTGCCTCTGCTTCTCTTAAAAAGGCAAAAAAATAAATATTTTATAAGTTTTTTTATTATAATTTTTTATAAAATATAGAAATTTTTTTGTTCGTCATTATTATTTTTACTAAAGATTTTTAAAAAGTATGTTTGTGACGAGCTTATAAAATATTTATTAATTAAAATTATGAGCTTATTAAATATAGAGGAATTAAAAAAAAATTATAGTACGAGCTATTTAGCAGGTGTTTTAGAACGTTTAAATAGAGAAGAAACGCAAGTATATGAAATAATGGGAGAAGATGATGATTTACACGAAATGGCTAAAGAAGAACTTAAGTCAATACAAAAACAAAAAGAAGAGGTGAAAAAACAGATTCAAAATATTTTAGATAAAAATATTGAAGAAGAAAAAATAGCAAATGAAATAGTACTTGAAGTTCGAGCTGGAGCTGGAGGAGATGAAGCTTCTCTTTTTGCCTGGGAACTTGCTCATATGTATGAATTGTTTTCTGTAATAAAAGGCTGGCAATGGAAAATAACTTATGAATCAAAAAATGAGCTTGGTGGTTATAAAGAGGTTAGTTTTGAAATAAAAGGTAAAGATGTTTATAAGGAGATGCGTTATGAGACAGGTGTACATAGAGTACAAAGAATACCTGCTACGGAAAAAAATGGTAGAGTGCATACTTCTACTGCTTCGGTTGCTGTATTGCCTATCCGCAAAAAAATTTCTTTTGAAATAAATCCAAATGATTTAGAAATGGAATATTCTCGTTCAGGAGGAAAGGGAGGACAAAATGTAAATAAAGTTGAAACAGCAGTACGACTTATTCATAAACCGACAGGTATTGATGTACGTTCTACTAATGAAAGAAGTCAACTTGCGAATAGAGAAAAAGCTTTAATGATTTTAACAGCTAAACTTCAACAATTAGAAGAGGAGAAAGAAGCAAAAAAATATTCTGGTGACAGAAAAGCTCAAATTGGTACAGGAGATAGAAGTGAAAAAATTCGCACTTATAATTTTTCACAAGATCGTGTTACAGACCATCGTATTAAAAAATCTTGGCATAATTTGCCGAAAATAATGTTGGGTTATATTGAAGAAATTATAATTGCACTTCAATCTGGTGAAATAGGAAGTGAGGAAGAATAAAAATTATCTTTTACTTTTTATTAAGTTTATGATATACTACACTGAGTAGCTTCTCGGAAGAGCTTTATAGTTTTTTTGTGAGTTTTGATTTTGTTATAGCATCATAGAGACAAATTTAGCAATAAGAGTATCTACGTTCTCTATTCTTTAAAAGAGGACATTATAATTATTTTTTGCTCGTTTTTTAAAAAATGAGAGAAGTTAAATAATATGGCTACAAAGCTATATGTAGGGGGTTTACCTTACAGTGTTCAAGAAGATGCTTTAAAAGAGCTCTTTGCACAAGCTGGATCAGTTGCTTCAGCTGTGATTATTATGGATAAAATGTCAGGTCGTTCAAAAGGTTTTGGATTCGTTGAAATGTCAACGGCAGAGGAAGCAGCTAATGCTATCTCAATGTTCAATGATCAAGAATTTGAAGGACGTAAGCTTACAGTAAATGAGGCTCGTCCAATGGAAGCTAGACCTCCTCGTACAGGTGGATTTAACGGAGGAAATGGTGGTTATGGTGGAGGAAATCGTGGTGGACGTCGAGAATACTAAGATTATCTGATTTTTTAAAAGAACTCTAGTTGAGAAACTAGGGTTCTTTTTTTAGTTAAATTTGCGTAAAGATTTTTTTTTTGATATATTTTACTCGGTTGGTTTAAATTTTGGGCATGTAGTTCAGTGGTAGAACGCTGTCCTGATAAGACAGAGGTCGTAGGTTCGATTCCTACCATGCCCACCATAAGATACATCTGCGGAATCCAGCAAAAAATCCAGCGACGTTTCTTCTGGGGTTGTTGATTAAAATATAATAATAAATAAAAAAATAAATCGTATAAAATTTACTATAGTTGATTCTATAGAAGGAAAAAAGATAGAAAATTTTTTGGAAGATATTGTAATATTTACTGAACATTTAAAAAAGAAATATCCAAATTATTCCAAATATAGAATGTATCATAAACTTATAAGTAGTACTGTTCCAAAGTCTATGTATGGGATTATTGAGGGAGATTTTCCAGGTGAATATTCAATTGAGAAATTTATAGAACATTTAAGGGAAAAATATATTAAACATTAAAGAAGATTTTGCATTAATTTATTTTTTTTGATATTATATGATGAAGTCGTATTGGCTTTATTTTTGTGGAAGAAAATAAGGAAAATTTGAATAAAAATAATTTATCTCATAAAAATACAGGTCCTTGGTGGGCTTCTGGAGTTGAGATATTTAGCCAAGTTTCTACTTGGATTGTGGTACCTGTAGTTTTGGCACTTGTTTTGGGCAAGATGCTAGATACACGTTATGGCACAAAACCTATCATTTTTCTGTCTTTGACAGGGTTAGCATTTCTTTTTTCATGTTTCAAAATCGTTTACATCATCAAAAATTATATGAAAAAATTACAGGATAAAGAAATGAATGATAAAAAATAATTAAATTTATGGCAGAAATACAACAACCAATTACACAAGAAAATACTAACAATGAAGTAAAAGAGAACGTAACACTTTTTGCTGAACCTATATATCATTTTAAGGATTTTATAATTACAAATGCGCTTTTGACTAGTTGGGTAGCTGTATTTATTTTGGTAGTTATTGCTTTATTTCTTCGTACAAAACTTCGTACTATACCAAATAAATTACAAAATCTTTTTGAAATAATTATAGAGGGTGCACTAGACTTGTGTGACCAAGTGACCAATGACAGAGCTCTTTCTATTAAAATTTTTCCTTTCGCTATTTCAGTTTTCTTTTTTATTCTTGTGAATAATTGGCTTGGTATATTTCCTATTGGTGGTTTTGGTTTAATAGAAAAAAGCAAAGAAGGATTATCTTTTATACCATTTCTTCGCGGGGGTACAGCTGATATAAATACAACGATAGCACTTGCTATTATGGCAGTTATAGGTGCCAATATATTTGGTATTTTTTCAATAGGAATATGGAAAACTTTTAATAAATATGTTAATATAAAAGTGATTGGACAGATATGGAAAAGAATACGAAGAGAACCAACAATAATTATTGTTGCTCCAATTACGTTCTTTGTTGGGTTAATTGAAGTTGTCGGTGAATTTGCAAAGATTGCTTCACTTTCTTTTCGTCTTTTTGGTAATGTATTTGCAGGAGAAGTTTTGCTTGTTTCTATGGCAGCATTAGTTGGATATATTATTCCAATACCTTTTCTTTTTCTTGAAATACTTGTAGGAGTCATTCAAGCATTAATTTTTTCAATTTTGCTTGTTGTTTATTTTACCATTGCATCTACTGATCATGATGAACACGAAGAAGAACATAAAGTACATAAAGAGTCGATTATTATTAATAACAACACCGTGTAAACGGAAAAAATATGGAAGGATTAGAATTAAATACTATTGCAAAAGCAGTTGTTATGGCTATTGGAGCTATAGCTCCTGCTGTAGCTATCGGTATGATTGGTTCAAAAGCTATGGAATCAATTGGCCGTAATCCAGAATCTGCTGGTAAAATTCTTGTGCCAATGCTTCTTGCTTGTGCCTTTGCTGAAGCTATTGCTATTTATGCATTAGTTATTGCGTTTTCAATATAGTCGGTAGTTAAAAGATTTAAGATTTAAAATTTTTTTTGAATTTTGAATCTTTAATACTACTTGTTATTTATGTGTAGTTTTATTTTATTTTTTAAATTGTAATTTACAATGGAATCAATTATTAATACATTTCACATTGACTATAAAATCATAATTGCTCAAATTTTTAATTTTGGGGTTGTCTTTGTTGTTTTATATATATATGCTCTTAAACCTTTAAGTAAATTAATGAAAGAAAGAACAGAAAAAATAGAAAAAGGTATAAGTGATGCTAAAGAGAATGCAGTTGTTTTAAATAAGACAAAAGAAGAATATGAAGAAGTATTAGTAAAAGCAAAAAAAGAAGCAGATAAAATATTTCAAGAAGTTAAAAAAGAAGCAGAAGCAAAAAGAGTTCAGATGTTAGAAAAAGCAAAGAAAGAAGTTGATGCGATGATTGAAACAGGAAAAAAGAATCTAGAAAATGAAAAATTTAAAATAGTAAATGAAGCAAAGGAAGAAATAACAACTTTGTCTGTTAAGATTGCTGAAAAAATAATTGAAAGTAAAATAGATGGAAATTTTGATGAAAAGATGATTAAAGAATTAAAGAATATATAATTTATGGTTACATTATCCAACAATGACATAGCAGAGGCAATATATCTATCTACGAAGGATAAAAAAGGCAATGAATTAGGAGATACGACAAAAAAGATAGTTGAATTTCTAAAAAACAGAGGGTTGATATCAAAATCAAGAGAAATTTTAGAAAAGTTAGATAATATAATAAATAAAGACATAAATAGAATTGTGGTAAAAGTTTATACCAAAGAAAAATTAAGAGATAAACTAAAAATTGAATTGATAACTTATCTCAAAGAAAGATTAAAAGCAAGAGAAATAATTTTAGAAGAAAAACAAGATGAGAAATTATTGGGAGGATTAAGATTAGAGATAAATAATGAAATTATAGATTTAACAGTAAAGAAAAAAATTTTAAAATTAAAAGAATATTTAATAAAAAAATGAGTACTAATTATATAGTAGAAAATTTAAAAAAAGAGATAGAAAATTTTTCATCACAAGCCCAAGTCGAAAAAGTAGGATATGTTATAGAAGTTTTTGATGGTATTGCTAAAGTATCTGGTCTTTCAGATATTAAATCTTCAGAAATGGTTATATTTCCAAATGGTGAAACAGGTGTTGCATTAAACCTTGAAGAAGATGTTGTTGGTATAGTTATTTTAGGTGATTTTTCTAAAATTAAAGAAGGTGATGAAGTTAAATCTACAGGAAAAATTTTAGAAGTTCCTGTTTCTAATGCTTTACTAGGAAGAGTGGTGAATGCTCTAGGGGCTCCAATAGATGGCAAGGGATTAATAAAAACAGAGAAAACTTATCCAATAGAAAAAGTTGCTCCAGGTGTTATTACTCGTCAGTCTGTTGACCAAGCAGTTCAAACTGGTATCAAAGCTATTGATGCATTGATTCCAATAGGAAGAGGGCAAAGAGAGCTTATAATTGGAGATCGTCAAACAGGTAAGACAGCTATAGCGATAGATACTATCTTAAACCAAAAAGGACAAAATATGATTTGTGTTTATGTTTCAATTGGTCAAAAAGATTCTAAGTTAAGAAAAATTCAAACTCGTCTAGAAGAAGGTGGAGCTATGACTTATACTGTGATAGTTTCCGCTGGAGCTTCAGAATCAGCTGCACTTTCTTATATAGCTCCTTATACAGGGGTTTCAATTGCAGAATTTTTTATGGATCAAGGAAAAGATGTTTTGATAATTTATGATGATCTTTCTAAACATGCTGTTGCTTATCGTGAAATTTCTCTTCTTCTAAGACGTCCACCAGGTCGTGAAGCTTTCCCTGGAGATGTTTTCTATTTACATTCTAGACTTTTAGAAAGAGCATGTAGAAGAAATAAAGAATATGGTGGTGGTTCTATTACTGCACTTCCTATAATTGAAACTCAATCTGGAGATATTTCAGCATATATTCCTACCAATGTTATTTCTATTACAGATGGACAAATTTTCTTGGAAACTGATTTATTCTATAAAGGTATTCGTCCAGCAGTGAATGTTGGATTCTCAGTTTCTCGTGTGGGATCAAGTGCCCAAATAAAAGCTATGAAAAAAGTTGCAGGAACATTAAAACTAGATCTTGCACAATTTCGTGAACTTGAAGCTTTCGCTCAATTCGGTTCTGATTTAGATAATGCTACAAAACAACAATTAGAGCGTGGAAAAAGAGCCGTTGAGATTTTAAAACAAGCTCAATATTCTCCATTTGCTGTAGAAGACCAAGTTGTAATGCTTTATGCATTAACTAAGGGTCTTGTAGATGAAGTTCCGTTAGAAAAAATAAAAGAATTTGAAGATGGATTAATAGAATATACTAAAAACAATGCAAAAAAATTCCATAAAGAAATTGGTGAGACAAAGATGTGGACAGAAAAAGGGGAAGAGGAATTAGTAAAAGCAATAACTGGTTTTAAAAATAACTTTCAAGCTAAGGCCTAGTGCCTAAAACCTATTTATTATGGTCGGTACAAAAGAGATAAAAAGACGAATAAAATCTGTAAAAAGTACAAAGAAAATCACTAAGGCGATGGAGCTTGTTGCTGCTTCAAAAATGAAAAAAGCTGTAGCTTCTACACTTTCATCAAGATTGTACGCAGAATATTCTTGGGAAATTTTAACTTCTATTTCTTCTAGTGTAGAGAAAAATTCTCTTTTTAAAGAACGAGAAGTAAACAATATACTTTTATTTTTAATTACATCAAATCGTGGACTTTGTGGAGCTTATAATGCTCAAGTTATAAAAAAAGTATTATCTTTATTTAAAACAGAAAAAGAAATAAACATAGATGTAGTTACTATAGGTAAAAAAGGAGATAGTATGATGCGTAGAATAAATAAGAATGTAATAGCAAGTTTCTTTAATCTTCCAGATAGTGTTACTCTAAGAGATATTATACCTATATCAGAATTAGCTGTTAATGAATTTAATTTAGGAAATTATGATAAAGTTTTGGTTGCATACACAGATTTTGTGTCAGCATTATCTCAAAAACCAAACATAAGACAAGTCATTCCTATATCAAAAACTAGTCTAAAAGAATTAATGGAAAATTTAGGTGATAACGAGAAAGACAAAAAGGATATAAAAGAAAATAATACAGAATATTTATTTGAAGGAGATAAAGATAATTTGATAAATGAATTAGCAGAAAAAATAACTAGAATGCAAATTTATCAGATGATTCTTGAGTCAAATGCTTCAGAACAATCTTCTAGAATGGTCGCTATGAAGAATGCATCAGAAGCAGCAGGAGAGATGATGGATGATTTAACATTAGTATTTAACAAAGCTCGCCAGGGCAATATTACGAGAGAAATTTCGGAAATAAGTGCAGGTATGGCTTCAGTCAATTAATTATAAATATTATAAGTTTATAGGTTAAAAAATATGAAAACAACAGGTATTATAAAAAGAATAATTGGTCCGGTTATAGATGTGGCTTTCGATGGAAAGTTGCCAGAAATTTATGAAGCTTTGGTCGTTAAGAAAGGAAATGACGAAATAGTTTTAGAAGTAGAACAACATATCGGTAGAGACACTGTTCGTGCTATTGCTATGGATTCTACCGATGGTCTTTCTCGTGGTATGGAAGTCATAAGTACAGGTGCTCCGATATCTGTACCTGTTGGTAAAGATACATTAGGTAGAATGTTTAATGTTTTAGGAAAACCAATAGATAATGGCAAAGAAGTACATCAAAGTATGGTTTCTCCTATTCACAGAAAGGCACCAGATTTTGTTTCTCAATCTACTAAAGTGGAAATTTTGGAAACAGGTATTAAAGTTATAGATCTGATTTGTCCAATCTTAAAGGGAGGAAAGGTAGGACTTTTTGGTGGTGCAGGAGTTGGAAAGACTGTTGTTATTCAAGAGCTTATACATAATGTTGCATCTAATCACGGAGGATATTCTGTGTTTGCTGGTGTAGGAGAGAGAACTCGTGAAGGTAATGACCTCTATCACGAAATGAAAGACTCAAAGGTTCTAGACAAAGTTGCCATGGTGTTCGGACAAATGAATGAACCACCAGGAGCTCGTTTACGTGTGGCTCTATCAGGATTAACGATGGCAGAATATTTCCGAGACAAAGAAAATAAAGATGTTCTATTTTTCATAGATAATATTTTCCGTTTTACTCAAGCAGGTTCTGAAGTATCTGCTTTGCTTGGGCGTATTCCTTCTGCTGTGGGCTATCAACCGACACTTGCGACAGAAATGGGGATATTGCAAGAACGTATCACTTCTACCGATAAAGGTTCTATTACTTCTGTACAAGCAGTTTACGTGCCTGCTGATGACTTAACAGACCCAGCTCCAGCTACTACATTTTCTCACCTTGACTCTACTGTGGTGTTGAATAGATCTCTTTCTGAGCTTGGTATTTATCCAGCTGTTGATCCACTAGACTCTTCTTCTACAATACTTGATCCAAATATAGTTGGAAAAGAACACTATGAAGTTGCTCGTGAAGTTCAAAGAGTTTTACAAAGATATAAAGACTTACAAGATATTATCGCGATACTTGGTATGGAAGAATTATCAGATGCTGATAAAGATTTAGTTTTTAGAGCAAGAAAAATTCAAAAATTTCTTTCTCAACCAAACTTTGTTGCTGAACAATTTACAGGAAGACCAGGACAATATGTTTCACTTCCTGAGACAATAAGATCTTTCAAGGAAATTCTAGAAGGTAAATATGATGATAAACCAGAAGGGGATTTCTATATGATAGGAGCAATAAATTAGGTGTTAGTAGCTAGTAGTTAGGGATTAGAAAATAACTAGAAACTAGAACCTAGAAACTAATATTATGAAACAACTTAAATTAAAAATAATAACACCAGAAAAATTGATTTTAGAAGAAATGGTAGATCAAGTTAGTTTGCCTACCAATTTAGGAGAAATTACAATTTTACCTGATCATATACCACTTATAACTAATTTATCCTCTGGTGATATAGTAGCAGTTTCAAATGGAGAATCTATACCCATGGCAGTAGTAGGTGGTTTTTTGGAAATAAAAAAAGACGAAGAGGGTATTACTAATGTAGCAGTGCTGGCTGATTTTGCTGAGCATCTTTCATCTCTCACTGACGAAGCAATAGAAGAAGCAAAAAATAAAGCAGATGAATTAAGAAAACAAATGGAAAATAAAGAGCATGTTGATTATGAACATTTTGCTACAGAACTAGAACGTTTAATAACCAGATTAAAAATAGCCGATAAGTGGAGAAATAAAAAATATAGAAAATAATGTCTAATTTTTATGTAATTGCTACACCCATTGGGAATTTAGGAGATATTACTCTTCGAGCTATTGAAACGTTGAAAAATGTTGATTTAGTTTTGTGTGAAGATACTAGAGAAACTAAAAAAATTTTAGAAAAATATGATATAAAAACTCCGACTATGAGTTATCATAGCCAAAGTAAATTTGCGAAAGTTGATAAAATCTTTGAATTACTAAAAGAGGGGAAGAATCTAGCATTAGTATCTGATGCTGGAACGCCTACAATATCAGATCCTGGAGCATTACTTATATCAAAAATCAAACAATTTTTCCCTGAACTTGGTTCAGGGGAAAAGATTCAAGTTGTTCCTATTCCAGGTGCTTCAGCAGTTATTGCCGCTTTGTCTGCTTCTGGCTTTCCTACACATGAATTTACCTTTCTTGGTTTTTTACCACATAAAAAGGGTAGAGAAACTTTATTTAAAGAAATTAAAGAATCAAAAAGAACAATAGTATTTTATGAATCTCCTCATCGTATTTTAAAAACTTTAGAATCTTTAGAAAAATTTTGTCCTAATAAAAAAGTTTGTATTGCTCGTGAACTTACTAAAATATACGAAGAATTCAAGACTGGTACAAGCGAAGAGTTATTAAAATATCTTAAAGAAAATCCCGTTAAACAGAAAGGGGAGTTTACAGTACTGGTATCTTAAATTATTTCATAATATGAATTTTTCAACCTTATTAACAATAATTGGATCATCTTTATTTCTTTTTTCTTTTATTATTTATAATAAAAATATTATAAAAAGAAAAAGTAAACCTAATATTGCGAGTTGGGGGCTTTTTATAATTATTACAGGAATTAATTCTTTTAGTTATATAAGAATGAGTGGGGATATAATAAAAAGTGGTTTAGCTTTTACTGATTTTTTCACATGTGTAGTTATATTAATATTATCTCTTTTTTATGGTAATTTTTTAAAACTTGAAAAAATAGAAAATTTGGCAATAGTTTTGACTTTTATTTCCTTATTCTTATGGTTAATTTTTTCAGCAATGTATGCAAATCTTTTTTTACAAATAGGTTATATTTTAGCTTTCATTCCTACGTTTAAAAATGCATTTAATAATAAAGAAACTATTCTACCTTGGTTTTTATGGGCAATAGCAATGTTATTGAGTGTAATAGTGGTATTACTCCGTTGGAATAACCAATATCAAGATTTAATAAATCCTTTGATTGCCTTCCTCCTTCATTTAGGAGTAGCTTTAATTGCTTGGAAAACTTACAAAAAGCAAAAAGAGGGATTTTTGGTATCTATTTCTTAATCTATTTGACTTTTTATTAAATAAATAGTAATTTATTAAAAAGTTATTTTAACAAATTCAATAAATATATAGGAGGGTGCTATGTCAGATTTAGTTCCTAAACCAATAAAACCTTTTAAGATTCCTGAAAGGTTTTATAAAAGGTTAGAAAGATGGAAAAAAATAGTTAAAAAAAATTTATCCAAGAATTTTGTTTTAAGATAATATAACAAAAATAAAAATAAGAATATTTTCTTTAGATAAAAAGTTCTATTGCAAATTAGAGTAAATCTTCAGGATCTACATAAATTTGATAAAAAGATGGTAAAGAAACTAGTTTATTTTTTAAGTTTTTATCTAAAATAGAATTATATGATAACTCATTCAAAGACCATTTTTTTGGATCAATTTTTATTAATGCATTAGTAATATACTCATTTTTATTTTTTGAAGTGAAACCGTTAAATATTTCTGGATTATATTCTCTTAATGTATTTTGTAGTTCCTCTTTTGCTTTTTCTGATTGATTTTTGTTTCCCTTAAATGAAATTTTTATAAATCTTCTAAAAGGGGGATATAAAAGTTCTTTTCTATCTTCTATTTCTTCTCTAACAAAAGAGACTAGATTTTCTGTTTTTATTGAAGTTAAAGCTGGATCATTTTTATTTTTCGTATTTATAATTAATTTTTTTTCAGTTCTTTCTATTAAAGAAAACAATATTTGTATTATTTTTTCGCTCATTTTATAGTTTGGAATGCTCCATAATGAATCAAAAGAAGCTATAACAGATAAATTTACTTTTTCTCTCATATAAAAGAATGCCATTTCTGTTCCTATAAGAATAGAACCATTATTTTTTTCAAAGTCTGCTACTATTTTTTGTGCTTCTTTAGTGTTTTTCACTGTTTCTTTGTCTAATTGAAATATTTTATTTTTACCAAATTTATTTTTTATTTCCTCAAATACAGTATCTGTACCAATACCTAAGGGTATTAAATTCCAACCCTTACAATTTTTACAAATAGTTTTAGGATTTTTTTCTTGGCCACACTTATTACAGATAAACATCCTTTTAGAGTGATTTTTTGATAAATACAAGGTAAGTGGGGCGTTACAGTTTTCGCATTCTATTATTTCATTACAATCTTTACAAACAGTATAAGAAGCAAGTCCCTTTTTAAGAGAAAATATAAAAACATTTTTTTTATTTTGTATTCTTTCTTCTATTTCTTTTATTGTTTCCTCGTTAAAAATTTTAAACTTTTCTCCAACATCTCTTATTTCTTTTTCTGAGATATTAATATGCCCTTGAAAATTTGTTCTAAATGATAGGGGGCGAACTTCAGTTAAACCATCTATTTCTTTTCTAGCGATGGTTTTATAACGAAGAAGTGTGTCTCCTAAAATTAATTTAGAATTAATTTTTGAGGAAAATATTTCAACAAAAATTCTTAAATCAAAATTAGGTTTTTTAATTGTTTTATAAGCATTAGAATTTTCATGTTCTAGTATAATTGTACTTATGTTTGTTATTGGTATTGATAGATATTGAGGAGTTCCAATAATTAGTACGCCATGATTAGATTCTAATGCTTTTTTATAATTTTCTATTATATCCTTTGTTTTTATTCCACTGTGAAAAACAAAGGTGAAATTTTCTATTCCCTTACTTAAAGACTGATAAAACGTATTGATATCATATTCAGTGGGTAATACTATAAATACCGACTTTTTATTGGCGAAAGTCCCGCGTATCAGGGTTTTATAATAAGAAAGTCTGTCTTCTAGATTAGTTTGAAAGAGTAATTTTTCTATTTTTATATTATTTACTTCTGTTTCATTTATTAATTTTTTATTAGAAAATTTTTCTAATTCATCATATTTTTCTAGAAAAATTGAAGGAATAAAAGAAGCAATATCTTTATTTTTTTCCGACAAATATAAAGAATTGATAGAAAAAATAGATTCAAGAAATTCTTTTCGAAAAAAAGATTTCTTTTTTTCTTCTATAACTTTCTTTAAATTGAATGACATATCTTTCACCACCTGTTTTACTTCTTCTAAATCTAAAGAAGAAATAACTAATCCAAGTATTTTTTTATTTCTGAAAGGTATAGTAACGACACTGCCATTTTTTATATCTTTTGACGAAAAATAAGTTAAATCTGATTTGAAAATTCCTTTTTTAAGAGGTATTACAGTAACGATTTTCATTCCATTGAAATTTTTTTTATTTACTTCAATCATAAGTATATATTTTTGGTGTTTTACTCATTAAATTCTAATGGGACACTGTATTTCTATTCTATCATAATCTATGATATATTTAGTTTATGAAATTTTTTTCAAGAAAATTAGGTATAGATTTAGGTACAGCAAATACTCTAGTGTTTTTACCTGGTAAAGGTATAGTATTAAATGAACCTTCTGTAGTAGCAGTTTCTTTACAAGATAATAAAATATTAGCTATTGGTTTTGAAGCAAAAGATATGATAGGAAAAACCCCAGAATCTATAATCACTTATTGTCCAATGAAAGATGGAGTCATCGCAGATTATAGAGTAACAGAAGCTATGCTTCATTATTTTATAAATAAAGCGTTAGGAAAATTTAATTTTTTTAAACCAGATGTGATGGTCTCTGTACCAGCTGGAGTTACTTCTACAGAACGTAGAGCTGTGGTTGAAGCTGCAATAAAAGCGGGAGCAAAAAACGCTTATGTAGTTAAAGAACCCATACTTGCAGCGATAGGTGCTGGAATACCTATATATGAATCCAAAGGTTATATGGTTGTTGATATTGGTGGTGGTACTACTGATGTAGCAGTTATTTCTTTGGGTGGTATTGTAGCTGCAAATTCTGTTAAATGTGCTGGAAATAAAATTGATCAAGCTATAGCTGATTATATTAAAAAAACATTTAATTTAGCTATTGGAGATAAAACAGCTGAAGAAGTAAAAATAAAAATTGGGGCTGCTATTCCATTAGAAGAAGAACTTCGTGTTACTATTAAAGGTAGAGATTTTATTCAAGGTTTACCACGGTCTGCTCAAGTTGGAACTAATGAAATAGTAAAAGCAATAGATGGGGAATTAAAACAAATTATTAAAGCTATAAAAGATGTTTTACAAGAAACTCCTCCTGAACTTGCTTCTGATATTATGGATTATGGAATTATTATGACAGGTGGTTCATCACAATTACGTAATTTCGTAGATTTAGTTTATAGAAAAACTGGAGTAAAGGCAACATTAGCGGATGATGCTCTTTTTTGTGTAGTAAAAGGAACAGGTATCGCCTTAGAGCATTTAGATGTATATAAAAAAACTGTATTAAGTAAGAAATAATTAGTAGTAAAAAATTTATATGGTAAAATTTAAGAAGAGTTTGATAAATTTATGGAAATATTAACACATTTAGATAAAAATAATTTACATCATGCATATTTAATTGAAGGTAAATATGAAGAAATTGTGCCAAAAATTATTAATTTTTTAAAAAATTTAGGAATTGAAACATATAATAACCCAGATTTTTATTATATATCCATAGATTCTTTCAAAGTAGAAGATGCTTTTAATTTAAAATCCATGCAATATGAAAAAAGTTTTTCATCAGAAAAAAATGCTAAAAAAATATTTTTAATTTCAGCTAATAATTTTTTATTAGAAGCACAAAATACTTTATTAAAAATATTTGAAGAACCAATAAAAAATACTCATTTTTTTATTATAGTACCTAATAGTAATTTTCTTTTAAAAACTCTTATTTCAAGATTTTATTTAATTAAAACAAAACCAAATATAGAAATTGAATTAAAAGAAGCTGAAAAATTTATTTATATGTCTCTAAAAAATAGATTAAATTTTATTAAAGAATTAATAACTGAAACAGAAGAAAAAATTTCAATAGAGGTTAAAAAAGATATTATACAAAATTCTGTTCGTGCTAAGGCTTTAAAATTTTTAAATGCATTAGAAACTATAATGTCAAAGAAAATTTTTAATACTCAAAATTATTTTATTCATATTTTTAAAGTTCGTGAATTCTTAAATCAACCTGGTTCATCAGTAAAAAATTTAATGGAATCCATCGCTTTAACTATACCAAAATTTTAAATTTCTGTTATAATAAAAAAGTTTAAATATTAATTTTATGCAATATAATTTTTCAAATTTTAAATTAGAAATAAATAAAATAGTTGAATATTTAAATAAAGAATATAGTCAATTAAATATTGGCCGGGCTTCTCCTGCAATTTTAGATGGAGTTTTTGTAGAATTTTATGGTTCATTTTTATTATTAAAAAATATTGCTTCTATTTCTATTGAAGATTTAAAAACTTTACGTATCACACCTTGGGATAAAAATCAAATTAAAGAAATTGAAAAAGCTATTATTTCTTCAAATTTAGGATTATCAGTAGTTGTAGATAATTTTGGTATTCGAGTTATTTTTCCACAATTAACAACAGAAACAAGACAAAAATTAGTTAAAGTTTTAAAAGATAAATTAGAAGAAAGTAGAATAGTAGTTAGAAAAGAACGTGAACGAATTTGGGATGAAATTCAAAAATTAGAAAAAAATGGTGAAATAACTGAAGATGATAAATTTAAAGCAAAAGAATATTTACAAAAACTAATTGATGAAATAAATCAAAATTTATTAAATATTTTTTATAAAAAAGAAAATGAAGTATTGCGATAAATAGATTATAAATTAACAATTACGAATTATACATTGAGTATATTAATTTTTATTATAATATTATTAGTGTTAGTTTTAGTTCATGAATTTGGACATTTTTTGACTGCAAAAAAATTTGGTATTAGAGTAGATGAATTTGGTTTTGGTTTTCCACCTAAATTATTTGGTAAAAAATATGGGGAAACAGAATATAGTATAAACCTTTTACCAATTGGTGGATTTGTTAAAATTTTTGGTGAAAATCCTGATGAAGAAAATACAAATGGTCCTGATGCTTCTAGAAGCTTTGTTAATAAACCAATTTGGCAACAAGCTATAGTTTTATTTGCTGGTATTTTTTCTAATTTCTTACTTGCTTGGTTTTTATTTTCTATTGGTTTTATGTTTGGACTTCCAACATCAGTAGGAAGTGAACCTAAGGGATACACAGTGATTGATCCACATTTAGTGGTAATTTCTGTTTTAGATCAATCACCAGCTGAAAAAAGTGGCTTAAAATCAGGAGATAAAATAATTTTTGTTAAAAATAAAGATGACATTGTTTTAGATGTAAATCCAGATATTTTAAAATCTTTTATAATTTCTAATGGGAATAAAGAAATAGAAATAGGGTATATACGTGGAAAAGGTAAAATTATAAATAATATAAAAATAATTCCTATTACAAATTATAATAATGAATCTAGTATTGGTATATCTATGAATGAAATAGGAATTATAAAATTGCCTATTTTACAAGCTTTTAAAGAAGGTTTAAAGCTAGATTGGTTTGTAACTAAAGGTACTGTTGTAGGGCTTTATAAGCTTATAGAAGATAGTTTTATAGGCAAAGGTAGTTTTGATACAATTACAGGACCTATCGGTATGGTAAGTATTGTAGGAGATGCTTTTCAATTTGGTTTTGTATATTTATTATCTTTTGCTGCATTGATTTCAGTAAATTTAGCTATCATAAATTTTATTCCATTTCCAGCACTAGATGGTGGGCGACTTTTCTTTTTGTTAATTGAAAAAATAAAAGGTTCTCGTTTAAATCCAAAATTTGCTAATACTGCTAATATGGTTGGTTTCATAATTTTAATTATTTTAATGATTTTTGTGACTTATCACGATGTTATTAAATTATTTTAAAATAGTGTTGTAATTTTATATGCTTTTAAATGTAGTTAAAATTTTTTTGCCAATGATTATGGCTCTATTAATAGGGTTTTTTATTACGCCAATTGCTACTTATTTTTTCTATAAATTTAAAATGTGGAAAAAATATTCTAGAAATAATGCTACTATAAATGAATTTCATCATATTCATAATGAAGATGAAGAATTAAAAACACCTCGTGTAGGTGGAATAATAATTTGGGTTTCTATTTTTTTTTCTACTTTAATTTTTTATTTAATTTCTGTTTTTTTTCCATCTGATTTTTCGATAAAAATAAATTTTTTAAGCAATAATCAAACCTTAATACCTCTTGGAGTTTTACTTTTTGGATCACTTTTAGGCTTATGGGATGATTTAATTCAAATTTACGGCAAAGGAAAATTTGCTCAAGATGATACATCTTGGCGTAAGTGGAAAGCTTTATTAGTAATTTTTATTTCTTTATTAATTGGCATTTGGTTTTATTATAAATTAGGAATGATTTCAATTCATATTCCATTTAATGGAGATTTATATTTAGGAATATTAATTATTCCGTTTTTTGTGTTAGTATCCTTGGCAACTTTTTCTGGAGGAGTAATTGATGGAATAGATGGACTTTCTGGTGGAGTTTTAACTTCAATTTTTGCTTCATACACTGTAATTGCTTTTATTAATAATCAAATAAATATCGCTGCATTTTCAGCTGTAATTGTTGGAGCAATTTTAGCTTTTCTTTGGTTTAATATTCCACCAGCTAGATTTTATATGGGAGAAACAGGTATTATAGGTTTAACTATTACATTAGCAACTATAGCATTTTTAACAAATTCTGTTTTAATTCTTCCTATTATTGCTATGCCACTTGTCATAAGTTCAGCTTCTGTTATTTTACAATTTTTTTCAAAAAAATTAAGAAATGGAAAAAAAATATTTCGTTTAGCCCCTATTCATCATCATTTTGAAGCACTTGGTTGGCCTTCTTATAAAGTAACTATGCGTTTTTGGATTTTATCTGTTGCTTTTTCAATTATTGGTATTATTTTAACAATTATTAGTAATTAATAAAAAAATGCATACAAAAAAAATAGATAAATTTTATTTTATAATAATTTTCATTTTAATTACTATTGGAGTAGCTATGTTTATTTCTGCATCTTTAGGAATTTTAAATAAAAATTCAGAAATTTTTTATTCAATACTTTTTAATCAATTAGTTTTAGGTTTAGGTTTAGGTTTTTTAGGTATGTATTTTGCTTTAAAAGTAAATTATAAATTTTGGCGTAAATATTCTTTTTATATTTTTTTAGGATCTATTTTACTTACTGTAGCAGTTTTTATTCCTTCGTTAGGATGGAGTCATCAAGGAGCAAAAAGATGGATTCAAATCGGTTCATTACAATTTCAACCAGTAGAATTTTTAAAATTTGGATTTATTATTTATTTCGCTTCTTGGCTTTCTTGGGCAAAAAATAAAGTTCAAGATTTTAAATTTGGTATTTTACCTTTAGGTATATTACTAACTATTATTGCAATAATTTTATTTAATCAACCAGATACTAAAAGTTTTATTTTAATTGCAATAACTGGAATTTGTATGCTTTTTATTTCTGGAGTATCTTTTAAATGGATCTCGTTTTTAAGTATAGGTTCTATTATTATTCTTGGAATACTTGTATATTTTAATCCTTATTTACAAAATCGTGTAAAAACTTTTATTGATCCATCAGAAGATCCTCAAGGTTCTTCTTACCAAATTCAACAATCTTTAATTGCAATAGGTTCAGGTGGAATTTTTGGTAGAGGATATGGTCAAAGTATTCAAAAATTTACTTATTTGCCAGAACCGCAAGGAGATTCTATTTTTGCTGTGGTGGGTGAAGAATTAGGTTTTATTGGAAGTGTTATTGTTATTATTCTATATTTGTTTTTTGTTTTAAGTGGATTTCGAATTGCTAATAATTCACCTGATTTATTTAGTAGACTTTTAGTTTCTGGAATTGTTATAATGATTGTAGCACAATCATTTTTAAATATTGCTTCTATTATTGGAGTTTTCCCTTTAACAGGAGTGCCACTTCCTTTTATGAGTCATGGAGGTACTTCACTTATGATTTATCTAATAGCAGTAGGTATTGTGTTCCAAATATCAAAATTTAAACAGAGAGCATAAAAGTTTTGAATAAAATAACAAATGTATAAAATAAAAAATTATAAAATTAATAAAATATATTATAAATAATAAAATAGAACAAGTACATTTAGATGTACGTATCCTATTTCGTACGAAATGAAAATAGTATTTACAGGGGGGGGGACAGGTGGACATTTTTATCCACTTATCGCTGTTGCACAAAGAGTTAATCAAATAATAGATAAAGATAAAATACTAGGAACTAAACTTTATTATATTTCTGATAATCCTTATGATAAAGAGTTACTTTTTGAAAATAGAATTTTATATGAAGAAATAAATACTGGTAAAATGCGTACATATTTTTCTTTAAAAAATTTTACTGATATTTTTAAAATATTTTTTGGTATATTAAATGCATTATATAAAATATTTAGAATTTATCCAGATGTTGTTTTTGGTAAAGGTGGTTATGCATCATTCCCAACTATCTTTGCAGCTCGAATTTTACATATTCCAATTATAATTCACGAATCAGATTCTATTCCTGGTCGAGTAAATAAATGGGCAGGACATTTTGCTCAAAAAATAGCTGTTTCTTTTAATGAAACAGTAGATTATTTTCCTAAAGATAAAATAGCTTGGACAGGACATCCAATACGAATTGAAATAGAAAATACTGCATCACAAAAAGAAGCTTTTGAATATTTCAAATTAGAATCAAATTTACCAGTAATTTTGATTTTAGGTGGTTCTCAAGGTGCTGAACTTATAAATAATACAGTTCTTGATGCCTTACCTAGACTTATTAAAAATTTTCAAATAATACATCAAACTGGCGTAAATAATTTTAAAAATGTTTTTGAGCAAGCTCAAGTAATACTTTCTTCTAAACAAGAAAAAATAAGATATTTACCTTTTAATTTTTTAAATCCTTTAGCTATAAAAATGGCTGCAGGTGTAGCTACAATTGTTATTTCTAGAGCTGGGTCTACTATTTTTGAAATAGCTTCTTGGGGGTTACCTTCTATTATTATTCCTATTACTACATCAAATGGAGACCATCAGAGAAAAAATGCTTTTAATTATGCCTATACTGGCGCTTGTACTGTAATAGAAGAAGTAAATATGACTGCTAATATTTTAAGTTCAGAAATAGAAAGAATAGTAGAAGATAAAGAGATATGGAATAATATGGCTAATAGCGCAAAAACATTTAATAAACCTAATGCTGCTTATAAAATAGCTAGAGAATTAATAAATATAGCTATGAGTCATCAAAAATAAAAAGATTTTTATTTTTATCAGAAAATGCTAAAATAAAAGAATGCAAAATAGAATTATCACAAGATTTGCACCTTCACCAACAGGATTTATGCACGTTGGGGGTGTTCGGACTGCACTTTATGCATATTTATGGGCTAAAAAAAATAAAGGTACCTTTATATTAAGAATTGAAGATACAGATAAAAAAAGAGAAGTTAAAGGTTCCTTAGAACATATTATTAAATCGTTAAAATGGCTTGGAATTGACTGGGATGAAGGGCCAAATATTGAAGGTCCACATAGTCCATATTTACAATCAGAAAGATTAAATTTATATAAAAAATATGCACAGATTCTTATAGATAAAGGATGTGCATATCCAGATCCATACTTTGAAAAAGAAGTTAATCAATTTCGTAATAAAGCTAAAGCAGAAAAAAAACCATTTTTATATAGGGAATATAGACCTGAAAAATTTGATGTATGGGATGGAACAAAACCACTTCGTTTTAAAATAGAAAATATAAAAAGTTATAAATGGAATGATTTAGTTTATGGAGATCTTTCCGCAGGACCTGAAGCATTAGATGATTTTATTTTGATAAAAAGTGATGGTTATCCAACATATAATTTTGCACATATTGTTGATGATATAGAAATGGGAGTGACTCATGTTATGCGTGGACAAGAATTCATTTCTTCTGTACCTAAATTTTTATCTCTCTATGAAGCCTTGGGTATCAAACCTCCGTTTTTTGCTACATTACCTCCTATAATGGGTCAGGATGGAAATAAAAAATTAAGTAAAAGAGATGGAGCAAAAGATATTTTAGAATATAAAAATGAAGGATATCTACCAGAAGCTATGATTAATTTTTTATCTCTTTTAGGATGGAATCCAGGAGATGAAAGAGAAATTTTTTCAATGGATGAGTTAATAAAAATTTTTGATATTTTTCGAATAGGACATTCTGGTACAAAGTGGAATGATGATAAATTAAATTGGATAAATAAAGAACACATTAAAAGACTTCCGTATGAAGAATTAAAAAATAAGATTTTTGAATATCTTCCAACTAACTTAAGGATAAAGAAAATTATTCCAATAATAGTAGAAAGAATTTCAAAATGGGGTGATATAAAAAATATAGTAAAAAAAGGAGAATTAAATTTTTTCTTTAAAAAACCAGAATATTTAAAAGAAAAACTGATTTATAAAAACACAATGCCAGAAAAAATTTCAAATAATATTAAAAAGGCAATAAATATATTAGAAAAATTAGAAGAAAAAGATTTTACAAATGAAAATATAAAAAATGCTTTAATGGAAATAGCTAATAAATTGGAAAATAAAGGAGAATTATTACATCCTGTCCGATATGCTTTATCTGGACTTGATAAATCTCCTGACCCATTTATTATTGCAGAAATTTTAGGGAAAAATGAAACACTATTACGATTACAAAAAGCTATATAAAATATTTTTTTTGGGTGTTTTTTTTATTACACCTATAGTTTTTTCTTCAGCTCAAACGATAGGAGAGTTGAATAATAAAATAAATCAAAAAAATAATGACATATCTAAATTAGAAGAGGAAATAGCTCAATACCAAACAGAAATTAATGATTTAGGAAAACAAAAAAGTTCTTTAAATGTTTCTTTAAAAGAACTTGATTTAACTAAAAAAAAATTAAATGCTGATATTTCTATTACAACAAATAAAATAGATAAAACAAATTTTAAAATACAAGAATTAAGTTTAAATATTAATGATAAAGAAGATATTATTACAAACAATATGAATGTTTTGTCTTTAGGTATTAAAAAAATAAATGAATTTGAACAAAATGATATCGTAGCTATAGTATTATCTGAAAATAATTTCACTACTTTTTGGAATGACATAGATAATATAACAATTTTAAGTAATGAAATCATTAAAACGACAAAAGAATTAAAACAAGTAAAAAATAGCTTAGAAGATACTAGACAAGAAACCACAAATGCTAAAAATGAATTATTATCATTAAAATCTAAACTTTCTGACCAAAAAAAAATAATAGATCAAAATAAAGCAGAAAAAAACAAACTTTTAGCTCAAACTAAAAATAGTGAGAGTAATTATCAAAAATTACTACAAGATAGACTTAAAAAGAAAGAAACTTTTGAAAAAGAAGTAGAAGAATATGAATCACAAATAAAATTTATTTTAAATCCATCTTTACTACCAGAAAAAGGAGTTTTGTCTTGGCCTTTAGATAATGTATATATAACTCAATTATTTGGCGTTACACAAGATTCTAAACGTTTATATGCCTCAGGATCGCATAGTGGAGTTGATTTTAGAGCTTCTATAGGTACCCCAGTTAAAGCAGTAGCAGATGGAGTAATATTAGGTGTAGGGGATACAGATAAAACTTGTCCTTATGCTTCACTTGGTAAATTTATATTTATAAAACATAATAATGGATTATCTACAACTTATGGACATTTATCTTTAATAAAAGTTTTAGAAGGTGATAATATAAAACGAGGAGATATTATAGGTTATTCTGGTAATACTGGACATACAACTGGACCTCATTTACATCTTACAGTGTATGCATCTGAAGCTGCAAAAATAGAAACAAAACCAAGTAAAGCATGTGAAGGACGTTTTTATACTATGCCCATAGCTCCAACAAATGCTTATCTTGATCCTATGTATTATTTACCACCTTATAATTAAAATAAATATAGTATACTATCAAAAATAACTTAAAAGTATTAAAATATAGAGATGTATAATATAAATAACAAACAAGGTGGTTTTTTAAAATTAATAATTTTTATTGTTATTGGTTTATTTTTAATAAATTACTTTAATATTTCATTTAATGATATTATTAATTGGATTAAAGAATTATTTAATTAATATTTTGTAATTAAATTTATGAAAATAAAAAAATTTAACAAAAAAGAACAAGGTATTAGTATCATTGGAATTCTATTTTTAGGGTTTATTATTATTTTAATATTAAGTTATTTTAAAATAAGTATTAAATCAGTAGTAGAAAGTCCAGAAGCACAAGATAATCTACATTATGTTGGTGGAAATACTAGAAATTTATGGAATGATTATTTAAAAGAACCTGTATCTTATTTTTGGAATGATATTTTTATAGGAATTTTTTGGGAATCTTTTATAAATAATATGGAAAGAATTAGAGATGGTAAACCTACTGATTACGAATTAGCCGCTCCATCTATTAATAAATAGGGAAGAATATTTCTTATATATAATAAAAACAACACTGCGTCGCACAATATATCTTTTGCGACTATGAATATATAAATTAGATAAACTCATATTATTTACATGAACTAGAAAGTTCATACCCTGAATTTTCTGCTTCTATAGATGTTTTAAAATAAATTCTATTTTCTTGTTTAATAGTTTTTCCAGCCAAACAACTAATAGGATAATATTTACTTCCTCTATTTGAAGCAAAATAATTTTCTAAATTTGATTTTTGAATATTTTCTAAATTATTTGAATTTAAAGACAAATTAACTAAATTTTTATTCTTTAAAGTATTAAAAGAATTAGCTTCTTGGTTAGAATATTCTATTTTTAGACCATTTGTCTTGTTATTTTTAGACAATCTACCTAATTCAAATGAACCTAAACCTACTAAAATAATAATAATTATTATTAAAATATCTTTTCCTTTATCACTTTCTATAAAGTTTTTAACGATTAACTTGATTTTTTCCATATAATTGTTTATACTCTTAATTGTCTTATTATAAATAATTTTTTTAAATTAGTCTATAGTTTTATTTTTTGCTTATTTATTAATCTAGAAACTAGAACTTAGAACTTAATAATTAATTAAATGGCACATAGAAAAGCTGGTGGAACAGCTAAAAATTTAAGAGATTCAAATCCTAAATACCTTGGTATAAAACTTTCTGATGGAGAGAAAGCTCAATCTGGCTCTATTATTGTACGTCAACGTGGTACAGCTATTATGGCTGGTCAAAATGTATCAACTGGCAAAGATCATACGCTTTTTGCTTTAAAACCTGGAATAGTTAAGTTTGGTTCTAGACGTAAAATATCTTTTAATGGAAAAACTGTAATTAAAAAAATAGTAAATATAATTTAAAATTTATTTTTTTCTACAACAAGTTTAAATGAAGATTCTTTTCCTTCAATTTTAATTGGAATTTGAAACTCCCCTACTTTTTTTATTTGTTCTTTAAGCGCTATAAATTTTTCATCTATTTGAACATTACATTCTTTTTTCATAACCTCTACAATCATTTTTTTATGAATAGTAGAAAATAAATGACCTTTCTCGTCAGTTTTAACTTTTATAATAATTGTTTTATTTTTTATTTCTTCTAAATTTTTTTCTAAAATATTCATCTGTAATTTCTTTTCAATAAGAATCTCTTTTTTATGCCTTTCTAATTCTGCAATAGATTTTATGTTTGCAAGTATAGCAAGTTTCTTAGGAAATAAAAAATTTATAGCATAACCATCATTTACTTTTTTTATATCATATTTTTTACCAACTCTAGGTACATCTTGTAAAAATATTACCTGCATATTATTTTATAGTTTATATATTTAAAATTCTTTATTTATTTAATAATTCTACTGCTTTGTTTAGTTGTGGGTCTATATTATTATCGATATCTTTTTTAGTAAAAAGTATTTCATAATCAGGTGTTAATCCTTTTTCTGAAATAGAATTACCATTAGGAGTTAACCAATTTGCTACTGTAATTTTTAAAAAAGTATCAGGAGTTATATTTACAAGTTCTTGAACAGAACCTTTACCATAACTTTGTTCTCCAACAATAATAGCTTTTTTATAATCTTGCATTGCTCCAGCTAAAATTTCAGAAGCTGAAGCAGAACCACTATCTATCAGAATAACAAATTTTAATGAATCATTGAATATATTATATCCTTGACTTCTATATACTTTTTGTTTTAAATTATTTCCATAATCTTCTATTACAACAGTTTTACCTCCTTCTAAAAACCAACTTGCCATACTTACGCTAGCGTCTAAATATCCTCCAGGATTACCTCTTAAATCAAGTAATAATTTATTACTTTTAGTTAAAGAAAATTCTTTTAGTGCTTTATGAAAAAGTTCAGCTGAATTTGCTGAAAAACTATAAAGTTTTATAACAAAAATACCATCTTCTCTCAATTCTGTATCTAGAGTTGGTATATTGATAGTTTCTCGTACAATTTTTATTTCTCTAGGTTCTTTTTCTCCATCACTTAAAATTAAAAGTGTTACAGTAGTACCTATATCCCCTCTAATTAATTTAACAGCCGTTTCAATATTTAAACCAGATGTATTTTTATCATCAATTTTAAGAATTTTATCACCTGGGTTAATATTGGCTTTATAAGCTGGAGTATCTTTTAAAGGAGAAATAACTGTTAGTATTTTATCTTTTATTCCAACTTCCATACCAACCCCGACAAAATTACCTTGTATATCACTTTCAAATAATTTTTTTTCATCTGGATTAAAGAATACACTATAAGGATCATTCAAAGAATTTACTAAACCATAAATAGCTCCATAAACTTTTGTTTGGTCATCAACCTTACTGGCATTTGGATATTTTTCATTAATACTATTCCAAACTTTCCAAAATGGAGAAAAATCGACTTCTGTAACAACTGCAGTTTCTTTATTAAATATATTGACAACTTTATCTATTTCTGGTCTATTATTAAATCCTAAATAAATACCAAAACCAAAAAAAATAACTACAAGCAAAATAGTAGCAAAAATGCGTCTTTTTTTAAAATATTCTAACATAAATAAAAAAACTTTCATTAATTAATTTAATCTTTAATAAAAATTGATTTTCCAATAATTTTATTTTAATTTTCTTTAAAATTACTATTTTCTGAAAAATTATCAAACGATTTTTCTTTTGTTTCTATTATTTTTAAATCTTTATATAACATATAACTATAATAAATATAAATTAAACCCGTAGTAGAAAATAATATATCTTTAAAAGTATCTGGAAAACCTAAAAATGGTAATATTATAACCCAAATATTTAACCAAAAAATTATTTTTAATTTATTCATCTTTATATTATACCGCATAAATATATAAAAATGCAAATTAATAAAATAATCATTTAAATATTTAATTTAAATGATTATTTTATTAAAAATATTCTGGAGTGTTTATATGCATCCAATCTAAAAGTTGACGCATTATAAAAGATGCACCTACACTATTAGTTGAAGGACCAGATTCCATCATTACAGTAAAAGCATATTTAGGATTTTCATATGGGAAAAAACCTATAATCCATGAATTAATTCTATTTTTATTTACTCCAAGTTGAGCAGTACCTGTTTTAGCAGCTATTTTTATATAAGGAACATTAAGTAATATAGAAGTTCCTTTTTCTACACTTTTTTTCATTCCTTCGTGTACAACATCAAAATCCTCTTTTTTAAAATTTATTTTTGAAATTTTATTTTGCATATTTTCATCTCCTAAAATATAATGCGGAGTAATAAGTGTGCCATAATTTGCAATAGTAGAGATAGCTCGAACCATTTCCATAGGAGTCACTTGAAATCCATATTGTCCAATAGCAGTATGATAAGTATCTCCAATACGCCATATTTCACCATTAAAATTTTCTATTTTCCATTCTGGACTTGGAATTATTCCTCCTTTTTCATCTGGTAAATCAATACCAGTTTTATTTCCAATTCCAAAAAGTGAAATATATTTTTCAATATTAGCTATACCTAAACCAGCTTGTCCTTCAAAACCTCCTCCAATTTCATAAAAATATACATCACTTGATACTGCTAAGGCATCTCTCATATCTACCCAACCATGTGCTTTCCAATCTTTAAAAATAGTTGGCTTATCTGGAAAATATGGATTAGAAATTGAAATAGACCCTGTAGATAATATTTTTTTATAGGGATCAATTATACCTTCTGTTAATGCTCCAATAGCTAAAAATGGTTTAACAATAGAACCAGGAGTATAAAGCCCTGAAATAGTTCTATCTAAAAAAACTTTTCTTTTATCTATTAAATAACTTTGAATTTTTTCTGTTTCTTTACCTAATGATAAAACTTCAGAATTATATTCTGGAAAACTAGTAGAAGTTAATATTTCTCCATTTCGTACATCAATTAATATTCCAGCTCCTCCAGTAAAAGAATAATCTTGTGATAAATTTTTTATTAAATTAAAAAGTTCTGTTTGAATACGTGAGTCAATCGTAATTATTAAATCTTTTCCTCTAATTGGTGTATTTATGATATTTTCTGAATGAATTACTTTATGAACATCAGTTTCTATAATTTTAAAGCCATTTTCACCTCTAAGTTCTGAATTATATTGTTTTTCTAATCCATCCTTACCAATAAATTCACTTTGCCAATAAATACCTTTATCATCTTTCATTGGATAACTTACATAACCTAATATATGTGAAAATCCAGGTGATAAATATGCACGAATTGAAGGAAAAATTTTTTCAGTAATTATTTCATTTTCAAATTTAATTTCTGAATCTATTTTTTTATTCCAAACTAATTCTATTTTATTTCTATCATAGATAATTCCTCTATCACTAAAAATAATTTGCTTTTCTAAAACATTATTTTCACTTCTATTTAAATAGACCTCACCTTTTTCTATTTGGAGATATTCAAGTCTAATTAAAAATATTCCTAAAAAAAATAAAAATAAAAAACCAATTACTAGAATATTCTTCTTAGTAATTGGTTTTTCTATTCTACCTTCAAATTGTTGACGATCAAAATTTTGTAAATTTTTTGAATCAAGAAAAATCTCATCAGGTTCAACAAAAAAATTGGCATTTTTTATTTTTTGTCTTCTTAATATTTTTTGAATCATGGTATTATTTATTTTGAAAACCTAATTTTCTTCTTTAAAAACTCCACAATAATTAGAATTATAAAAGATAAAATTGTTGCAATAAAAGGTATATTTAAAAACTTAATTTCTGGTACTCCATAAAGCAAGTCTGATAAAAAAAACAAAACAACACTTTCTAAAAAGAAAGAAAAATAAATTATTCCTATCAAAAATAATATAAAAGAAAACCAAAAAGGCATATAAAGTATAGATAGTAAAAACATTAAAAAAGCTAAAATTCTGATTAGCATAACCTTATTTTACACACTTAAATTAAAAAAACAAATTTTATCTATTAAAAATTAGATTCCAGATAAAACGTAAAAATAAAAAAATTAAAATAATCAAAATACTATAAAATAAAATCTTGCTATTTAAAATAAATGTAAAAATAGAAATGAAAAATAATTCTATATATTTAAATGGTTTCAGAAGTTGGTTAGTAATTGTTTTATTATTTGATTTTTTAGGAAGAACATTTAAATTTTTAATTTCTTCTTTTATTTCTTCCTTTTTTGTTTCTCCAGCAATTTGTGTATTTTGTCGAAATTGTTCCATCACATCAGTAGTGGAAATTATTGGTTCAGCAATAAAATCTGGAATTTTTTCTTTTATTATATTTTTTATCTTTTCAGAAGTAACATCTAAATTATTTACAATTTCGCTTGTTGAACCAGAAGCTGTTTTTTTAGAAACAGTAATAGAATTTTTTTTTGTTTCATTTGAAAGTAAATAGATTTCCTCATATTTTCCCTTAGATATTAAAAACTTTGCATTTTCAATCTTAGCAAAAATACTATGATCACCCATAGTTACTATCCAATCAATAGAAACATCATCCGCTCCATTAGCTGAGATAATAAAATCTTTTTTACCAAGCAAAACTGTTTTATCAAAAAAAACAACTGTTCCTGATAATTCTCTATTATCAGGATTAAAAACAAATGTATAAATTTTTATTTTATCCCCCTCTTTAAATGAATTTTCTGAATACCAAATATCTCCCGAAACAAAACCAGTATTAAAACTTTGTGCTAATATTTTATTTATTGGTAAAAAAGAAATTATTAAAAATAAAATAATCCAAATTTTTTTAAAAATCATAATAATATTTATTTATTAAATTTTCAACTTATCTAATTTTTCTATTCCCAATGCCTTGAATCCAAAATAAATAACCAGGGTTATAATAATAAAATCAATAACTACACTAATCAAATCTCCATAGAGTATTTGAGCTGTACCAATACTAAATGAAGCTGTTTTGAGACCGTCTGTGGCTCCTAATATTATGCTAACTAGTGGATTGATAATATCTGTCACTAAAGCAGACACTACCTTAGAAACAGCACCTCCTAAAATAAAACCTATTGCTAAACCTATAATACCTTGTTCTCTTATAAAATCTATAAATCCTTTCATAAATTTTGCTAAATTAATACTTTTTTATTTTACAAAATCACACAATATTATTATATCAAATTTATTTTTTAATCATAGTAGAGAGAATTGGTTTTTCTTTTACTTGTTCTATTATAAATCGTAAACGGCCAATAAGTTGGCCTTGTGGAGTTACCACATTTACACGCCATTTACCAGTTTTAAGATTATTACGTAAAGAATATGTTCGGAAACCCTGATCTCTACCTCCAGTAACAGGCAATTTTATGGTCATGTCTTCTATCCATTTCCCTTCTATTTCATTATAATATTGCCACTCATGAAAAATCTCCATTTGAAAACTGGTCGGAGAAAAAATTGCACTGTATGCATAAATTGGATAATTTATTGGTTTCTTAAATTCTTTATAAAGAGAAAAATATTCGCTCCAACCTTTTTCTTCATATAAAACATTATAATTACCATCTGAATTTTTTTCTACAAAATAATAAATACCTCCATCTTTTAAAGAAAGTGGTATCGGTGGTATCAGATTTGTAAAGTAAAGTATATTTACCAACACTGTTATGCTGATTATTGATATAGTTATTATTTTTTTACCACCCAAATTATTATTTTTAGAGAAAAAATACAATGCAAAGACAAATAAAAATATAGTTATTAAACTAACTATTCCAGAATATATAAAAATAGTTGTATTTATTTGTTTAAAAATAACTGGTAGCAGATAAATTGCAAAAGAATAAATAGACAAGAAAAGTAAACTTACTTGAAAACTTAGTCTCACATATTGTCTTTTGAATGACTCATTCGCATAAAATGCAAATGCGAGTATGAGTACAAATGGCCAAGTTACAAATATATCTGCACTTCTAAAATAAAAAACTAAATAAGTAGATAATATCCCTCCGAAGAAAAATTGAATAATATTTACATACCAAAAATGTGCCTTTGATGGATTTTTCTCATCTTCCCCGCTATTTTTCTTAATATGAACTAATATCATAAAAATAGCGACAATCAAGATATGCCCTAACACCCAGATAGTTTCAAAAAGAGTATCAACTCTCTTAAGAGTGACAGCATCAAATATAAAACCCCACACAAGTGAGATAGAAGAAATAGGTCTTTCATAGCGACCATACCAACTTTTTATATTGTCTATAGATACCATCCTGTTATTTTAAACCTAATAAATGTAAATGAAAATGACTTGGAATAGTTTTGCCTAATTTTGTAACTTCCATAATAAAAGTATACTTGTGTTTATTTTTATCATTTACATATTTATCTTTTATTAATTTCAGTTCCTCTAGTTCTTTTTTGGTTAATTTATCTTCTGTTTCGTGCCTTTTAGGTACGAGCAAGTCGTGAACTTTTGCTATCCTGTCATATGGAAAATCATTTTTTAAAATCTTCCAATATTTAAAAATTTTTATTGGTTTGTTGTAGCAAAGTGGACATATTTTTGGGTCCATTTTCTCTCTATGTTTGCGATATTTCTCCTCCGTTTTGTTTGTTCGTAGTGTTGGTATATTTTGTTTATTAATACTCATATTTTTTATATTTTCTACAAAAAAAATTATACAAACTATTTTTTTCTAATTCTCGGATATTCCTTATTTATTTAAATATAGTTTATAAGATTAAAATCTTATACTAACAATGTTGCTATAAAAGCAATTATCATAAAAGAAACTATATTAGATAAACTATCTGAGATGAATCTTTTCCAAGCTAGATTTCCCTCTGATTTTCCCCAAAGTATATTCTGCCCGACCATAGGTATCGTGAAAGCTACCCAAATCATCAGAACATAAAAATATACCACACTATCTGGGCCTCCACTTTGGACAGTAAAACTTGTCGTAAAACCAATAAAAAGTGATGTTAGAAAAGAAAGTATCATCTGTGCAAAATATGTCTTCCACATTTTTGGCTTTGCTTCCGCTATCATTTTTGCTTTTTCTTCTTCACTTAGCTTGTCGAGACCTAAGTATTGCATATGCCATTTTCCCATAGGAGTAGCACCTGAATACCAAAACGTCCCCACTATTGCACTAACCACAGCACCAACAACACCAATTAAAACTACTATTAGTATTTCCATATATATTATTTTATGTTAAAAAACATTATTGCTTATAATCTTTAAATTATACTAATAAATTTATTATTACGAAAGCTAAAACAAAACAAGCAAAAACCCCTACTGTTTTTGTAAAGAAAACTATTGCCTCTTTCTTCTTATTTTCTATAAGTAAATAAAGTGGTTCTGATAAAAACAAGAATCCCATAACTACAACAGATAACACTAATAAACTAAGCATAGTCATTGGTATCAATATAGTTTCTTCTTTATCTTCCAAAAAAGAACCCACAAAACTACCCACAGAAACTAATGTTATTATATAAACCGCCGCCCCCGATGCATACAAAAATGGTTTTTTCATCCTGTAGTGAAATTTCAAATTGTTTTTTTATTAATTTTATAAAACAATATGATATTTTATGTTATTGATAATATTTACTTTATAAACTTTAATCCGAGTAAAAACAATTTATGATTTGAAATTCTACTACAGGATTCATAATTTAGAATTTTGTTGGAAAAAAGTTCGGATTTTGTTCAGGAGACACAGCCAAGTTTCACAATTCGCATTTTCGCCAAAATTCGGAGCGTCGCAAAGCGACGCGAATTTTTTGCCAGGAAGTGCTGATTTTTCTTGTGTGCTGGGAGTCACGAGCTAGAACTTTTCAATTCCTTGCCCTATAAGGTTATTTTTAATACTTTTATTATATTATTTCGACGTATCTCGAGCACTCTTCATATTACCTTTAGCTAACAGAATTAGAGCATTCTTTGCATCTTGTGAATATTGGTAAGCGATTGGACCTGGATGATATGGTTCGTATTTTTTATTTACAAACCCTTTGCTTGAATATTTACTTGTTTTCAGTGGAACAATTGGACCTCTTCCATTATGATAAAGTTGCCATAGACCTTCATGTAAATTTCTTAATTTGGTACAAAATTTCTCCATATCTCTAACAGGGACCTTATTAATAATAATTTTTATTTGATCATTATTAGTTAGAACTCTATGAGCGATGAGATCTCTTATTGGTCTGTAAAATTCTTGGTATTGCTTAGATAAAGAAGATTTTAGTTTTTTTAATTTTTTCCAATCATCATTACTCATTTCGTAAAAACCTTCCATATATTTATCTTTATAATCAAGCATCTCAGTATGAGAAACTACCCATCTGTTAGAAAATAGTTCTTTAGAAAAGATTTTCTTACTTTCATCTATTTGTCTAAAAAGCGTATGAATCGTATTTTTTTCTCCCTTAGAATTGTCTATATCAAATATTCTTCCTAAAACAATAAACATTGAATCTGTAAATGAAAATAAAACCGAGTTCCAAAAGGCTGGATTCTTGTTTACTGCTTTTTCTACTGATTTGTTATTTATAATAACATCACTCAATGCACCATGACTGTAGACATATCTAACTAAGCTTTCTGTTTCGTTTCTAAAAAAGTTCAACTCTCTTAAAAAATTTTCCTCTTTAGTTTTTATTTCTTTTTCTTCCATTTTTAACTTTTATAACATAAAAAAACCTAAGATTTTATATAATTTAGTAGATCTAATACAAAATTTCCTAATGCTACCAAAACTCCAAAACCAGCAACAATAACACCAAATAAGGTTATTTTATTTAATGCTTTAGTTAATTTACTGGATGAATTATTTGATTCATTTAGATTTTTATTCAGTTCAACTAAATTATTTCTTATATCACCAATAGTAGAAAATAATGGTGTCGGTATAGATTTTTCTGAAAAATAACAACCAGCATTGTCTAAAAACTTATCTATTTTTTCTTCTCTATCTTTTCCTTTTTCAAACATGTTTTTAGTAAATTTATTTTTCTATTAATTCTAACAATAAAGTTTTTGCTAATGTTTCAGCGTTTAAACCACCAAGTTGAGTAGACTTTTGTCCATATTCTGCCGTCATAACAGTCAAAACTCCTTTTTCTAAAAAATAACTGGCTGAATATTTTTTATTATTAACAGTAATTAAAACTTTACTTGCTTTTGAATAATCAAAGTCTTTTTTCATAATTTCTTATTAAAAAGTAAATTTATTTACTTTTTTTATATTTTTTAAAAATAAAATAAATAACCCAAAAAACTGCTATTAACAATATTCCACCTATTGAATCTTTAAAACCAAGTATTAAACTCTTAGATAAATATATACTTGAAATTAAACCTATAACTTGAACAATACTCAAAATTATTAATATTATTTTCATAGAATTAGTTAATTAAATATTTTTTTAATTTATTAATTTCATCATCAATATTACCTAAAACAATTTTATTGTTTTCAAATTTGATTTTTAAAAACTTATCTCCAAATAATTTACTTTTTATTATTAAACTTTCTTTTATTTTTTCTTTGGGTATTTTAAATTTTGTTATATTTTTATAATCATCAGAAATTATATTCTCATCTTCATCCAACCAAGAACTTCTGTGCTTATTTAGCTGTTTTTGTTTTGCAGATAACATAGGAGCTCCCGCCAACGCTCCTAATGCTCCAAAACTAAATGCTCCTGCCTTTGATAAAACAGTTCTTCCTGCATCATAAACAAAACTGGAAGGTAATTCTATTAAGTATAAATAA
>Ga0172371_10001819_pt1 | contig 33860 bp, 30 predicted proteins | sample Lak12m_FD_114543 | JGI IMG/M metagenome (GOLD analysis project Ga0172371, IMG submission 114543) | Freshwater microbial communities from Kabuno Bay, South-Kivu, Congo - kab_022012_12m | ecosystem: Environmental > Aquatic > Freshwater > Lake | place: Democratic Republic of the Congo: South-Kivu...
GATTATGGACAGAAATATATTGTCTTCGTATAAGATGCCGTGATAGAACATGGTCTGTGTTATATAAAACGGAATCTCTTTTGTGTCTCTTAGAAGAAATAGTGCGGTTCCTTTAATCTTTTCAGTGCTCTCATATACCCGCGAGAACTTATGGAGAAATTCATCCAATGGTATGAACTTCATACTCCTATACAGCTTCCGCTGTCCCTTTGTATAGAGCATTATCATGCCAAGCGGCACAGAAGCGAGTATAAGCGACCAGTAACCGCCGTGAGGTATCTTCTTAAGGTTTGCGAAAAGATAGGCGATGTCTATTAACGTAACGCAGACCGAGAGGAAAGAAAAAAAAGGTTTTTTCCTTAGGTAAAAGATTACCGACATTACGATTCCTGTGAGGGTCATGGACCCTGTTACAGCAATGCCGTATGCTGCCGCAAGACGGTGAGACTGCCGGAATTCAAGCATTACGAAGACGACGGCAAGAAGGAGAAACCAGTTGGCTGAACCTATATATATCTGAGATCTTCTCTCTATCGAGGTGTAGTCCACCTTGAATAAAGGCATAAGGCGGGTCGTTATCCCTTGATATATGATAGAGAAAACGCCACTTATCATGGCCTGCGAAGCTATAATAGTGGCGGTTATGCTCAATAATAGAAAAGGGATGTAAAGGACCCGGATATAATGAAAAACCATTTCGAAAAGTATGTTTTTAGTCTCCTGATGAGTCAGGAGAAAGGCTCCCTGTCCGAGATAGTTTAAAGTTAAGGCGATAAATGCGCCAGCCCATGCCTGCCTTATGGGTTTTCCTCCAAGATGTCCCATATCCGCATACATGGCCTCGCTGCCGGTGGCGCAGAGTATCATCTCTCCGAGCGAGATGAACCCTGCGATCTTATTTTCTGCGAGAAATTTAAATGCATAGTAGGGGTTAAGAGCTTTAAACACATCAGGCGCTTCTGATATGCCCGCTATTCCGACTACGGCAAGAGATATAAACCATATCCCGGTAATGGGACCGAAGGAACCCGCAATCTTTTCTGTGCCCTTGCGCTGAAAAGCAAAAAGCAGAAATGCTATCAACGCTGAAATAAGAACGATGTTTGCCGTTGAAAGGTTCTCGAGCCCGGGGATAAGAACCGCGCCCTCAACAGCGCTCAATATACTTATCGCAGGGGTAATTACCCCGTCTCCTATGAGAAGAGAGACGCCGATTATGGGCAGGATAGCGAAAAAGCCAAATTTCTTTTTTCCGGATGTGGCTGAAAGCAGTATTTCTCTGAGAACTATCTCTCCGCCTTCGCCTCTCCTGCTTAGACTCATGGCAAGCCATGCATACTGCACTGTAACAAGGGCAATGAGCGTCCATACTATTAGGGACAAAACGCCCATAATGTTGCCGTGTGTAGGTTTCAAGATAAGAAATACGACCGTTACCGTGTAAATAGGGCTCGTGCCGATGTCTCCAAAGACCAAGCCAAGCGACTTGATTATCCCTTTTATATTTGGTTGTTTTTCCATTGTAATTGCTTCTAAGTTGTATATTTTATACCTGTCTTAAAGACATAACAAGAGGCAAAGGACTAATTCTAACACTAAGGCCGCTGCTTTCTGTCCCCGCCGTTCACAAGGCAGGAAAGGGTCATGCTTACAATGCTAATAAGAAGCGCGCCGAGAAATGCCGGCTTAAAACCGTCAACATGAAATCCCAGGTTCATCTCGCCCGATACCCATGAGGTGATGCCGAGCATTACTGCATTTATCACAAATGTAAAAAGTCCGAGTGAAAATATAATAAGCGGCAATGTGAATAACCGGAAGATAGGGCGGATGAAAGTATTTATAAGGCCGAAGACAACTCCGGTGAGCAGTATTCCCCACCATTCCCCGGAAAAGGTAATTCCAGGAATGAATTTTATAGCAAGCATTATTGCTATTGTGTTTATGAGCCAAGTAATAAAGAGGCGAGTCAAAACCCATACTCCTTCCATCTTCTGTCAACAAGTTTCTTGATTTCTTCGGCCATATAAATCTCTTCAGGCCAGTCGCGCATCATTCCTTCCTCGCGCGTCTTCCTTGTGGCGTCAATACCCATCTTTGCGCCGTATCTCGGCCAGTTCGCGGCATGGTCCAGCGCGTCAAGCGGGCCTTCGGAAATTACTACATCTCTTCGCCAGTCAACGTTATTCAGCACCCTCCATGCGGTATACGAAAGGTTCTGAACGTCAACGTCATCATCTACTACAATGAGTAGTTTTGCAAATGTCATCTGGCCTTTTCCCCATAAACCGTGGATTATCTTTTTCGCGTGTCCCGGATAACTCTTTTTTATGGAGATAAGGGCGAAGTTATGGAACACGCCTTCCATAGGAAGGTTTATGTCTTTTATCTCAGGGAAATCAAGCCCGAGCAGCGGGAGGAATATTCTCTCAGTTGCCTTGCCCATGTAGCAATCTTCCATCGGAGGTTTTCCCACAAGTGTCGCAGGATATATCATGTCTTTTTTGTGAGTGATGCATGTCACATGAAATACAGGGTAGGGCTCTGCCGGCGAATAAAAACCCGTGTGGTCTCCGAAAGGCCCCTCGATGAGGGTTTCTCCGGGCTCAAGATAGCCCTCGATAACCATCTCGCTGTTTGCAGGCACGTGTATATCGCTTGTTATGCATTTCACCATTTCAACAGGCGCTTTTCTCAGGAATCCCGCAAAGAGCATCTCATCTATTGATTCGGGCAATGGCGCGCTTGAGGAATAAATCACGGCAGGGTCGCTTCCTACGGCAATTGCGGCAGGCATTTTTTGCACGAGCTTTTTGTATTTTTCATAATGCCTTGCGCTGTCTTTATGGATATGCCAGTGCATCCCCGTTGTTTTTTTGTCGTATATGTGAATTCTGTACATTCCGCAATTCGGCCTTCCTGTTTCAGGGTCTTTAGTAAATACCATAGGCAATGTAATAAACCTGCCTTCATTTTCAGGCGGCAATAGAGCGCTGAGTGCTGAGTGCTGGGTGCTGAGTGCTGATGTTTGATGTCCGTCATGCGGCCAGCATTTTATTATCGGAAATTTTGAGAGGTCAGGGTAATCTTTTTCTATGACTTCCTGACACGGAGCGCTTTTAACATATTTTGGAAGGTACTGTGAGAGTTCAATCAATTTCGGAAGCATTGCGATCTTTTCAATGAATGTCTTGGGAGGCGCCTGATTTAATAAATCCTCAATCCGTTTTCCAACATCATCGAGTGCGTTAATTTCAAGCGAGAGGCACATTCTTTCAAATGAGCCGAAAAGGTTTGTGGCAACGGGAAAAGATGAGCCTTTTACTTTTTCAAAAAATAATGCCTTGCCGCCGTCAGGGCTCTTTGACATCCTGTCCGTAATCTCCGATATCTCAAGCAGAGGGTCAACCTCAGCCTTTACGCGATGCAAAAGTCCCTTTTTTTCGAGCACGCCGATGAAATCTCTAAGGTCTTTGTATGCCATAAAATTCCTCCGGACTATAATAGCATAGAGACTGCGTTAATGGCTATTTTAAGATTTAAACTAATTTATGCTTGACAATGGGCTATGTCCTTAATATAATTAAGAAAATCGGTATTTCAAATAACATCTGGTTTAAGGAGCAGTTATGACAAAGGCTGACATTGCGGATTCGATATTTGAGAAGGTGGGGCTTTCAAAAAAAGAAGCTCAGGACATTATCGAAATAATATTTGATACGCTCAAACAAACATTTAAAGAGGGCGAATCCGTGAAGGTTTCCGGTTTCGGCACATTTCACGTAAGGAAAAAAGCGGCAAGGAGGGGCAGAAACCCCAAGACAGGCGAAGACCTTGAAATATCGCCGCGCAAGGTAATCACATTCAGGGCGAGCAATAAATTAAAATTAAGCATAGAGTAAGGTATGTACAAAACTTCGGTTAAGAAAGTTTCTGCCTTAGGTCGCCTCGGGCGACTCGCCGAGGAGAGCGGGCCGAGTCCCATTCCGGATAAGCTGTTTTACAAGATTGGGGAAGTAAGCAGGATTGCGGACATCGAGCCTTATGTGCTTAGATACTGGGAGACGGAATTTCCTTTTTTAAAGCCGAGAAAGAATAAATCAGGACAGAGAGTATACGTAAAAAAAGACCTTGAGCTTATACTTGAAATAAAAAAGCTTCTTTACCAAGAGCGCTATACGATTGAAGGCGTCAGAAAAAGATTTGGAGAGAGTGCCGCCTATATTAAGCATGCCGCTCCGCCTGAGGCTGCTAAAGCGGAAGATATCCTACCGCAGGATAAAATCTTAACGCTCGTCAGGAAAAGGCTCAGGGAAATACTAAATAGTTTTGACTAAAAGTTTAGAGTTAAAAGTTATTAGTTAAGAGTTTTGAACTTTTCACTTTTAACTTTCAACTTATAACTTTTTTAAATCGGGGCGTAGCGCAGCCTGGTAGCGCACTCGCTTGGGGTGCGAGTGGTCGCCCGTTCAAATCGGGTCGCCCCGACCAAAGATGTTGAATTGCAGGGATTAAAACTAATGCGCGGCGGAATGGTGGAGGTTTCTGAAGGAATGAAAAATAAAATACGCGTTGCAATCGCGGGAATAGGCAACTGCGCGAGCTCTCTGATTCAGGGCATCGAATATTATAAAAGCCTCGGTAAAAGGCATCCTGACAGGGCGCTCGGTTTAATGCATTACGGCCTCGGAGGCTATACTCCTAATGACATAGAAGTAGTCGCGGCATTTGATATAGACAAGCGAAAGGTCGGAAAGCCTCTTAGAGATGCCATATTTTCCAAGCCTAACTGCACCAAGGCATTCAATAAAAAACTTCCCAATTTCAAAGTCACTGTAAATATGGGGCATGTTCTCGATGGCGTTTCGCAGCATATGAAGGATTACCCCGAAGAGAGGAGATTTATTGTCTCCGAAAAAAAGCCCTGCGATATTGCGAGGATATTAAAACAAAGCGGCGCGGATATACTCCTAAGTTATCTGCCTGTGGGGTCTGAAAAGGCAACCGCATTTTATGCGGAGGCGTGTCTCAAGACCGGTGTAAGCCTGATAAACTGCGTTCCTGTATTCATCGCGTCAAATAAATCCTGGGCTAAGAGATTTGAGGAAAAGAATATTCCTATAATTGGTGACGACATAAAAAGCCAAATAGGAGCAACGATTATACACAGGATGCTTACGAAGTTGTTCATGGACCGGGGCGTGAAGATTGATAATACCTATCAGCTGAATGTCGGGGGCAATACGGATTTCTTGAATATGCTTAATCAAACAAGACTCAAGTCCAAGAAGATATCAAAGACAGAGGCTGTCCAGTCTCAGCTTGAAAATCCGCTCAACGCGGATAATATTCATATCGGCCCTTCTGATTATATCCCGTGGCTGAACGATAACAAAGTCTGTTTTTTAAGGATGGAAGGAAGGGGTTTCGGGAATATCCCTGTTAATTTTGAACTCAGGCTTTCGGTGGAAGATTCGCCGAACAGCGCCGGGGTTGTCATAGACGCGATAAGATGCTGTAAGATTGCGCGCGACAGAAAAATAGGCGGTGTGCTTATTTCACCCTCAGCGTATTTTATGAAGCATCCCATTAAGCAGTTTTCCGATGAGCAGGCTCGCAATATCCTTGAGGAATTTATTGCCGGAAAAAGGGATAGATGATCGGCGCGAAACTCGGCCATTTCTTAGATGTTCCTTTAACTCCAATAGCAAAGAAAATTCCCCTGAACCCTAACGCGCTGACAATAATCGGTTTTGCGGTAACCGCTGTTGCCGCCTTCGTTATCCCTTATAATTTAAGACTTGGAGGTTTGCTTATCCTTGTCGGCGCTTTATTTGACGTGCTTGACGGCATTTCCGCGAGAGTAAACAACAAAGTTACAAAATTCGGCGCTTTTCTTGATTCGGTGCTTGACAGATATTCGGATGCGTTTATCTTTCTTTCAGTTGCGTGGTATCTTGCAGGGGGGGATAATCATACGGGTGCTTTTCTCAGCCTCGGGACGCTTGTCGGCGCGTTTCTAATCAGTTACGCGAGGGCCAGGGCAGAAGGGTTGGGCGGCGAATGCAAGACAGGAATCATGGAAAGGCCTGAGAGGATTGTGCTCCTGATTTTTGCGACAATGACAGGGTGGCTTGTGCCGGTGCTCTGGGTAATGCTTATTCTTACGCACGTAACAGTTTTTCAAAGGGTTTATCATGTGTGGAAGGTATTGAAAATTAAGAGTTGAGAGTTAAGGAACTTTTAACTTTTAATTTTTCACTTTTAACTTTATTCTCCCCTGTGATGCAGATCGCATTTTACGGGGATGTCTCCCGCAAGTTCCTTTGCCTTTTCTTCAATGCGCTTGTGTTCTTTTTGGCTGTGTATGACCGCGCGCAGGATAATGCCCAGGCCTTCAGGATAAACTTCGAGAGTCGGGACAAAGAATGATGAATCCGTAAGAATGCCTGCCTTTACTTTTGCCGCTCTCGCACGGATATAGAGGTTTTTCTTCGCATCATCTGTTATCAGATTATTTCTTTCGAGAAGCGTGGTTTTTACTATATAGGTAATCTCTTCTATGGCCTTTGTGCCTGTGTCAAAGACCATGTCATATTCTGACGGGTCATTCAAGTCCTTGCCATAGAGAGCGGTTATAAACCCTGACCTTTCTTTATCTGTTTTTTCCGCGAGCCACTCAGCAGTTTTTTCATCCGCGGAATCGCGCCTCATTATCCGCTCAATTCTCATCTTTAGAGGTGCCGTGACGCGTATACGCAGAGCATAAGGGACTCCTTTGAGAAGAAAGTTGCCGCCCCGGCCCATTATTACCACATTATTTTTGAGCGCATGTTCAAGGATATGGTTTTGAACAAGAGCGCACCATCCCTGAAAAGACCAGTCGTATTTTTCCCAGATTGTTGGCCTATGCTCGTCGAGTGTCTTTCCCCATTTTTCCCAATCTTCTCCATCGGACCGTATGTCGCTGAATATCTTTTCCTTGTCAATATATTCGTAATTTAGAAGACGGGCAATGTTATAGCCAATCTCTCTTCCGCCGCTTCCGATTTCTCTTGATATGGTTAAAATAGCCATCACTCCTCCTTTTCAGCTCTTGATATCTGCCATTTCATCCAGAGTTTTCCTACAGCTATGACCCCGACGGCAAAAAAAGCCTCTACTGAATATATTACCAGCTTGCCCGGCTTTAAGATATTGACAGTAAACGGGTCGGTAACAATCATTTCACCGCCTACTTTGCCGAGAATTGCGGCACCGATATAAATAATAACGGGGTATTTGTCCATAAGCATCGAAAGAAGGTTGCTTGTGAAAACAACAAACGGGATGCTTAACCCGAGCCCGAAAAGAAGAAGGAACAGGTTTCCATGAGAAGCGCCTCCTACGGCCAGCATATTGTCGGTTGCCATTGTGATGTCGGCAATGACAATTACTTTGACAGCCTGCGCAATTGTAGCGGCTTTCTTTTCTATATTTTCTTCAGGCACGCCCTCAATGAAAAGTTTTACTGCTATCCATATGATTAATATTCCGCCGACAAGTTTGATAAAGCTTATTGTAAGAAGCTGGGCAACAAAGAATGTGGCTATAACCCTCAATAAAACTGCAGCTCCGGAGCCGTAGAAAATCCCCTTTTTCCTTTGGTCCGCAGGCAGAGACCTTACTGCCATGGCAATGACAACAGCATTGTCTCCCGCGAGGATAAGATCAATTATTACGATGCTGAACAGAGCGGAAAAAAAATGCCAGTCAAAACTTATAGAGCCGAATATTCCTAAATCCAAAAATCTCCTCCATTACATGAAGCGGAAGCTAAACCTTCATGCTATGGAATATCTCCTCATACTGTCTGAGCTTTTCTTTCCACTTTATGAAGGATTCACAATCATTATACCACTTGATAAAATCTTTGCTATTGCGGTCTATTTTCCCCTCATTGAAATCCTTCACAAATGCCGCGCTCTTCATATTGAACTTCTTTTCCATGCGTGCAAGCTTTTTTTGCAATGAAGCAATCTTTCCTCTGCAGACGGCGAGTTCCCTCGAAAGGGTGATTGTATATTCATCTGTATGCAGTTCCATCAGGAATCTCCTTGTATTTGATATTAAAAAAGGCTCCGGTTTTTAGAAACCGGAGCCTTTTGAATACTGACGAATCAGAAACTCAGTGTCCCGCGCCGGGGGGGAAGAACGTATAGCTGACCCAGACCAATATCCCGAGCCCTACGACCCCGATAATGATGCTCCAGCTTATGAGTTTCTTCTCAATAGGGAGGAGAGGCTCATATTCCATCTTTTTTATTTCTTCAGCCAATTTCGGTTGTTCTGCCATAAATATCTCCTTTCTTTAACCTGCCAGCGGCGGTTTCACGCCGTGGAAGAATATCCATGAGATAACTAACCCGACCCATATAATGAATCCGAAGAGGGCCAGAACATAGACTGCTGCCAGTTTTCCTATTCCTTCTTCCCATAGTTTTTTGAAGTTGGAAACTACGCCTATGGTAAAGAATGTAAGGAGGAAGAACATGACTCTGAATATGTTGCTTCCGGCAGTTGCCTCTTTAGCCTTTGCAATAGTGGCCTTATGTTCCTTAATCGGGGCCTCAAGGGCTTTTATCTCGTCCTTGCCTGCCTTAATTTTATCCTGCAGCGCGGCAAGCTCCGCAGGGGTCGTTACAGTAGCCAGTTGTTTCTCGGTCTTGGCTATCTCAGCCTGTATCGGTTTGGTCTTCGCTTCTACGGGCTGGATGGCCCTTGTGGCTGGCAGGGCTATTAAAAGCAGGATTGCAAATGTTACGACGTACCCTATTACGAACTTAGGGAATCTGCGCCATATTTCCACTGCCTCAACTTTTTGTCCGGGACTGGCTTCTACTTTTGTAGTCCATATAATGGCAAGAATAAAGGCCCATACCCCGATAAAAACATCTATAAATAATTTTACCGTGGTAGCTGTCATGGTTATCCAGCCGTCCTTGTAATTTATACCAGCCTCAGTCAGGGCCTTTGCCCTTATAAGTCCGTCGGTAACAGCGCCGCTTGTCACGGCCGCGCCGTCTGTTTTAACGGCAAGGCCCATCCATGCTCCGGCCACTAAAGGCTCATTCCAGAGGAATTGCTGAGCAAAGAAAGGGAGTACAACAAGCTCGACGACAGCGAATATAACGACCAGTGAGGATACCATTATAGGAACAATTGGACGCGCCCTTATCGCGCCGCCGGTAGCTATCGAGGCTGACACGCCGCAAATTGATATGCCGGATGCCAGAGGAGCTGACCATTCCCTGCTGAACTTAAACCATTTCCTCGCAATATAATAAACTACCGCCCAATAGATAAGGTATGCCTCTATAATAGCGCAAAGCCCTCTGAACATAACCGCTGTAGCAAGTCCGAAGGATTCGGCTGCCTTGAGACCAAGGAGGGCGCCCATTATAACAATTGCAGTCTTAACAAAAAGCTCAGGCCTTAAGACCTCTTTTAATGTAGCTGAAAATTTTGGAAAGAAATTTCCCACAGCGAGCCCGACAAGCAGGGCAAGGATAAATCCGGCTTCACCGGAAAGTTTCAATGACCACGCAACTCCTGCCTTCTTGGGGTCAAGGGCCGCTATATATGCGAAATGACCGAGGAGCCAGCAGCCGTAGCTCAGCCAGAAAACGATAGTAAAACCATAGATAAATTTGCCCAAAGGCGCTCGCAAGGCAACAGCTCCAATGCCCATGACAACCATCAGGAAAATATAAGTCAGGACGACCGATACAAATCCCGATAACCCCTTCTTATCGTATTTATCGCCGACCTTGAGCGCCGAGGCATCCTTTACAGTGATAGTCTCTTCTTTTCCGTCAGCCTTTTTAAGGGTTACTTTATTGCCGTCGATCTTTGTAATATCACCGCTTACAGCCTGATATTTCTTCGATACAGGAGACAAAGCCTTTGAAACAGTCGTCCATGTCTTTGTGTTCGTCGCCCATCCAAGGGTATCTATACCCCCGAAAGAGAAGAGCGAGATAACAAATATGAAGAGTCCAAGCCACAGGGACAGCCAGTCTTCACTTATTCCTTTTACCTCACATGTTACCGGGCTGTCACATTGTTTGTCAGTCAGCTTATCCGCGTCTATACGGTTGCCCTCTGCCATACCTTAACCTCCCTTTTCAAAAATTTTTTTGATGGAAAGAAAAGAAGTGCTCTCTTCGGTCTAAACTCACCCCCTTTTCTCTCAGATTTCTCGGGAAAGTCCTACAATTATGTTTGAATCATACAACTTTCTTAAAACTATTTTCAATAGAATTTTTTATTAAAAACAAAATACCGGCGGCAAAATTTTGCCGCCGGTTTGGGGAGGATCACCGCTATTCTTTGCCTTCTTTTTTAGGCATTGCCTCTTTGAGCGTATCGACTGCTTTCTCAACCTTCTTAAGCCGCTCAAAGTTTATCCACTGCTCATTGGCAACGGGATATTTCAGATTATTTCCCCAGACAATCCATGAGTCGTCATAGTTTGCCGGGTCTTTGAAACCGAGAAGCCTCAACTCAAGATATGTGAGAGTTGAACGCGTTCCAGTCTGACAGTAGGCAACTGTGCGTTTTTTTTTGTCAAACTCTTTGTAAAAACCGGCAACCCTATCAGGCGATAAAAACCCGGTATCGACATATTTTCCTGTCTTGGGATCCTTTAACTGATCCATGGTATCTGTGTGAGGGATGTTCTTGGTTGTATTAGGTATATAACCGCCCCTTAAAGCCCTGATATCTTCGCCTTCATATTCCTTTTTTGTCCTTCCATCAATTAACGTAATGCCTTTTTTAGACCCCTGTGCTATCTGGAGGACTTCATTTGTTGTTGCTATTCTGCTGGCAATTACCTTTGCCTTAAATGTTTTTGCAGGTTTAATCGTCGGCGTGTTTGTAAGTTTGTGCCCCGCTTTTTGCCATGCGTCAATGCCGCCATTAAGCACATGAACTTTATTGTGTCCCAAATACTCCATGAGCCAAAAACTGACGTGTGCATCTTTAAAAGTGTCGGTAATCTTGTGCTCGCCGTAGAAGACAACATGTGTGTCGTTGCCTATGCCTGCTTTACCGAAGATGGTCTCGTATTTTTTGATGTCCTTGAATACCCTTGCGCTGGGGTCTCTGAGCGCTTTTTTACATTCCTTGCCGAAACTTATTGCGCCCGGTATATGTCCCTTTGCATAATATTTAAGGTCCCTGCAGTCAACCACAACCCAGTCCGGTTTATCGGCGTTTTTCATGACGGTTTCAGCCGTGACGAGGAGATCAGGATTTGCCCATTGGGCAGCAAGTGATTGGCCGGCGGACGCGGCGATAAACATAAGCACCGAAAAAAGAATCAATAACCTTTTACTCATCTTTCTACCTCCCTTTGGATTTAATTGAACTTAATTCCTTCCCCGACAGATTAATTATTTTTCACCTCCTTTGAAGTTTTATATAATTAAAAAGAGAAAACCGCATATTAATCCCTTATCATTTCGCGAGGAGCACCGGTATCTCTGACCTGTTCGCAACCTCCCTGCTCACACTCCCGATAAACAACGTATGCATCCTTTTGCCCCTCGAACCGATAATGATCATTTCCGCCTTTTCCTGATTTGCAACATTTAGAATTTGATCCGCCGGATGGCCCTCTTTAATGACTGTGTTAATTGCCTTTATCCCTTTGTCTTCAAGGATCTTTTTATGATAAGAGATAACGTTTTGGGACTTTCTATTCAGCCTCTCCTGATATTCCGTCCCCTTGAGCATTTCCCTGAGCGTTGACATCTCCGCCTCTCCGAGCATCTCATCCATCAGCGAGCGGCCCTCTATCTTTTGAGCATGCATCAGGACAACTGTTTCCGGAAGGCGGCAGGAGAAGATGTTGAGGAATGTATTTATTGCGGCTTCAGAACCCTTACTGTCATCTACTGCTATCAGCACTTTTTTCATCTCTTAACTCCTTAAGATATATGCCCTTAGCATTATTCTTCTTTGTATAGTTGTTTAAAATGTTCCTCAAATTCTTTGCCGAATTCCGAACCTATTGCTTTTTCTTCCGAAGCGCCGTACGCTGGAGCTTCCTGTTTTTCAAAATAACCGGGTTGTATGCCTGATACGTACGATACTCTAAAACCGATTATAGTCATCAGTACTAAGCCGATTATGACAGTCAGAAGCCATTTTGGTTGCATTTTTCTTCCTCCATACAGAGATTATGGTAATCCTATTCTTTGCCGCTATTCTCTTTAAATAAATCCTTGTAGTGCTTCTCCAAATCTTTATCAATCTGTGATTCGACCCCCTTTTCTTTTCTTCCGCTGAAAACGCCTGCCTGAATATAAGGAGGTATGCTGAAACCAATCAAGAAACCCGTGAATAGAACAACGATGAGAATTACGGTTATTAAAGTCTTGTCCATTTGAATTGCCTCCCCTTTATAGCTCATAGCTGATAGCTCATGGCTCATAGTTCTGATTTACGCGGCCTTTTTAATCTTATAGACGTATTTGCCGCCTTCTGCTTTTTTTTCTACAATCTCATTGCCCGCGGAGGCGCACATCGCCTGTATGGATTCCGAAGAGGACGGGTTGTCGAATGTCACTTCAAGGATGTCGCCCCCTTTTATTTTCTCCAGCATTTTTTTTGTGTATATCTGCGGATGCGGACAGACATAACCGGTGCAGTCTAATGTATAAACCCCTTCAGCCTTTTTATCAAATTTTATTGCCATTTAATTTCCTCCTTTTTTGAAATTATAGTTCCAGTCCCGCAAGCTCTTTTGCCATCTTTCTTTCCGTCCACCAATTGAAGAACTTGACTCCTATATACGCGCCGCCTATCATTCCAAGGCCGAACAGCCATCCGCCGACATCGCCGTTTGAAACCCGAACAAAAAAAGCCCCGACATTGCATCCAAGCCCGAGCCTTGAGCCGATTCCCATTAAAAAACCTCCGATTATGGCCCATATGGCAAGCTCTTTTGTCGGTTTTTTGAATTTAAATTCGTTGCTGATAAGCGCCATTACAGCCGCCCCGCCGATTAGCGCGAGAGACATCCAATCGGCAGGATTTACGGCAGGGTTCGGAATTCCGTTAATATATCCGAAAAATATGTTGTCAAAATTATTTATGCCTAGTTTTTGCACTATCCAGCCTACCCATTGCGCTTCCTGAGTTGTTACATACCAGTAGCCCGGGTCAAAAACCGTGCCTCTGACAGACACGCCGAAGTCTGAACCGAGCTGTGTAAGTATTTCGCCCGCATTTCTGATGCCGAACTTGATTCGCATCCCCTCTATTACAAACATCTGGAGCCCGCAGGCGATTCCGAGCACCAGTCCGGCGATAGACGTCCTTTTGGAAGAGAGTATCATGCGCCAGAAGCCGGTGCTGTGGCTTGCTGCTGCACCAGCCTTTGCCGCGTCTCTTAAATAATTCTTTCTTACCCAGATAAAATAAACCACTATCAGCATCAGAAGCGCCGGTATCAGAACACCTACGAAGAAGTTTCCGAGGAACGCGCCGATAAGACTTTCATTTTTCAGGCCGAGCATCTTCGCAAATGTTACAGTCGGATGATTCCATACATAACCCGCAAGATACTGGTCCAGCCAGCCGTCGCCGGCATTAATGACGGCGGGAAGTTTTTTCGCGATAGCCGATTCATGCCACGAATTCGGGACGAGATTGTTAAACCATCCTCCGACAGATGCGAAAGATGACTGCGTTACGCTGATTGATAAGATAACAAGCAGGGCAACGCCGTTGCCTTCTCCTGTTTTATACAGAGAGCCTGAAGCGCAGCCTCCGGCAAAGACCATACCTACGCCGAATATCAGCCCCGCTATTGCGGAATGTATTCCTGATGGCGAGGGGTGAAATGTGCTGAAGCCCGTTGCCGTAACAAAAGATGAAACAAAGGCAAAAAAGAGGGATGCAACCATGATGCCTACTACCATTCGCGGAACTCCCACCGCAAAAAGGTCCCTGAACGCGGAGGCAAAACAGAACCTTCCGTACTGCAGGCACATTCCATATATAAACCCGAACCAGAGATATGCGGAAAGATAAATATAGAGTTCGTTATAACTATATGTCCCGATGCTGACAAGGGCGAAGAACCCGATAATCACAAACGCCCATATCCGTTTCTTTTTTGCTGTTTCGTCCACTCGTTACCTCCTCATGATGATATTTGGTGAAAGAGCATGCTTCCTTAATTTATCTGCAAGGAATATACCACTATAGGATTTTATTAGGAGCAATGTAATTTTATACATAAAATCAAGATGTTAGCTGAAAATATGCCGGTTCTCAATAATAGTGGGATTTCTGGCTTTTTGTCCTAAAAGAGACATGAGGGCTGAAATGCTGTCTATTTCGGGACAATTTATGAGGTTTTGCTATTGCATATTAGAAACCAGGTTTATGTTAAGATACGTTATGAAGCGTAGGCTGTTAGCCATCTTTATCGGCTTGATGCTTTTTGTTTCTTTATCATCCACCCATGCCGCTCAACAGGGCGGCAAATCGCAGAGTATGCCTGCATCATCACCGCTTGTTTTTGTCATATTACCTATTGAAAACATTTCCGCAATGTATGAAAAGTTTCTGCCTCTGAAGGATTATCTCGAAAAGGCCGTCGGCAGGGACATTAAACTGAAAATAGCACAGAACTATCAGGAGGCTATCGAAAGCATCGGGAAAGGCGAGGCTCATCTTGCATTGCTTGACCCATCCGCTTACTGCGAGGCCAGATATAGATATAAGGTATTGCCTGTTTCCCTCACAGTGCTCAACGGTTCGTCAAAATATAAAAGCGTAATAGTAGCAAGGGCTGATTCGTCAATCAATAAAATAGTGGAAACAAAGGGCAAGAGATTGGCGCTTGGCAATAAGAGTTCGTCATCTTCTTACCTTATCCCCGCTGTTATGTTCAAGGAGGTTGGAATCGGCCTTGACAACTTTAAACCTGTGGATTTTCTTGAGCATGAAGACAGGATTGCCTTATCGGTGCTTGCGAAAAGCCACGATATCGGCGGATTGAGCGAGCGCACGGCTCTAAAATATATCAATGACGGCCTAAAGATTGTCAAAGTATCAGAAGCTATTCCGCAGTTCTCTATATGTGCATATTCAAAACTTCAGCCTGACCTTCTTGCCAAAATCAGGCAGGCCCTGTTTTCAATAAATAAAAATAAAACACCTGAACTGATAAGCGCGATGAAGGGCTTGGATGGTTTTGTCCCTGTTGAAGACCGCGATTTTGACGTGGTAAGGGTCATGATAAAAAACCTCACCGGCAAAAACTACCTTGAGTACGGCAGGAAAACAATAAAGGTAGCCATACTTCCTCTCTATTCAGCCATAACCCTTTTTGACAGGTTTGATCCGCTTATGAGATACCTTTCAAGGAAAACAGGTTATGAGTTCAAACTTGTAATACCCAAGGACTTTGAGGATTTTTTTGACACTATAAAACAGGGCAAGGTGGAATTTTCTTATTCAAACCCGTACATCTACATCCAGCTTGCGGACAAGGGTTTTCTAAAGGCCTTTGCCAATACCATTCTTCAGCAGAGCGGGGATATCTTCAGAGGCATCATAATCACACATAAAGATAGCCATATCAGGACGCTCAATGACCTGAGAGGTAAGAAGGTGATGGTCGTTTCTTATAAATCTGCCGGCGGCTTTCTGGCACAGAAACTTTTTCTTTATGAAAATAACATAGATGTTTCCAAAGATCTCTTCATTATAGACGGTAAACGGCAGGAAGAGGTCATACTGAATGTTTACAGGAAAAATGTTGATGCCGGTTTTGTGAGGGAATCCGCGCTGGATGTGTTGGAAGAAGAGATAGACCTTGGAAAGATACGGATACTGGCGAAAACTCCCTATATAGCCAACTGGCCTTTTGCCGCCACAAAAAAAACGGACGAAAAGTTGATAGCATTAGTGCAAAGTACACTTCTTGAACTCAAAGACGGCGAGATACTAAGGGCTGCTCACCTGACCGCGTTTAAACCGGCGGGGGACAAGGATTTCGATACTCTGAGGAAATGGATTCATAAACATGACAAGTAGGTTAAGCCTCGGGCTGAAGTTCTCAATTGCGGTAACAGCTTTGATTATACTTGTTATGGTTGGTGTGGCGTCGCTCATTATTAATTACCAAAAAGAATCGCTCAGGCAGAGCGCCTTCGAAAGCAACCTTACCGCTGTCAGGCATCTTGCCAGCGACTCGCCCGAACCCTTGCTTGTCTTTGACCCGCTCAGGCTCGATGAACTCGTAACCACGGTTAATGACGCGACTTCCTGCGTGTTCGCAATGATTACGGATAAGAATGGCCGGATTGTTGCCCATACAAAGAGGGCGATGCTCGGAACACGGCTTAACAGGCAGGATATACTCAAGCATCTCGCAGATGGCAAAGAGCTGATAAAAGAACATCAGTATGAAAAAATGAATGTCATTGAGTTTTCGATACCCGTGACTATACGCAACGAAATATTGGGAATGGCTACAATCGCCTTCTCTACAAAAAAAATAGATAATGCCATTGAAGACAGGTTGGGGAAATTAAGAAAGTATATCTATATGATTGCGGGAATAATGCTTTTTGCAGGCATTATAGGAGCCTTTGTAGTATCGGGTTTTCTGACAAAACCGCTCAAGAGGCTTAAATCCAAAATGCTTGATGTCCAGACAGGCAATCTTGATGTGGAGGTGGATAATCCGAGGCTTGTTAAATGCTGGGAAAGGCTTAACTGCGAAAAAAAAGACTGCCCGGCTTACGGAAAACTCCGGTGCTGGGCAATAGCCGGGACCTTTTGCCACGACAAAGTTCAGGGCCGGCTTGCCCAGAAGATTGGAGACTGCAGAAAATGCGTTGTTTACATCGACTCCTGCGGTGATGAGATAAACGAACTCGTGGAGGTCTTTAACCAGATGATAAAGGACCTTAAGCACAATCTTCGGGAATTAGAAAAGGCAAATTCGGAAAAAGCGAAAATGGAGAGGTTGTCCGCCCTCGGACAGGTGGCAACTACGATTGCCCATGAGACTAAAAATCCTCTAAACGCGATAAAGGTCGCAACGGCCTATCTTAAAGATAATTTTCATGGAGCAATCCTTAATGAATTCCTGAATATCATCGAAGAAGAAGTCGCCAGGCTTAATGATATCTCATCCAACTTCCTTGATTTTTCAAAGCCGGCTCCTCTTAATATGAAGATGCACAATATAAACCTTGCGGTAGAAGCGACTGTTGATCTTATAAGGCAGGAGGCGGCGGACAGGAATATAGAGGTAATAGTGCTTACCGGCGACCTTCCGCTTGTGCAGTGCGATTTCTCAAGGATAAGACAGGCGCTTCTCAACCTGTTGATAAATGCGATGGACGCATCCGCGGAGGGAGGCACGATCTTTGTCGCCACAGAATCTGTCAGTCCGGAAATAAATATTGTTGTTCAGGATACCGGAAAGGGCATGGGCAGAGGGGAACTCGAAAACATTTTTAAACCTTTTTACACTACGAAAACAAAAGGAACCGGGCTCGGGCTTGCGATTGTCGATCAGATAGTTAAGGAACACGGCGGCGAAATTGAAGTTGAAAGCGCTGTCGGAAAAGGGACGAGGTTTATAATAAAATTGAGGGTGCATGAATATGCAAGAGCGTAATGTGCTTGTGGTAGACGATGAAAAGAATATTCTCAAGGTTGTTTCCATGACCTTGAAGAAAAAGAATTACAATGTTGATACCGCGCGCTCTTCAGAGGAGGCGATAGAAAAATTCAACAATAATTCTTATTCGCTGATAATAACGGATATCAAGCTGCCCGGAAAGACAGGGATGGATTTGCTTGAATACGTAAAGTCGAGAGAACCGGATATTCCCGTTATAATGATAACCGCGTTCGGCACGATCGCGAGCGCGATAAGCGCCATGAAGAAGGGGGCATTTAATTACCTCACAAAACCCGTTAATTCCGATGAATTGCTTACCGTGATGAAAGAGGCTATAGAAAAATATGAGTTAAGAAACGAAATAATTTCTCTCAAATCTGAACTTAAGCAGAAATATATATTCAGCAATATCATAGGCAAGAGTTCCCCGATGCAGGAAGTATTCAATACAATCAGGATGGTGTCGAGAACCCATGCGAACATACTCATAGCCGGAGAAAGCGGCACCGGAAAGGAACTTGTCGCCCGCGCGATTCATTACGACTCCAACAGAGCCGAAAAACCCTTCGTAATAATAGACTGCGCTGCCATCCCGTCGGAAATAATGGAGAGCGAGCTCTTCGGGCACGAAAAAGGCGCGTTTACAGGTGCTCACGAGAAAAAGGTTGGCCTGTTGGAGCTTGCCCAAAGCGGAACGGTTTTTCTTGATGAAATCGGCGAACTGGAGATAAATCTTCAAAAAAAGCTTCTCCGCTTTCTTCAGGAGAGAGAGATACTTAGAGTGGGGGGAAGCAGCAGAATCGGCTTGAACGTCCGCGTAATTGCCGCAACGAATAAAAATCTGGAAGAGGAGGTTAAGGGAAAAAAATTCAGGGAAGACCTTTTTTACAGGCTCAATGTGGTGGCCGTCAAGATTCCTCCCCTCAGAGAGAGGAAGGACGATATACCCCTTATCGTCAATTATTTCCTTGAGCGGTTAAATAAGATCGAAGGCAAACTGATAACGGGATTTGAGGATAATGTGATAGACGCCTTTCTTAATTACGATTGGCCGGGTAATGTAAGGGAATTAGAGAATATTGTCGAAAGGGCATATGTCTTATGCCCCAATGTGACTATCAGCATACAGTACCTTCCGGCAAAACTTTCTGACCTTATTAGTAAAAATAATGAACCCTTTGACCAGATGAACCTGCTCGAAACTGAGAAGAGGTTGATCGTAAAGGCATTGACCCAGACGCAGTGGAATCAGAGCAAGGCGTCGCTGATACTTGGAATTTCAAGAAAGCAGCTTATGACGAAGATGAAAAACCTTGGGATTAAGGCGGAATAGCTTAGTTTAAGTTTAACTTTAAGTCAGGCCGGAAACCGCATCACTCCGATAATAATTCACAAGAATAAAATCTAAATAAAGACGCCTGCGCGAATATAAATCTTCCTTTGTGAAATACGCCACTTCCCGCCTGTTACTTCAGATATTGGTTTAAGATTTTCAACCCGCGAAAAAACTTAAAGAAAGGCTTTAAGTTCATTGCGAGTTTCATGTGAACATTGTAAAGGCGAATATGGTAAAATGTAGACAGGCTGGAGGGTTATTATGCATAAGATAACCGATGTAAAGACGCTTGAAGATTTCAGAATTTGGATAAAATTCTCGGATAATTTTGAGGGGATTGTTGACCTATCCGATGTTGCCGGCAAGGGCGTTTTTTCAGTCTGGAAGGACCGCAAATTTTTTGAGGCTGCTTTCATAGATGCGGTTAGCCATACGGTCGCATGGCCGGGCGGTATTGATTTATGCCCGGATTCGCTTTATGCAGAATTAACAGGAACCAAAATTACCTCGCAACTGACACATGCCTGAGATAAGCAGATTTTTCGGCATTGCCATCTATATTTACTTCAGAGAACATAACCCGCCGCATTTTCATGCTGTTTACGGAGAATACGAAGCCCTAATCGCAATTGAAACTCTTGGGATAATTTCAGGCGGTTTGCCCCCACGCGCGTTGGGGCTTGTTATGGAGTGGGCAACTTTGCATCAGCAGGAACTTACGCAAGCATGGAATCAGGCTATGAACTATCAGCAGCCCGGAAAAATAGAGCCTCTGAAATAGAAAGTAATTGATTGTTTCGGACTGCCCTTTGGAAAATTTATGGAATTTTATGCCCATAGCGGTGAAGGAAAGCCGAAGAGCGAATGGCAGGGGCTTGAAGAGCATCCCCTTTTTCTCTTGTCATTCCCGCGCAGGCGGGAATCCAGGAGTGGGGCTGTGGCGGGATTGTGGCATGATTTGGGAAATTTGAAAGAAGAACTAACTTTTTTTTCAAAAAGCGGAGAAGAATTATGAAAGAGCAAAAGTATTTTGCACATAAGGGTCAACTTTTATCTCAACACTTAAACGGAGTAGGGTCAAGGGCATCTGATTTTGCTCGTGTCTTTGATGCTTCTTTTCACGGAAAAATTGCCGGTTTATTGCATGATTTGGGGAAAGTTGAAGAACAATTTCAGCAACGTTTGGTAAGCGATGATAAAGAGATAAAAAATAAGAAACCCCATGCACATCATGGAGCGATGATTGCTTTGGAAAATAATGCTTGGCCAATAGCTTTTGCAATAAACGGACATCATGCAGGGCTTCATAATCGGAGCGATGTAAGCAAAAGGAAAAATGACTATTTGAGCAAAGCAGAAGCAGCTTCTAATCTACTTCATAGCTCTGACCAGAATTGGGTATGTCCTGACATTACTGAAAATCTTCCAACATGGTTACAGGACTTGGAATTCGATGCCACAAAGACTTCTGAGGGCTGGTTTGCAGCAGAATTTTTTACTCGTATGCTTTTCAGCGCCTTGATTGATGCCGACCGGTTGGATACAGAAGCATTTGAAAAAATGAATGACCCATCTCTTAAATTACAAAAATGGCCAGAATTTAAGCCCAATGATTTGGTTCAAAAAGTCAAAGAAGAACTTCATGCACGCATGGAGATAGCAGTTAGGGAGCGGAAAGCCTCTCGAGATGTTTTGAATGTTAGAAATGAAGTAGGTCGGTTGGCTGAACAGACCGCTCAGAGCGAGCGAGGATTATTCTCAATGAGTGTGCCAACAGGCGGCGGAAAAACTCTGGCGTCCGCCTTATTCGCTTTGGAGCATGCAAAATTCCATAACGACAAGCTTGCAATTGATGATCCTCACCGTTTTAAACGTATTATTGTGGTAATCCCTTATCTCAGCATTATCGAACAAACAGTGAGTGAATATATAAAAGTATTCGGGGAAAAAATGATACTTGAGCATCATTCTCAGGTTGAAGAAGAAAATGCATCTAAATACAAAAAAGAAAAGGAAGATGGCGAGATAGATTTGAAGGCAAAAAAAAGGCGAATGGCTGCTGAAAATTGGGATGCACCTATTATTGTAACTACAAGTGTCCAGTTTTTTGATTCATTATTTTCAAGAAAACCCTCGCAGGCAAGAAAGCTCCATAATATCTGCCAGTCAATCATTATCTTTGATGAAGTGCAGACCTTGCCGCCACTATTATTACAGCCAATTCTTAGCGTGTTAAATGAATTAACAAATCCGAAACGTCCATATCGATGCTCCGCTATATTCTGTACCGCAACTCAACCTGCTTTAAGTAAGACTGGAGACTTGCCCTGTGGGATTGAAAGAATAGTTCCCATTATCCCCATCGAAACAGCAAGAGGTCACTTTAATGTTTTAAGGCGTACGGATTACGATTGGCAAGACAAAGAAGACGAAAAGAAATCATGGGACGACATTGCAAAAGAAATGCTCAATGCTCCTATGAAACAAGCTTTATCGGTTGTGAACACAAGGCCGAACGCACGCTCATTGTATGAAGCTGTTAGAAATAAAATCGGGAAAGACGATGATTATCTTTTTCATCTTTCAACATGGATGATGCCTTCGCATAGACGAATTGTTTTGGATGAGGTTAAAAATAGGCTTGAAAATAAGCAGCCGTGTATTTTAGTAAGCACACAGTGCATTGAGGCAGGCGTAGATGTGGATTTTCCAGAAGTCTGGCGCGCCTTTGGACCATATGATTCTATTGTTCAGGCAGCAGGAAGATGTAACCGTAATGGCAACCTTACTAAAGGGAAAGTTCATATTTTTATTCCTTCTGATAAAGGGCTATCAAAGGGGTTATATTTTACAGCCACGAAACAAACCCAGTTGTTGAGAAAAATGAGCCTTGCCGATCCTGAGAATCCGGAAACATTTGAACATTATTTCCGACTCCTTTATCAGTTGAGCGTTCCAGATGAATGTCCTATACAAAAAGCCCGCTCCGAATTTCGTTTTGAGGAAGTGGACAGGCTCTTTAATTTTATTGACGAGAAGACCATTCCGGTCTTAATACTCCACGAGAGAATTGGAGATAAAGGACACGATACAGAAGCAAAAAAAGTTTATGATATTGCAAAGAACCGAAGGTTCTTTTTGCGGGATGACTGGCGGATTCTTCAAAAATATATGATGAATTTGCCGTATCATTATCTTTCAAATTCTCCCTATATGGAAAATATTGAATCTGTTTTTGACGATAAACTCAATCTTCGCTTGTGGAATGGCGTCTATCGCGGAGGAATCTACGGCTACGGATTGGAATTCAACGGATTGAATCCGGGAGAGGAGGAGATAATATGATCAGCGATCCTGTTCGCATTCGTGTTAAAGGCCAATGGGCTTGTTTTACAAGGCCGGAATTCCATGTTGAAAGAGTAAGCTATCCAGTCATCACGCCATCTGCGGCAAGAGGAATTCTTGAAGCAATCCTGATGAAGCCGATTGAAAAGCCTCAATCGGATAAACGTCAAGATAAGTCGGGATTTATCTGGCGAATTTTACGAATTGGGATCATTAAGAAGGGCACTCCATTTTCAATTCTTAGAAATGAACTTAAAACATCAAAAATTGCGTTTTCGGGTAAGGCAAGTCAGCCCATTAATGTTTCAGATACAGAAGAAAGCCACACTCAAAGGCACAGCTTGATTTTAAAGGATGTTGACTATCTGATTGACGCGGTCGTAGAGGTTCCCGAAGAATATATAAAAAATAACGGCGTCATTTCTGTAGTCAAATATCGGAAGATATTTGAAAGACGCGTTAAATCGGGAAGATGTTTTCATAGGCCATATTTGGGCTGCCGTGAATATCCTTGTGCATTTGAATGGGCGGAGGATATGCAGCCCGATCAAACCGTCAACGATGATTTTGGAAATATGTTTCATGATTTTGACTTCTCGCCAGTGTGGAATCATTGGGGCAATAAGAAAGAACGTCCTGATAAATGGGCGATAAATGGTAAAACAATTCATCCTGTCCCTAAACCTTTTTATGCTAAGGTTGAGAAAGGCTGGATCATAGTTTCCAAAATCATTTCAGACAATGGAATAAAGAGGATAGAAGTATGTTAGAAGAATTATTAAAAATTGCCGACAATCAGGGTTTAACCGGTCACGAGTCGTTTCGAAATAGAAAAATCCATTGGTTCATTGATCTTGACACCGATGGCAATTATTTAAACTTTAGTCCGACGACGGCAGGCGGGAAAAATCAAGATACAAGAGGGAAAAAATATAAAACGCCAGTTAATCTTTATTGTCAGTCTGAAAAAGGGGAAATTAAATCTGTCTGCACAAATCAGCACAATTGGCTGCCCGATTTCTTGACCTATCCAGCTAATGAAATATTTTCCAATGGAGTTTACGGGAATGGCGACGATAAAAGAGCCGAAAAGTTGAATCAGTCGCTGGCTTTACTTTTTGAAGCAAAGGAGGCACTGCCTCAAAACAAGTTTCTGACCGCTATCAAGTTGTACTTGCAAGGAAAGCCAGACTTTCCGGTTAAGGATTTGCCTTTTTCTGATAATAAGGAAAAGGAAACTTTACTGAAACGCTTTGATGAGGATAAAGAAAGAATTTCATTTCGGGTCAACGGCAAAATTGTATTTCTTGATGATGAAATACAAAAATGGTGGATATCTCGCAACGAAAAAATAAGAAATGAAGTGTTGTCGCTTTTACCCAATGGCAAAGATCTTATTTTGCCAGACAGCGGTAAGCTTACAGAATTTTTTCCTATAGTGTTTAATAATATTCCATTTGCCTCTTTTGACAAGGAACCGTTTATATCTTACGGACTGGGAAAACAAACTACACCACTACGCATTGAAACGGCTGAAAAATCTGCTGCGGCTTTGAATTGGATGTCGGCAGATGAAAATTTCAACATTACCATGGGTGATATTACAGCAGTTTTCTGGACGAGGAATAACGAGTCTGTTAATTCAACTGGATTTGTTTCACTTATTTCAAAAAGTGACGCTTTAGAAGTGAAAGATTTTTTTAAAAATATATGGGGGCATGGGCAGCCTCGTGTTGAGGAATCCGATTTTTATGCCGTATTAATAGTACCCAAAAGAGGAAGATTTTCAATTTATTCATGGCATACCGAAACGCTAAGGGACGCCGAAGAAAAGCTTAAATCCTATTTCCAAACTATAGTCATGCCTTTAGATGGAGAAGAAACTACTTTCTCAATTTCAGAACTTGCTGGCGTAACAGTCCGGAAACCGAAGAAGGAACAACCAGCAAAACCACTTCCGAATACTTATGTATCTTTATTTGAAACCGCTCTTTTTGGTTCACCACTCCCTCATAAATTATTTAAAGAGGTCTTAATCCGGCAGGGCGTAGAAATGGCAAAGGGAAAGGAAGAAAAAGATTTTGAGAAACGCTTAGCTGCAAGAACGGTTGTAATTAAATTGTTTTTTAAAACTAATAAGAAAGGAGAAGATATGGGACAGAAAGAACACGATATTGAAACAACACCAGGTTATTTATGCGGAAGACTTTTAGCTATGCTGGACAAGATTCATTCTGTTGCACATCAGCAAAGTGGAGGGACAAACAATTCACCGGCCAACAGAGTCTACTCTGTTGCTTCTAAGACACCGGCGTTAATTTTCCCAAGGCTTTGCAATTTAGCCCGGCATCATCTAAATAAAATGGGAGGTGGCTTGGCATATAATCTTGAGTTTGGCGTTCCACAAGATAAACGGAAAGACGGAGTTGCCGAAGACTGGGAAGGATTGGCTGAAATAGTTAGCAGATTGAAAAAAACATCAAGTCAGGAATTCCCAAGAATATTAAACCTTGAGGATCAAGGACGCTTTGCAATCGGTTTTTATTATGAACGTGAACGGTGCAGAAAAATGCCTGAAACAAAGAGTAAAGAAAACACAGATCAAAATATTAAGGAGGGAGCAAATGAGCAATAAAGAACTTCACCACAATCTGATAACCATTCCTAATGGGAAAAAGGCATCTGACATTGTTACCGAACGTCATGACATGGCCTTGCTTTTCGAAGCAAAAAAGGCAAACCCGAATGGCGACCCTGACGCTGAAAACATGCCGAGAATCCAGCCGAATACTTTAAAAGGCTTAGTTACGGATGTCTGTCTGAAAAGAAAGATCAGGAATTTCTTCAGTCTTTACAAGACAGATGGAAATTTAAAAGACAGTCCGGAAATTGGTTATGATATTTTCATAAAAGAAAATGCGATCCTTGAGAAGTTGATGAAAGATAATTCGATAGAGGAATTGGCTAAACAAATCTTTGAAAAAGATTATTGCTTGAACATCAAAAGCTGGGATGAAAAAAAGGCAAAGACAAAGAAAGGAAAGGACAAGAAAGAAGACTCATCAGCAGATGATACGAATCAGGAAGAAGAAGTTAATCCGGCTGAAGAAAAGAAACATGAGTCTTATCGAGATGCTTTATGTAAAACTTATTTTGATCTACGTGCATTTGGGGGCGTTTTATCCACAGAAGGTCCACTTAAAGGCAGTTTCTATGGACAGGTCAGAGGCCCTCTTCAATTCTCCTTTGCTGAGTCATTAGATAAGGTGCTTCAAATGGATTTTACTATTACCCGTTGTTGTTCAACAAGCAAGAAAGAAGAGGATCAATTAAGGAAACAGAGCAAAAGCGATGAGAAAACCGGCGGCAATCGCACCATGGGACGAAAATACAATATAGACTATGGACTCTACAGATCGCATATCTACTTTTCTCCCGCCTTTGCCGCAAAGACCGGATTTACCTATTTTGATCTGGACAATTTTCTTTTTGCGGTGACTCACATGTTTACTGATGATCCGTCTTCCGGTCGTCCAGAGAGGCTGAGGGTTGTGGGGTTTGTTGATTTTCAACATTCAAGACCGCTTGGCAACGAACATGCTCATAAGTTATTTGAGATGGTAAAAATTGAGAAGAAGGACATTAATAAAGAATTTCCAGATTCGATGAATGATTATTGGGGGAGTGCTCCTAAAGGTGATATTAACGACAAGATAACGGCGAATCAAATAATTTGGGATATCCCGTTAAGAAAAGAAGATAACAAAGAAAAAAATGTATAACGAAGACGACCTGATCCCTGTCTCTGCGCTTGCAGATTTCACATTCTGTGAGCGGCGGGCGGCATTGCACTTTATTGAGCGAGTGTGGGAAGACAATGTATGTACTGCTGAAGGGACTATTCTGCATGAGAGGGTTGATGATGAATCTGCTTCGGAGGTTCGCGGAAGCGTACGAATTGCACGTAGTGTCTGGCTGCGTTCCCTTGTGCTTGGGCTTATCGGTAAGGCTGATGTCGTTGAATTTCATAAGACAGAATCAGAAGGAGCGAAGCTTGAAGGAGCATCCGGTTCATGGCTGCCATTTCCTGTTGAGTATAAACGAGGCCATCTTCGTCATGAAAGAAGTTTTGCCGTTCAGCTTTGCGCTCAGGCGATATGCCTTGAAGAGATGTTAGGTGGAAATATCCCTGCTGGAGCAATTTATTATGGTAAAACTCGTCGCAGAATGGATGTTGTCTTTGACGAAAGGCTGAGGAGTGAGACAGTAGAAACTGCAAGAAAAACGCATGCGCTTATCGAATCCGGCATAACGCCGAAGGCCGAATATTCTAAGAAGTGCAAACTCTGTTCTCTGTTAAGTCTGTGCATGCCGAAGGTGAGCAGGAAGGCGAGCAGTTATCTTATGAAGGTGATGGAAAAGGAACTGGATTCCGCATCGAGTGTGAAATGACAACTGAGGAATAAAGAAATGAAAAAACTTCTTAACACTCTTTTCGTAACGACACAAGGCGCATATCTCTCAAAAGAAGGCGAGACCGTTGTCGTTAAGATTGATGGAGAGGTTAATTTGCGCCTTCCTGTTCACACCCTCGGCGGGATTGTCTGTTTCGGTCAGGTATCATGCAGCCCGTATCTAATGGGATTTTGTGCAGAGAATGGGGTTGCAATAAGTTTTCTTACGGAGAACGGTAGTTTTCTTGCAAAGGTTCAGGGTCCAGTGTCAGGCAATGTTCTTCTCAGGCGGGAGCAGTATCGCCAGGCAGATGATATGAAGTCTTCCGCTGAGATAGCCAAGTCTGTATTGACCGGAAAGATCGCTAATTGCCGCACTGTTCTTCAAAGGTTATTGAGGGATCATTCCGAGAAAATCGACATTGATGCGATAACGAGTGCTTCTCAAAAACTTTCAAATGCGATGAGAAGGCTGCAAGCCGAATCCTCGCTCGATGTCCTTCGCGGGATAGAGGGCGAATCAGCAGACGCTTATTTTGAGGTATTTGATCATCTGATTACATCTCAGAAGTGTGATTTTACTTTTTGCAACAGAAATAGGCGTCCGCCATTGGATGGCGTGAACTGCCTTCTGTCGTTTATCTATACGATCCTTATGCATGATGTACGCTCTTCCTTAGAATCTGTCGGGCTCGATCCGGCAGTAGGCTTTCTGCATCGAGACAGACCGGGCAGGTATAGCCTTGCGCTTGACATGATGGAGGAGTTCAGGCCGTATATCGCCGACCGTCTTGCCCTTTCGCTTATCAATCTCTGTCAGGTGCAGGGGAAGGGGTTTAAGAAGAAAGAATCAGGCGCGGTGTGGATGGATGATGAAACGAGAAAGACGGTTCTTGTTGCCTATCAAAAGCGGAAACAGGAAGAGATTGAACATCCGTTCCTCAAAGAGAAGATTGCGATCGGCCTTCTGCCTTATGCACAGGCATTGCTGATGGCAAGATATCTGCGCGGAGATATTGACGGTTATCCGCCGTTTATCTGGAAGTGAGGGTTAATCATGTTTGTGCTTGTGAGCTATGATGTTGCAAAAGATGAAGGGAAAGGACAACGCAGGTTGAGAAGGGTTGCAAAGGCATGCAAGGATTTCGGGCAGAGGGTTCAGTATTCTGTATTTGAATGCATTGTTGATCCGGCTCAGTGGGCAAAGCTGAAAGACAGATTGATTTCTGAGATCGATCCTGCGAAAGACAGTCTGAGATTTTATTATTTAGGCTCGAACTATAAGCATCGAGTAGAGCATGTCGGAGCTAAAGAGCCGATTGATCAAGAGGGTCCGTTGATCGTTTGAATTGAGATTGCGAACTGTCAGCGCGCATTGGCTGCCTGTAAGGTTCGCATTGAGTGAAAAATTGTTTTGGAATAAAGAGATTTTTTAGATTGCTCTTTGAAAATTGAATGTGTGGGCTTAATGGATTTAATAGGTTCGCAAAAAGTGGACGCTAAGTAGTTTGATTTTAAAATGTTTTTAGTGTAACTGTCGCGCCCCGCGTGGGCGCGTGGATTGAAACAATTTAAACATCGGCAGGAACATTAATGCATAAAAGTCGCGCCCCGCGTGGGCGCGTGGATTGAAACGCATAGGCAATGGCTCTTTTTTCGGAGGTAGAAGTCGCGCCCCGCGTGGGCGCGTGGATTGAAACAATAATGGATACTTGACAAAATCCAAGTAATAAGTCGCGCCCCGCGTGGGCGCGTGGATTGAAACCGAATAAAGCCCTAACCCCTCGCCTATTAAAGCGTCGCGCCCCGCGTGGGCGCGTGGATTGAAACTCCTTAATAGCCTCCCGGAGGTCAATGTTGATTGAGTCGCGCCCCGCGTGGGCGCGTGGATTGAAACCCCTCGATTATCTCACCATCCACTCGTCGTCTTCGTCGCGCCCCGCGTGGGCGCGTGGATTGAAACAATTTAAACATCGGCAGGAACATTAATGCATAAAAGTCGCGCCCCGCGTGGGCGCGTGGATTGAAACAAATCCGAGTGGGCAAAAAAACCAAGACTGAAAGTCGCGCCCCGCGTGGGCGCGTGGATTGAAACTTATCTATTTCAAGCAAGGGTAAAACGTAGAAGGTCGCGCCCCGCGTGGGCGCGTGGATTGAAACACCAAAGGGCGCAGTTATACACCACATAGATGGGTCGCGCCCCGCGTGGGCGCGTGGATTGAAACATGGTGAGACCCTACCCACTACCTATTGTAATGACGTCGCGCCCCGCGTGGGCGCGTGGATTGAAACCGCTATCAAGGTCTTTGTTTTCCGCTCTTGTTTTAGTCGCGCCCCGCGTGGGCGCGTGGATTGAAACTCATAGACGATGCGGATAAAGCGGCAGAAGCCCGTCGCGCCCCGCGTGGGCGCGTGGATTGAAACATGTCGTCCGGCCTTGCATGGGATAAAGCGCACGTCGCGCCCCGCGTGGGCGCGTGGATTGAAACATGGGATTATCAGCCTGTATGCAATGGTGAGACCGTCGCGCCCCGCGTGGGCGCGTGGATTGAAACATAAAAAAAGTTAATAACTTGACAAAATCCAACAGTCGCGCCCCGCGTGGGCGCGTGGATTGAAACTTAGGCATCTCTCCATCAAGCTCTCTCTTGAGGTGTCGCGCCCCGCGTGGGCGCGTGGATTGAAACATGGTGAGACCCTACCTACAACAACATATTGTAGTCGCGCCCCGCGTGGGCGCGTGGATTGAAACTATAAAGATTGGCTACACCGAAAAAGATGACGCTGTCGCGCCCCGCGTGGGCGCGTGGATTGAAACTGACTTTTGAGGGTGATAGAGATGAAGTTATTCAGTCGCGCCCCGCGTGGGCGCGTGGATTGAAACACTTCTGCAGGGCAAAAAAACAAGCGGAACTACGTCGCGCCCCGCGTGGGCGCGTGGATTGAAACAGGTACTGTGAGTTATAGCGGATGGCACGCGTCGGTCGCGCCCCGCGTGGGCGCGTGGATTGAAACATGCTAAGGCGGCCCCGGCAACCAGCGAAACTGAAGTCGCGCCCCGCGTGGGCGCGTGGATTGAAACGGTTGAGTGGTGGTATTTTATATCCTATTCGGCGTCGCGCCCCGCGTGGGCGCGTGGATTGAAACAAATAAATCCCCGTAATAACCCCCGGGCGTACATTAGTCGCGCCCCGCGTGGGCGCGTGGATTGAAACAAATAAATCCCCGTAATAACCCCCGGGCGTACATTAGTCGCGCCCCGCGTGGGCGCGTGGATTGAAACTTTTCCATCACTTACTAACAGTCTCCGCGTTTAGTCGCGCCCCGCGTGGGCGCGTGGATTGAAACGCAAGCTCGGAGGCTTTAAGCCGATTGCCCCAGTGTCGCGCCCCGCGTGGGCGCGTGGATTGAAACTTTTATCATATATCAGCGGGTAAAAAATTTAAAGTCGCGCCCCGCGTGGGCGCGTGGATTAAGAGCATGTCCTGATAGAAGAAGGATTGGGACTTCATCCCTCGTTGATATTTCACGGCTTTACCCATTTTTTCTTCAACTCTCTAAGCGTATTTAGAGCATCTTCAGGAGACAATCTTTCAATATCCGCGCTCATAAGTTCGGATAGAAGTGAGTCTTCTTTTGCTCCGAAGAGGTCAAGCTGGACGGTTTTCTTTTTGTGTTTGTTTGAAGCAAACTTGGGCTCTCCCGCCTCATCAAGTTCTTCCTTTTCAAGATTCGTGAGGACTTCCTTGGCCCTTCCTATCACTTCCTGAGGAAGCCCCGCAAGCCGCGCGACCTGAATCCCGTAGCTCTTGTCAGCCGGGCCTTCTTCAACCTTTCTGAGAAATATTATCTCATCTCCCCATTCCTTGACTGATACGTTATAGTTCTTTACTCCTTCAAGAGTAAGCGCAAGCTCAGTAAGCTCATTGTAGTGTGTGGCAAAGAGCGTCCTCGCCTTTATTAATTTTGCAATGTATTCTGCGACGGCCCACGCGATGCTTATGCCGTCAAATGTGCTTGTGCCCCTTCCAACCTCGTCTACGATAATGAGGCTTTTGTCCGAGGCGTTATTGAGTATGTTTGCCGTCTCTATCATCTCAACCATGAAGGTGCTTTGCCCTTTGGTTATATAATCGGAGGCCCCGATTCTGGTAAATATCCTGTCAACTATCCCTATCTTCGCCTCGGAAGAGGGCACGAAACCGCCCATCTGCGCCATCAGGACTGTAAGGGCAATCTGCCTCATGTATGTGGATTTTCCCGCCATATTAGGCCCGGTGATTATCATGAGCCTCTGCTTTTCGTTATCAAGATAAATACTGTTGGGAATGAAACGATCTTCTCCTGGAATCCTTTCAATCACCGGATGCCTTCCGTCGGTTATCTCAATAATCCCGCCGTCATCTATGCGCGGTTTTGCGTAGTTATGCCTTTTCGCTATAACTGCCATTGATGTCAGAAAATCCGCGACTGCAATGGCGTGAGCCGTTTTAATTAAATCCGGCGATTCCTTCTGCGCCTCATTCAGTATTTCGTTAAAGGCCTGATACTCAAGATTTTTTAATTTCTCTTCAGCTCCGATTACCTTTGACTCGTATTCCTTGAGTTCAGGGGTTATAAACCTTTCTCCGTTGACGAGGGTTTGCTTTCTTATGTAATGTTCAGGGACCTGGTCAAGGTTAGCATTAGTAATTTCGATGTAATATCCGAATATCTTGTTATAGCCGACCTTGAGGGATGAGATGCCTGTTTTCTTTTTTTCGCTCAGCTCAAGCTCAGCGATGAAATCTTTTCCGCTTGTCGATATTTTCCTCAGGCCGTCAATCTCTTTGTTGTATCCGTTTTTGATAATCCCGCCGTCTCTGAGGCCGAGGGGAGGGTTATCCGCTATGGAGGACTCAATCAATGATTTTAATGAAGCGAATTCGGATATATCTTCTGCTATTGATTTCAGGTATATGTTCTTTGAAACGGAGAGCGCCTTCTTTATGGCGGGCAGATACATTATGGAATTTTTTATTGCTATCATGTCTCTCGGGTTCGCGTTCTTTGTCCCGATCCTGTTTGAAAGCCTTTCAAGGTCCTGCAGCTTTCTGAGATTGCTTCGAAGGGTCTCGATGAGCTCATAATTTTCAACGAGATGCTCCACGCTGTCCTGTCTTTTGCGTATCTCCTTTACGTCTATGAACGGCCTTAATATTAATCCCCTGAGGTATCTTCCTCCCATCGGTGTCAGCGTCTCGTCAATGGCCCATAGAAGGGTGCCTTCCTCTGCGCCTATCTTTAGGTTCCGGATTAATTCAAGATTCCTCTGTGTTGCCGCGTCAAGGAACATAAAGGATGATTGATTTACCGTGGAAATCTTTCTGAAGTTGAGGCTTTCCTTCTGTGTTTTTTCAAGATAGTTAATGAGCGCGCCCGCGGCCGATATTGCGGCAGACATGCCCTCGCATCCATAACCTTCAAGAGAGGACACCTTAAAGTGCATCAGGAGAGTTTTATATGCCTCGGTATAATCAAAGGCCCAGTCTTCAAACGCAGTGCCGTAAAAATCCCTCAGCGATTCGGAATAATGGATATTTTCCCTCAGGGTTTCAGGATAAAGGATTTCCTTAGGTTCAAACCTTGTGAATTCATCCGCAATAGGCTCAAACGTTTCATAAATAATGAACTCTCCCGTGGATACGTCGGCAGCGGCAATGCCGTGCTTTTTTCCGTCAGGGAAAAAGCTGATAATGAAGTTATTTTCTTTCGGATGCTCAGGTGTGTGCGTGCCGGGCGTTATTACCCTGACAACGTCCCGCTGCACAATGCCCTTTGCCTCTTTCGCGTCTTCCATCTGCTCGCATATCGCGACTTTGTGCCCGGCCTTTATAAGCTTTGTTATGTAAGTTTCGGATGCAAAATGCGGTATGCCGCACATCGGCATTGGTTCTTCTTTTGATTTATCCCTTGACGTAAGGGCTATTTGAAGTATCTTTGACGCAACCTTTGCGTCGTCCCCGAACATCTCGTAAAAATCTCCAAGCCTGAACATAAGGATACAGTCCTGATGTTTCTCTTTGATGCTCGTATATTGTTTCATTAAAGGAGTCAGTTCAGACATAGTTAAATATTAAATAACATCACGCGTTGAAAGTTCAATACAAAATAAAATCAAATATGGCAAAATATATTATACTGATTTTTGGATAATAAAAGTGACAAACATGGGTAATATAAAATTAACTTTCATGCCGCGCGCGGCAGAAATAAAAAAAGCGGACGGCGCGCCGGCTTTCAGTAAGATTTCGCCGGATTGGACATGGAAGGATTACTGGGGAGAGATTAAATGCAGGGCCAGTTCGTTCCGCATGCGGTATTCGGTTAAGCCCGGGCTTTACGCCGCAGGCGAGCCTGACAAGGATTCCGATGTCTTTGTTTCTGCAAATTACAAGCTTAGCTTTGATATCCTAAGAAGGGAATTAAAGGGGCTGAATGCGTGGATATTGGCCCTTGACACAAAGGGCATCAATGTCTGGTGCGCTGCCGGAAAAGGCACATTCGGCACAAATGAACTCATAAGCCGCATCAATCAAACAAATCTTCAAAATGCAGTCGCGCACAGAAGGATAATCGTCCCTCAGCTTGGCGCGGTTGGAGTAAATGCCAAAACAGTCACACAGAAAACCGGTTTCAGAGTTTATTTCGGCCCTGTTCACGCGAAAGACGTCCCTGCCTATATCAGAGAAGGCTACACAAAGACTCCGGAGATGCGGCTCGTGCGGTTCAACATCATAGACAGGCTTGTGCTTACGCCTATGGAAATAAATCCGGCAATGAAAAAATTTCCGCTCTTTACGCTTATCGTATTTTTAATTTTCGGCCTTCAGGGAACCGGCATTCTTTTTAAAGACGCGTGGGAAGGGGCCATGCCTTTTTTGTTTTTTGGTTTGGCGTCTGTTTTCACGGGCGCTTTTCTGACCCCGCTTCTTCTTCCCTTTATCCCGTTCAGGTCTTTTGCGGTTAAGGGGTGGATAAC
>Ga0172371_10001821_pt1 | contig 33843 bp, 34 predicted proteins | sample Lak12m_FD_114543 | JGI IMG/M metagenome (GOLD analysis project Ga0172371, IMG submission 114543) | Freshwater microbial communities from Kabuno Bay, South-Kivu, Congo - kab_022012_12m | ecosystem: Environmental > Aquatic > Freshwater > Lake | place: Democratic Republic of the Congo: South-Kivu...
GCGTTATTAACCTGATAAAAAACTTGATCAATTTTGACAGCAAATTTGAAATTCCTTTAGCGGCAGTCAATAACCTTGAAATTAAAAAAAGTTTCCTATCCAGAAAATTTGGTTTTGGAGACCTCATCATCAGAACCTATACAGGTGAAACAAAATTAAAGAAGGTGCCTTTGGTTTCGGAAGTTCAGGATTTTCTGGAATTGCTGACTGAAAAAGATAGACTCTCAAAACGGCTTGATGAAAAAAAAGATTTTGAGAAAATTGTAAATGACACATTAAGGCAAGAGAGTGGGAACTCTGCCTCATTGATTGACAACGCCGAAATGAAAGATGGCTTGGAATTTCAAAATCCCGAATCTCCAATTATTGCACTTCGAACTCACTGGATAATTCTATTGAGGAAAGTGTTATTTCCGTCGTTATTGATCATGAGCATTATTCTTCTTGCCATTTTTTTTGCTGCAAATAATATGCCCATCAATGGCAGCAGCCTTGGGATAATCATGTTTGGGATTATTCTCATTTCAGCTATCCTTTGGTGGCTTTTTCAATTCTTTGATTGGTGGAATGATCAGTATCTTGTAACCAATGATCAGATCATCGATGTTTACCGAAAACCTTTTGGGACGGAAAACCGCAGGACTGCTCCAATAACCAATATTCAATCAATTCGCTTTGAAAGGAAAGGAATTTTGGGGCTGTTATTAAATTTTGGGACTGTTTATATTCGGGTCGGAGACGATGAGCTTACTTTTGATAATATTTCCAATCCATCAATGATCCAGGGACGTCTATTTGGTATTCTCGAGATGTCTATCTCTCGTACAAAAAAATCTGAAACGACACAACAACAGCAAAATCTTGCTGAAATGATCGATGCCTATCATCAGATAAAAGAAAAAAAGGAATAAGGTTTCCGCAATTAATAATTAATATTTATTAGAGTAAAATAACAAATATTAATTTTGTTTTATGATGGAGAAATAAAGTACCATGGGTTTACGTGAAGTTATCAAATTGCCAAATCCTGTTCTGCGCAGAAAAGCACATAAAGTTACCGAATTTGGCAAGGATTTTCAAACATTGGTTGATGAAATGATCGAAACAATGCGCCACGAACCGGGTGTTGGTTTGGCAGCGCCGCAGGTGAACGTCTCACAAAGGATCATTGTTGTTGAATACCCCGAAGATGATTCGAGCGAAGATGCACCCGCAAAACTTTTCGTTGTCGCGAATCCAGAGTTCAAAAAAATGTCAGATGTTTTAATAAAAGGGATCGAAGGATGCCTATCAGTCCCCAACCTTTTGGGGCAGGTTGAAAGAGCAAGTGAAGTAACAGTAACGGGACTGGACAGACGAGGCAAGAAACAGACGATAAAAGCCAAAGGCTGGCTTGCCCGTATTTTTCAACATGAAGTGGATCATATTAATGGAATTTTATTTGTCGATCGAGCGCTAGAGCTGTATCAGCCTGAGGAGGTTCAGGCGGACGAGAAAGTATAAAACGGTCTAACTGGCATGCAGATCCTGTCACTTTCACTGACCAATTTCAGACCTTTTAAACGCCTTGAAATTGAGTTCTCTGAAAAGTTGACCCTGTTTTACGGAAAGAACGCCCAGGGGAAAACGAGCATTCTTGAAGCTGTCAATTTCCTTTCGATCCTCACATCCCCGATAGCTGGATACGATCGCGAACTGATCAATTTTCTTTGCCTGAACGATGAACAGCCGGTCGGACGAATCACTGCTTCGGTCAAAAAGGGTGGAAAGATACACCGAATTGAAGTACGTCTTATCCTAGATATCGCCCAAAACGGCAATAACCGGTTGCGTAAAGAAGTATTGATCGATGGCGTAAAACGCCGTTTATTTGATGTTGTTGGTTTTTTCAATTCGGTCATTTTTTTACCACAGATGACCAGGATCATTGAGGATGGACCAGATGACCGGCGCAGGTATTTGGATCAAACACTTTCCCAGGCGTTTCCGGGATACATGAAAGCCCTAAGCCGCTACCAGCAAGGGATCACAAAGAGAAACGCACTGCTTAAGTTACTCTCTGAAAAAGGCGGAGATGTAAATCAGCTGGTCTATTGGGATAAACTAAGCTCGGAAAATGGCGCTATCCTAATCCATGCCCGCAGCCAGGCAATAATGGAATTGAGCAATCTTGCAGGAATAAAACATGGTTCTCTTACCAAAGGAAGCGAAAACCTAAAGATCATTTATCAACCTTCATTTGATCCCTGGAAGCTTGGGAATCCGCAATTACCCTTTTTAAAGGTTGATAAGGAAAAATCGAACTTAACCATTGATGAAATCTGCAAAAAATTCCAGGAAAAACTTTTAGGGGTACGGAACGAAGAGATTAGACGCGGGGTAACAACAATCGGCCCTCACAGGGATGATCTGCAATTTTCAGCTAACGGGATCGATCTGGGCGTATATGGTTCACGCGGCCAAATCCGTACCGCGATTATGTCACTAAAGTTCGCTGAAATGGATTGGCTTCAGGAAAAATCAGGCGACCTGCCTGTACTGCTGCTGGATGAAACGTTGGCTGAGTTAGACCTGAATCGCCGGGAAGATCTTTTAAAAATGCTGATAAACGGCAAACAGGCAATAATCACTACTGCAGATCTGGAATTATTCGATCAGGGATTTATTGATGGTTGTATGAGCTTAAAAATTGAGGACGGCAGAATAATCAGCTGATCGGCTTTTTGGAGGGAGTGCCTGCTCTGCGTGGATAGGCGGCAGGGGTGGGAGAAATTTTTTTCATTACAACCAAAGTCCTTTGTCCGAAATCATTCGGCAACTCCAGATTTACTATGTCTGATATTTCAGCACCAAGAATTGTGATTGCATGCTCCGCTTTTTGTATTTCACTTGTCACGTTACCGCCTTTCATTACAAGCGCTTTCCCTTCAATTTTCACCAAAGGAAGAAGGTATTCTGCTAAAACGGGCAATTCGGCAACCGCACGGGCGATCGCCCAATCATAGTGTTCCCGATGGGCAGGATCTCTACCCAGGTCCTCAGCACGCTTTGAGATCACTGTTGTGTTAGTTAATTGAAGTTCTTTTACAGCAACTTTGCAGAATTCAGCCTTTTTTTGCGAAGATTCAACAAGTGTCAGGGATAAATCAGGCAGCATTATTTTCAGTGGAATACCCGGAAATCCTGCACCAGTGCCGATATCTACCAGTGAAGAATTGCTTTTATTTTGGATCAATTTTAAAACTGTTAATGAATCCAGAAAATGTTTTATATGGATCTCTACCGGATCAGTAATAGAGGTCAGATTAAATTTGCCATTCCACTCTAGTAATAAATTTTCAAAGATCTGCAAGTCATCCAATTGATCGGAAGACAATTCGATCCCCAATGAAGTCATGACCAATTCACGAAGATTATCCACATCTGAGATTATAAAAGATTTGTGAACTCTTTGAAATTAACCTAGCTGATACGGCATACAAAAAAATTTTGATTTGCTATAATGGGCAAAATTTTTACTGTAACGGAAAACCAATGGAAAATAAATTCAAAGCAGTCATTTTTGATATGGGAGGCGTACTTTTACGTTCGAAGGATCCTGCGCCGCGCGATGCTATTGCCAGGCGATTTGGAACAACAAGAGAAGAATTAGAGAAATTTGTTTTTCGAGGACCAACATCTGTTCGATCTGAAATTGGGGAGGTTTCTGACATTTTTCATTGGCAAACAGTTTTAAAGCATTTTGGCCATAGCGAAGAAGATCCCAAGAAAATATACGCAGAGTATTTTTCCGGTGATGACATTGATCAGTGGCTGTTGGAATTCGCAGAGTCGCTAAAGCCAAACCTTAAGATCGGATTACTAAGCAATGCGTGGGTCGATTCCAGAAAAAGGTTGGGCGCCTTATTCCATTTCATCGAAATTTTCGATGTTTCCATTTTTTCAGCAGAAGTGAAAGCGCGCAAACCTGAGCCGGAGATCTACAGGATCATGCTGGAAAAATTGGATGCTAAAGCGGAAGAATGTATCTTTATTGATGATTTCCCGGAAAATATCGAAGGCGCTAAAAAGCTTGGGATCAGTACGATACTTTTTAAGGATACCCAAGAAACAATACGTAAAATCAATTCCATGCTTGGAAGAGGGTAGGCAATCCTATGGTATACTCACAAACTGCCGTATGTTCTTGACACAAGAACGGCAGTTGGGTAAAATTTGCCAGCCCAAGTAAAGGGCCTGTAGCGCAGTTGGGAGCGCGCGTCAATCGCACTGACGAGGCCGAGGGTTCGAATCCCTCCAGGTCCACTGGGAAAAAAATATGGGCCCATAGCGCAGTTGGGAGCGCGTCTCAATGGCATTGAGAAGGTCGAGAGTTCGAATCTCTCTGGGTCCACTTTATAAAGCTTGGAATGGAGTAATAAGCCATCCGACAGCGAGCCGGAAGCAAGAACGTGTGAAGCCGGCAAGTGTGCCCACGGAGCGCAAAAGGCTAAACTCGCCATTCGGGTTGAAATTTGACCCAGGCAGTTGCGGTGAAGAGATCAGCCGCAAACGGGTAAGCCCGTTACAGCTCACTGAGGTGGCCATATGGCAACCAGGGTGGTACCGCGGAGAAATCCTTCGTCCCTGATGACGAGGGAATTTTTATTAATATGAGGAAAAATGGCAGAACCGATCGAGCGATATATACCGGCAAATATTGAAGGAAAATGGCAGTCCAAATGGGCGGCAGATGGACTCTATAATTCCAACATCGATCCCAAAAAGAAAAAGCATTATTCTTTGACCATGCTGCCTTATCCGTCTGGTAATCTGCATATCGGCCACTGGTATGCAATGACTCCTTCAGATGCAAGAGCTCGATATTTGCGTATGAAAGGCTTTAATGTCCTTTTTCCGATGGGCTTTGACGCCTTCGGCCTGCCGGCAGAGAACGCTGCCATCCAGAGGAATATCCATCCCAAGGAATGGACATACGCCAACATTGCCCATATGCGTGAACAGCTGCGAACCATGGGGACGATGTTTGACTGGCGCAGGGAAGCGGTATCCTCTGACCCGGAATACTACAAATGGACGCAATGGTTCTTTACCCAATTATTCAAGAATAAGCTGGCTTACCGAAAAATGTCGCCGGTAGATTGGTGCCCCCACTGCAACACCACCTTGGCACGTGAACAGGTTTGGGGGGATGACCGGCACTGTGAACGCTGCGGAACTCCAGTTATCAAGAAAGACCTGAATCAATGGTTCTTCAAGATCACCAAATACGCAGATGAACTTTTAAATTTTGACGGAATCGACTGGCCGGAGCGCGTGCGGCTGCTGCAAACGAACTGGATCGGAAAATCAACCGGAGCTTCTGTTGTTTTCCACACGGAAGCAGGAGATCCGCTGGAAGTTTTTACAACCCGGCCAGATACGCTTTGGGGCGTAACGTTCATGGTTTTAGCTCCTGAGCATCCATTGGTAGACAAGATCACAACCGCTGACCAAAAATCAGAAGTGAAGGCTTATGTAACGGAAAGTGTTCGTCAAACTGAGATCCAGCGAGAATCCACAGAGAAGGAAAAGTCGGGCGTATTTACCGGTGGTTATGCGATCAATCCGGTAAATGGTGAAAAAATACCGGTCTGGGTTGCAGATTATGTACTGATGACTTACGGGACCGGCGCGATCATGGGTGTTCCTGCACATGATCAGCGCGACTTTGATTTTGCCCGAAAATTTGGGCTTGAGATCCGTGTGGTAATTCAACCCGAGGGTAGTGAACTGCTTGATGGGGCAGCCATGCCCAACGCCGTTCCGGCGCAAGGATCCATGGTCAATTCTGGATCTCTGACCGGAACTCCAGCAGAGAAGACCATTCCGCGAGCAGTGGAGTTTATTGAGGAAAGAAAGGTTGGCAAAAGAGCCGTCACTTACAGAATACGTGACTGGCTGATCTCGCGCCAGCGTTACTGGGGTGCTCCAATACCGATCGTTTTCTGCAAGAATTGCGGAGAAGTTGCAGTCCCTGATGACCAACTGCCAGTTTTACTGCCGGATGATGTTGCATGGAAACCGACTGGCGAAAGCCCGCTCAAACTGCATCCGACCTGGCGATTTGCCAAATGCCCGCAGTGCGGAGGAGATGCCGAACGTGAGACAGACACAATGGATACTTTCATGTGTTCTTCATGGTATCACCTGCGATATTTGAGCCCAAAATATACTGAAGGTCCTTTCAAACAGGATGAATATGATTACTGGATGCCGGTAGATACCTATACCGGCGGCGTGGAGCATGCGACGATGCATTTGATCTATACACGCTTCTTCCATAAGGCATTTCGTGATCTTGAAGTAACCAAGGGAAATGAACCCATGCTTCAATTACGCAACCAGGGTCAGATCCTCGGACCAGACGGCCAGCGAATGAGCAAATCCCGAGGGAATGTGGTTGATCCGGATGAGCAAGTTCGGCTTTACGGAGCGGATACTGTACGTGCATATCTGATGTTTGGCTATCGGTGGCAGGATGGCGGACCCTGGGACCCGGGAAATATCCAGGGTTCTTACCGCTGGTTGGGACGCGTCTGGTCAACCTTCCTCGAAAAAGGCAGTCAAAAACCCCAGAGCCCGGAAAATGAAAGGGCTATGCGCCGAAAAGTGCACCAGACCTTACAGTCTGTGACACGAGATTTTGAACAGTTTGAGTTCAATACTGTTGTTTCGGCATTGATGACACTCCTAAACGATATGGTTGCTTTTAAAGAAAATGGCGGCTGGGACTCTTCGGTTTGGAATGAAGCAGTGGATATCTATCTTCGGATGATGGCGCCTGTCACACCGCATATAGCTGAAGAGCTTTGGTCACGCTTGGGTAAGCAATATTCAATTCACCAAAGTGATTGGCCCAATTTAGATGAAGACGCAGTAAAGGAAGAAGCAATCGAACTGGCAGTACAGATCAACGGTAAGGTCAAACACAAGATCATAGTTCCTGTAGATGTTTCAGAAGATATGGCAAAAGACCTGGCTGTTAAAAATGAGGTGATCAGTAAACTTTTGGACAATACTAAGCCAAAGAAGGTTATTTACGTTCCAGGTCGATTAGTAAATATTGTAATTTAACAGATTATTTATTAGATTATCAACCGCCGTTATTCTCGGGAAAATTCGGCGGTTTTTAATTTAATTATCGTGAACCAACACTTGAGCGCCTTGATCCGTTGTGAATGTATTAAAGATCCTTGAGGAAATGCCCACTTTCTTAAATGCTTGAATAAATTGTTTTGACACAACTTGATCTTTTTCATCAACAAAAGCGATCACACAAGGCCCTGCACCTGATAAAGCTGCTCCATGAGCTCCAGCATCCAAAGCCCCAGAAATCGCTTGTTCTGCGCCAGGTATAAGTCGATAGCGGTGAGACTGGTGAAGACGATCCCGCATCGCTATTTTTAGATCAGCGTAATTACCTTCTTGCATGGTATTGACAAGAAGCGCAACTCTTGCAAGATTGAAAATCCCGTCTTCTAATGAAATTGATTCAGGAAGGACCGATCTTGCTTGATGAGTACTAATTTTAATATCAGGCAGGACGAGCACTGCAATAAGCGGTTTGACCGATATTTTTTTCGTGACCAGTTCATCTTTAGTAAAAACTGATATGACCAAACCTCCTAATAGGCAAGCAGAAATATTATCGGCATGACCTTCATGATTCAGAGCGAGCTTTAACAGATCATGATCACTGACGGAAGCCCCTAGCAATGCCCTGGCACCCAGTAAACCGGCAATAACCGCTGCTGCACTTGAACCAAGCCCTGAGGAAACCGGAATTCTATTGGTGCATTTAATATGAAGCCCTTGCGGGAGAGGGATGGATATGGATCCTGCCAATGTTTCCATGCATTTATAGATAAGATTGGTGGAATCTCTTGGTAAAAGATCAGCGCCTTCGCCCTCAATTTCTATCGAAAGAGCATTTCCTGTTATTGTGAATTCGATTTCATTCCAAATATCCAGAGTTAGCGCCAGGCAATCATACCCGGGGCCAAGGTTTGCGGTAGTTGCCGGTACACGAACCAGAACAGAACTTGACCTAACCATTTAGAATATATCCCTCGAGCGAATTAAGATCTGGCGCTAGTACTTTGGCTTTACCAAACCCTTCAATAATAATATCCGGGTCTTTAAGCCCATGTCCCGTACAGACAAGAACGACTTTTTTTCCACCAAGATCAATCTTTTTTTCATCAACCTGCTTTTTTAACCCTGCCAGACTTGCTGCAGAAGCCGGTTCAACCCATACACCAGCAGAGGCAAGCATTTTTTGAGCAGAAAGGATCTCGCCATCAGTTACAGAAATTATGCTTCCCAAAGATTCGCTTGCAGCAAGCAGTGCTTCTTCACCGCGTGCCGGCCGCCCGATGCGAATGGCGGTTGCGATCGTCTCAGGGTTATCGACAGGGTATCCCAGAACCAACGGTGCAGATCCGGAAGCCTGAACCCCCAGAATTTGTGGTAAGCCCGATCGTCTTTCGATGTGGTACTGTTTGAAGCCTTTCCAGTAAGCAGTGATATTACCTGCGTTACCAACTGGTAAAACAAGCCAATCTGGAGCACTGCCAAGAACATCGCAGATCTCGAAAGCCGCTGTTTTTTGACCTTCGATTCGGAAGGGATTTAATGAATTGACCAAGGCGATCGGATGCTTCTCGGAAAGTTTAACGACCAGATCAAGTGCCTGGTCAAATGAGCCATCGATTTGGATCACATCAGCGCCATAAGCAATTGCTCCAGCAAGTTTTCCCGCAGCAACTTTACCTGCAGGAATAATAACAATTGAGCGTATTCCTGCTCTGGCAGAATATGCGGCAGCGGACGCTGCGGTATTGCCTGTGGAAGCGCAAACTGTAATTCTGGCGCCTCGTGATAACGCTTCGCTGATCGCAACCGTCATACCGCGATCTTTAAAAGATCCGGTAGGATTTAATCCTTCGAATTTCACATAAAGTTCAAAGCCTTCACCTAAGAAACTCGCCAGGGCTGGAATGGGTATCAGCGGCGTGTTCCCTTCAAGAAGTGTTATCGCCGGCAGATCTTTAGGAATTTCCAGATGCGACCGATATTTATCAATGATGCCAGCGTAAGGATTTGACATGATTTGCTCCGATTTTTACTTAATGCTTAATGCAGAATAGATCGCTTCGGTGGGAATACCACCGTTACGCAGGATAACAATTTCATTGGTGGTACAATCAACCACTGTTGAAGAGATCCCGCCTTTACATTCACCGCCATCAATGACCAGTTCAATCCGGCCTTCCAATTGTGCCAACACCTGGCTTGCAGAGGACGGGCTGGCCCCGCCTGAAATATTCGCTGATGTGGCAGCCAAAGGACCAGCCTCGCGCATTATCGCGCGCAGCCAATCATGGTCCGGCATCCTTATTCCGACGGTTGGGTGGACGGTCAAATTTTCGGGAAGATCCTTATTCTTTTCAACAATTATCGTCAAAGCTCCAGGCCAAAAGAATTTTGCAAGTTTCAGCGCCCGGTCATTAAAGTTATTTGCTACCTGATCAATTTGATCAAGGTCAGCGATCAGAACCGGGATCGCTTTTATAAACTCGCGAATTTTAATTTCAAATAAGGTCTGGATCGCGGCAGGATCATTTATTGAACAGGCGATCCCGTAAACAGTGTCGGTTGGCACAGCAACCACACCGCCTGACCTGATCGTGTCAAGAACCTGATGAAATGCTGTCGTGTTGTTTTGGGCGAGTATGCGGGTTTTCATTTATTTACCATTTATATTAATTTGAACAAGGCGAGGAAGTCCTGCCAAGTCAGTATGAATTTTAATTGAAGCATCCCGAAAAACAAGGGATGCAAGAGTAAAAACTGATGAAGATAAGGTTGATTCAATTTCTAAAAGTATCTGTCCACCAGACCTTATCAGATTTTTTGCCTGGTATAGCAGTGGTTCAATGAGTCTTAATCCATCGTCCCCGCCATCCAAAGCCAAAGATGGTTCAAAATTCCTGACAGAAAGCGATGAAAGCGTATTTGTGGGAATATAAGGCAGGTTGGCACATATGCAATCAAACCTTGTTGACAACCCCGACAATAAATTGGTTTGAATTAGTTGAATTTGGTTTTCGAGTTTATTTTTTTTTATATTTCCTTTTGCCACCTGCAAAGCCTGAAACGAAATATCAGTCCCAATGATCGATGTGTTTGGTAAATGCTTCGCAAGCGTAACGGAAATACAACCAGAGCCAATTCCCACATCCGCGATCAGAGTTCTCCTATTCTCTTTTTTAAGCCATTCCAGGGCAATTTCGACCATTAGTTCGGTTTCAGGGCGCGGAATCAGAACAGAGGGTGTTACATTGAAATCAATTCCACAGAATTCCTGTTTGCCGATCAAATAAGGCAAAGGCTCTCCGGCGAGCAAACGGTAAAAAAGTACATATAACTCTTTTTCGTTTAAGTCTGATAAATAGATTTCCGGATGCGATAAGCCGATATGTGACGGCTTATTTAGAACATATCCAATAATCGCGTAGACAGATGAAATGGATATTTCAGGGAAATGCCTTAATTGCGCACGGGCTTTTTGAAGCCACTCCCCAAGAACAACCGTCTTAATCCTCCGGCTCTGCAACAGAGAGGCGTTCGGATTCATCGCGCATCGAAAGTTCGCTAATAAATTGGTCCAGCCCTCCGGCAAGGACATTAGGGAGGTTATGCGAGGATATATTAATGCGATGATCAGTCACCCGAGATTGAGGGAAATTGTATGTCCTGATCTTCTCAGAACGCTCACCCGATCCGATCTGGGATCGGCGGGTTGCATCCGCTTGAGCATGACGTTTGAGCTCTTCCATTTCATAAATGCGGGCTCTTAAAATGCTCATGGCGCGCAAGCGATTTTGGCCCTGTGATCTTTCATCCTGACAGGCAACCACCAAACCACTGGGCAGGTGAGTAATTCTGATGGCTGTTTCGTTCTTTTGAACATTTTGACCACCCGCACCAGCTGATTTGAAAACATCAATTCTCAGATCAGAAGCAGGTATATCGATATCCAATTCCTCAACTTCAGCAAGGACGGCCACAGTAACTGTAGAAGTATGAATCCTCCCTGACGATTCTGTGGTTGGAATGCGCTGAACACGATGGACGCCGGATTCGTATTTAAGTTTTGAATATGCGCCTTTACCTTTGATCAAAAGAATTATTTCTTTAAGACCGCCTATCCCGGTGTCATTCTGTGAAAGGATCTCAATGGTCCAGCGATTATTTTCAGCATAACGGGAATACATGCGAAAAAGATCGGCGGCAAAAAGCCCGGCTTCATCTCCGCCAGTGCCAGCTCGGATCTCCATAATGACGTTTTTCTGGTCTCTTGGATCTTTTGGGATCAGAAGGTTTTTCAAATCCTTTTCCAATTGATCAGCTTTTGGTCTCAGTGCAAGCAGATCATCGGATGCTAATGCTTTTAATTCCTCATCATCAGAATCAACTAACTGTTCTGCTTCTTCAATAGCCTTTAGCGTTTGCCGATATTCTCTGGATTTTCGGACAACATCCTCGAGATCCGCTTTTTCTTTGGAGAGTTCAGCTACCTGCTGGTAATCTGAAATATTGGCTTCAATTTGTTTATTAATTTCCTGGTAACGGGCTTCGATCGCCTCAAGATTCTCTAATAACATCTAAAATTTACCTACACTTCTTTTCGGGTTTTTCTGATAAATCCGCGTAATTATACCAGTCCGGGTTTTACTATCTTTTTACATCATCAAAACTAACCTTTTATCGGGCTTGGATATAATACATAAAATAATCTTAATATAGGTGGTGAAAATGAAGCAGGTATTGAATACCGAAAATGCACCGAAAGCGCTTGGTCCTTACTCCCAAGGCATAAAAGCCGGCTGCCTGATTTTTCTTTCGGGTCAATTAGGGTTGGATCCGAAAACCAATGATTTTGCTGAAGGCGGCGTTGCAGAGCAGACCCGACAGGCTTTAACCAACCTCAAACATGTCATCGAATCGGGAGGTTCTTCTCTGGAGAACGTGGTTAAAACAACGGTCTTTTTAAAGGATATGAATGATTTTCAAGCTATGAATGCTATTTACGGAGAGTTTTTTAAAACCGATCCGCCTGCTCGATCCACTGTTCAGGTTGCTGCACTGCCGAAAAATGGACTTGTGGAGATCGAGGCGATTGTAAAAGCTGAATAGTCTGTGCTCTTATGCCCACACAACCACAAGAAACCATCATAGTTGTTGATGATGAACAAAGTATCATCGATTTTGTACGGATTTACCTTGAAAGGGAAGGATTCATCTGCAAAGGCATCAATGACGGTTTAGTGGCTTTTAATGAAATTATGCAGACCAAACCAACACTTATAGTCCTGGATGTGATGCTGCCAGGCATGAGTGGGTTTGACGTTTGCCGACGGTTGAGAGCATCAAATAACCAGGTGCCTGTGATCATGTTAACAGCTAAAGATGATGATATCGACAAGATCCTTGGACTGGAATTAGGGGCAGATGATTACCTGACGAAGCCGTTCAACCCACGTGAATTGATAGCACGGATCAAAGCTGTTCTTCGCAGGAATAATTTAAAAAAGAGAACTGAAGAGGTGATTTTCAAAGTTGGCGATATTATGATCAACATGCAGCGCAGAGAAGTAACCGTCGATGGGAAGCCGATTTTTTTAAGGACTCAGGAATTTGAACTTCTGCGAGTACTTGCTGAAGAACCTGGAAGAGTTTACAGCCGGGACCAGCTGCTTTACCTAGCATGGGGTTATGATTTTGCCGGACAAACACGAACGGTAGATGTTCATATTGCGCAGTTGAGAAAGAAACTTGAAACCAGCAAAGTCCAGATCGAGACTGTGACTGGTTTTGGATATAAATTAAAAGATTAATGTTTGCATCAAAGATCAGCAACCGCCTATGGTTGACCTACCTTGTGATCGTTATTTTTGTTCTGTTGATCGCTTTTTCAGGCATTGCGGTTGCTTTCCGTAACAGTCCAATGCTTTACCGCCAGGTATTCTATAGAATATCCCTGGTCAATGGATTTTTACGGGAGCGGTTGGCGTTAGTCATTGATGGTGAATGGGAATCCTTCATCACCCTTTTCCTTGAGGAAGTTAAGATCTTTGATGTGAATGTGGCGATTTTGGATGATCAAGGGACAATCGCATATTCTTCAGGAACAAACGATATTGCCAGTTTTCCTGGGCTCAGCAATCCTTCATTAATTGTTGACCAGAGCAAGGACAAGATCCTATTATTCAAAGACAAGAACAAACAAACCTGGTTCTATCAGATCAGCCGGATAGAGAAAAATTATTTTCTGGTAACTAGCACACTTCGACCGGATGTTTCGATCAGTTCTGTTTTCGAGGATGAACTGATGACCCCTTTGATCAGAGCGGGTATCGTCGCATTGGTTCTCTCATTTATCCTGGGATGGTTTATTGCCCGCTGGATCACCCGACCGCTAAAAATGATCGCTCTTTCCGCCGGTCAAATTGGCGAGGGTAATTATGTAAAAGTACCAATTGAGGGTCCATTGGAAGTCAGACAACTGGGTGGTGTGATCAACGAAATGGTGATTAAAGTACAGGACAGCATGAAATCTCAAAAGGATTTTGTTGCCAATGTTTCACACGAATTTAAAACCCCGCTAACTTCGATCCAGGGGTTTTCTCAGGCGTTATTTGACGGCACTATTAATAATCAAACAGATACAAAGCGCGCATCAAAGATAATTCTTGGAGAAACCGAAAGACTAAATTTACTTGTAAATGATCTATTGACTCTCGCAAGGCTGGATGCAGGAACAGTCGTACTAGAAAAGTCGCCCGTTGATATCAACCAATTAATAAGGAATATTCTTGAAAAGTTTCAATTTCAAATAAGTCAGGCCGAATTGGAAATTGAAAAAGATTTGGTTAACCCTTTGTTTATTTCAGTGGATGGGGAGAAAATAAGCCAGGTAATCAATAATTTAATTGATAACGCGATCAAATTTACTCCAAAAGGGGGCATCATTTGGATCTCATCTTTTTCGGATGGAGGTTATGGGATCATTTCGGTAAAAGATTCTGGCCCCGGAATATCAGATGAAGACCAAATTCGAATTTTTGAGCGATTCTATCAAACTGACAAATCGCGCAAAGGCGGACAGGGAAGAGGAGTGGGATTAGGTTTGGCAATCGCCAAACAAATTGTTCTTGCACATGGAGGGACAATAGCTGTCGAGAGCCGACTGGGGTCAGGGAGTACTTTTATGGTAAAACTACCACTAATCAATGGCCAAAAGAAAAAGCTCTAATATTGAAATATCCATTATCGTCCCTTGTTTTAATGAGGAAAGGACTATCCAATTATTGCTGCAGGCGATCGTTGAGCAAACCATTGAACCAGAAAAAATTGAAGTTGTTATCGCTGATGCAATGTCAACCGATGGTACCCGATCCAAGATCCAGGAATTCGCAAACAGAAACCCAATACTTTATATTCGTATAGTCGATAATATTAAGCGGACAATACCGGCAGCCATCAATATTGCCGCACTCGCGGCGCAAGGTAAATATCTTCTCCGTTTGGATGCGCATTCTGTTCCGGCAGAAGATTACATTCAAAATAGTATTGATTTGCTGAGATCAGGAAAAGCACAGAATGTTGGCGGCATTTGGGAGATCTGCCCAGGAAATGATAACTGCATTGCCAAAGCTATTGCACGGGCGGCGGCCCATCCGATCGGAGCAGGGGATGCAGGGTATCGGATCAATGCAAAATCTGGATTTGTCGATACAGTGCCTTTTGGTGCATTCAGAAAAGCCGACTTTGTCCGGCTTGGGGGATTTGATGAGGATTTGCTTTCAAATGAAGATTATGAATTCAACACACGGCTGCGCCAAAATGGCGGCAAAGTCTGGCTCGATACTTCAATTCGATCGAAGTATTATGCGAGGAAAAACCTGGCTGAATTAGCGAAACAATATTGGCGGTATGGTTTTTGGAAATCCAGGATGCTGCGCAAATACCCAAAAAGCCTCCGCTGGAGGCAAGCGATACCTCCAATTTTTGTTTTATCTTTGATCATTCTTGTAATTCTATCCTTTTTTATACCAATTGCTCGTATAATATTTGCAACGGGCGTTGGTTTCTATTTTTTTGCCCTTATATCGAGCAGCATCATTGAATCCGTTAAAAAGAGGGATGGCTGTTACTTGATGATGGCACTTGCCTTTGCAACCATTCATTTCTTCTGGGGGGGCGGATTCTTGTACAGTTATTTTTCGAAATAACCGTACCTGATTTCTATTATGAAAAAATATCAGCAATATCAAAAGCCATTATGGCGAATAACCACGCGTGAGCGGAGGTTTATTCTTCTTTTGGGTGACCTGATTGTGATAGCAATTTCACTTGCAGTTGCTCTTTATTTCTGGGCAATGGGTGACCAATGGCTTAAATTCAGCTGGCAATTTCTAAAAGAACGCCCACCTGATTGGTATTTTCTCCTACCGATCATTTGGCTGGCATTACTGCTGGAATTGTATGACCCAAGGCGTGCGAGCAAGCGTGCTGAGACGGTTCGCGGGATTGCAGCAGCTGCGGCGATCTGTACGATCCTTTATCTAGCAATATTCTTCATATCCGAACCAAAGTCGTTACCTCGGAGGGGTGTGGCGGGGTTTATTGGTGCAGTTGCAATATTAAACCTTTTATGGCGGTTGTTGTACATCAGGATTTTTAATGCCCCGGCATTTTTAAGACGCGTTCTTGTAATCGGTGCAGGGCGCGCAGGATCAATCCTTACCGAGATCATTCAAAAAATCAAACCAACCCCTTTTACAGTAGTTGGTTTTATTGATGACGATCAAAAAAAACAGAAGATTATGATCAACGGGCTGCCTGTTTTGGGAAGCAGCAAAACATTATTGGACGTAATAGAAAAACAATCTATCACCGATCTGATCTTTACTATTTCTGGAGATATGCAGGATTCACTTTATTCCACAATTCTTTCAGCTGAAGAGCAAGGAATTGAAGTGACAACCATGCCAGTCGTTTACGAAGAATTGCTTGGAAGGGTTCCTATTTCGTTGTTGGCTGATGATTGGGTACTGAGATCTTTTGTTGACAGGGCGCATGCCAGCGGAAGTTATGAATTGACCAAGCGCCTGATGGATTTCATTGGGGCTATCATAGGCACTGTGTTGCTTATTCCGCTATTCCCAATTATCGCCCTTCTTATTGTTATAGATGATGGGTTTCCAATAATTTTCAGCCAAACCCGTGTTGGAAAAAGTGGAAAACAATTCAACCTTTACAAATTCCGCAGTATGAGCCGAGATGCCGAAAAAGACGGCGTCGCCAGATTCGCTGTTGAAAACGACGAGCGCGCCACCAGGATTGGTAAATTCTTGCGCAAAAGTCATATCGATGAACTTCCGCAGTTCATTAATGTTCTGCGGGGAGATATCTCATTGGTTGGCCCCCGCGCTGAGAGACCTGAATTGGTCCAGAGCCTTGAAAAAGAAGTCCCTTTCTACCGGGCTCGCTTATTTGTCAAACCAGGTGTGACCGGTTGGGCGCAGATCAATTACCAGTATGCATCCAATGTTGAGGAAACCGCCGTAAAGCTCGAGCATGATCTTTATTACATCATGCACCGCAATATTCCCCTTGATTTCATGATCCTGTTACGGACCGTCGGTTCTGTTATTGGTTTTCGCGGACTTTAACGTGAAAAATAAATTTAATATCCGCAACCGGTATGTTCTGATTGGTGACGCTATCCTTGTAGTTGTTTCCGTCCTCAGCGCCTATATTCTGCGCCTCGAATTAATCGAAATATTCAGCAATTACTATCTTTCCCTTTTGTGGATGATCGGTTTATCCCTGGTTATAAAGATTACCGTTTATTTTTTATTTGGGCTATACCGCCGAATGTGGATCTACGCCAGTATGAAAGAGTTACGACTGGTATTAGTGGCTGTATCGGTTGCGTCAGCTTTGTTATCTGCTTTAATGCTGCTCTTATTCAGGAATCGCTATTTCATATCATTTCCAAGATCTGTATTAATCATCGACTGGATCCAATCGATCATTTTCGTGGGTGGATTGCGATATGGGCTGAGAATGTTCGCAGAGGATTGGAACAAGATCTCAGGGTTTGGCAAAAACGCTTCCCAAAGAAATGTTTTAATAATTGGAGCGGGGGACGCTGGAGAACTGGTTGCAAAAGAGCTACTGAAAAATGCTCAGCTCAACCTCAAGCCAGTCGGATTTCTTGATGATAACCCTGACAAGTTCAAGCAGCAGATCCATGGTGTTCCGGTCATAGGGAAGCTGCGGGATATATCAAAAATCATTGAATCCAAAATGGTCAACGAAGTGATCATTGCCATACCCAGTGGATCTGGCGGTGTTGTCAGATCTGTTTCGGACGCCTGCCATAGAAGCCACATTCCCTTTAGAACGATGCCAGGTCTTTATGAACTCTTGGGGGGTAAAGTAAGCGTCTCCCGCCTTCGGGAAGTTGATATTGCTGACCTACTGCAGCGCGAGCCAACGAACATAGATGATAAAGTGGTCGGTGAAGTGTTAAAGGCAAAAAAAGTTTTGGTAACAGGTGCCGGAGGTTCAATTGGAATCGAGCTTTGCCGGCAGATCGCCCGTTGGGAGCCTTCGGAATTGATACTTCTGGGTCATGGGGAAAATAGTATTTTTGAAGCATATCTTGAAATCAATGAGAATTATCCAAATTTGAAAATATCAGCATCAATTGCTGATATACGGGATGGGAATCGGATCGAACAGGAGTTTTCAAAGTTCAAACCTCAGGTAGTTTTTCATGCTGCTGCCCACAAACATGTTCCCTTGATGGAAAATAATATTGAGGATTGCATCCTCAACAATATATTAGGAACGAAAAATATCATCAGCAGCTGTCTTAATCATGATGTAAAAAAACTCGTTCTTATTTCCACGGATAAAGCGATCCGGCCTGTGAGCATGATGGGCGCAAGCAAGAGGCTGGCTGAAATGCTGGTCCTGGACGCTGCAATTAATTCGAAGCGCGCCTATTCGGTTGTACGGTTTGGAAATGTACTGGGAAGCCGCGGAAGTGTGGTGCCCTTATTTAAGAGGCAAATTGCACATGGAGGCCCGGTAACTGTTACTCACCCCAAAATGAAACGCTATTTCATGACCATACCAGAAGCTGTGCATTTAGTATTGCAAGCTGCAGGCTTTGGAAAGGGTGGAGAAACCTTTATTCTGAACATGGGCCAACAAGTTAAGATTGTTGATCTTGCCGAAGACCTGATCAAGCTTTCAGGATTGGAACCAGGAAGAGACATTGATATCGTCTTCAGCGGAATCAGAAAAGGGGAAAAATTAAGTGAAGACCTTTGGAATGATGGAAGACATTTTAATAAAACATCTCACCCTGATATCTATTCTGAGCAGGGTCAGGAAGAGCTGTGCGGCGGGGCACTGAGCGAAGCTGTGGAAGAACTGATCGATATGGCTGAAGCTGGCTCTGGTGAAAAAATTATCAACAAATTGAATAAAATAATTCCTAACGCTGAAATTAAAAAATCAATGATCAATGACATATTAAAGATAAATTAATGAGCGTTATTACACCAACTGAATGGGATGAATATTTAAGCAATCATATTAATGCTCATATTCTCCAAACGCGGCTTTGGGGAGATTTCAAAGCGCATTTTGGTTGGAAGTCTGTGTATATTAAGACCGGTACCTCAGGCGCTCACCTTTTATTAAGAAAGCTGCCTTTAGGATTTTCTATTGCATATGTACCAAAAGGCCCTATCGGACTTTTCCGCAAAGGAATATTGGATGAATTAATCTGGCAGAGCCAAAACCATAATGCGATCGTGCTTTATGTTGAACCTGACAGTTGGGAGAATGAGTTTGGCGACCTGTGTTTGTTAAATTCAAAATTTGAAAGACAGGAATTTTCAATTCAACCTAGGAGATCGATTTTATTATCTTTGGAGGGAAGTGAAGAAGAGATTCTAGGCAGAATGAAACAAAAAACAAGGTACAACATTCGGCTTGCTCAAAAAAAGGAAATCACAGTCGAATCATCGAAAAATATAGAAGAATTCCTTCGCTTGATGAGGATAACCGGCGAACGCAATCAGTTTGGTGTTCACCATCCTGACTATTATCGGACAGTTTATAGAATATTTTCCAAAGAAAATGCCTGTGAATTGCTGATAGCGAAATTTCATGATACTACTGTGGCAGCGCTGATGCTTTTTATGCGGGGAAAAAGAGCCTGGTATTTTTACGGTGCATCCAGTGATGAAGAACGCAACCGAATGCCTGCTTATCTACTCCAATGGGAAGCGATGCGGATGGCGGCAAAAAATGGATGCACTGAATATGACTTGTGGGGAGTTCCAGATTTTGATGAGGAGGTCCTGGAAAAAAACTTCATGTCACGAGATGACGGGCTTTGGGGTGTTTATCGGTTTAAACGCGGTTTTGGGGGAAAACTGGTGAGAAGCACCGGCGTTTTTCAAAAAATCCTTAATCCGCCATTATTTCATCTTTACCAGGCGATTTACAAACTGCGAAAAGGTTCGCTTGTCTAACCCATCATTAATTTGAAACACTCATTATCGAACATTTCAGACTCCACCATGGACAGAAAAAAATGGAATCACATCATTAGCCAATTTGATGGATCAACGCTCCTTCAAACTTGGGAATGGGGGCAAATTAAATCGAATTATGGCTGGAAGCAAGATCACTATGTGAAGGAAGGATCTTCTGGAAGTCCTAAGGCAGCCGCACTGATCCTTTCGCGTGAACAACATTTCAGTAAATATAGTCCTCCAATAAAGATCTTGTATGTTCCGCACGGCCCGCTGCTGGACTGGAGCGATTTTGAGATTGTAAAAGATACATTAGAACATTTAATAGAATATTCAAAGGACCAGAAAGTCGCTTATATAAAGATCGACCCCCAATTGCCTGTTTCTCAGGGTAAATATAATTTTGAAAAAACAGAATTTGACCTTTTAGGATATTTAAAAAGTTCAGGATGGATATATTCCCGACAGCAGATCCAGTTTAAAAACACTTTCTGGTTGGATTTGTCAAAATCAGAAGATGAATTGTTGAGTAAGATGAAACAGAAAACCCGCTACAACATCAGGCTAGCGGAGAAAAAAGGTGTCAGTGTCAGGCAGGGATCCGACATTGACTTTGATGTAATTTATGACATGTATGCCGCCACTTCAGCAAGAGACGGATTTATCATCCGCCCAAAAGAGTATTATTTCCGACTCTGGAAAACATTCATGAACGCCGGAATGGCGGTTCCATTGATTGCCGAAGTAGCGGGCGAGCCGGTTGGCGCATTATTCCTCTTTCACTTCAATCATAAGTCTTACTATTTGTATGGAATGTCCCGTGATGTTCATCGAGAAAAAATGCCTAGCTATCTACTACAATGGGAGGCGATCAAACTCAGCAAATCGCTTGGATGCGAAATATATGATCTATGGGGAGCTCCCAATGTTTTTGACCCGTCTGACCGTATGTGGGGTGTTTACAAATTTAAAGAAGGGTTAGGCGGCGAAGTTATTCAGACAATAGGCGCATTTGACTTCCCAACATCAAAATTAGCATATACAATAATTCAGGTAGCATTACCAAAAATACAATTTCTCACGAGAAAGATCCGCAGCCGGCAAATTCGAGATGAACTGGCGGGATAGCAATGGAAAGATTGCGAAGATAAAATGAACCTTGATATTCAAACAACGGTAAGGACCATTTTTGTTTTTCTTTTAATTGCCTGCGCTGCAATGGTCTTTACGGCTGTCCGCGCTTTCCGTGAAGCAGGAAGATTACGATTTTTTCTGAAGAAACGCGAACTTTTAGGCAGAGCCTGGAGGTTTGTACTTTTTGCACTGATGATTTTAGGCGGAGCGATCATCCTCAATACTTTTGCAGAGCCGATGGTTTACCGAGTATTCCCGCCTTCACCCACAGTGACACAGACGCCCACAATTACTTTGACTCCGACCATTACTGTAACACCGACAGTCACTATTACTCCAACATTGACACCAACCTCTGAATTTACGTCCACACCGATCATGCCGGCGGTGATCAGCCAGGATTTTTCATCTGAAACTACACCTAATCCAAACGCAAGATTCAGTACTCCGGTTTTCTCCAGGAAAATTGACGATGATTATCAGCCGATTGAAATTGCGGATACTTTTGAAAATCCTGTTGATAAGATCTATGGAACATTTTCTTATGAAAGCATGATCACCAATTCCCAATGGACTGCATTATGGTTTAGGGATGGCGAACTTGTCTCTTATGAATCGATCCCCTGGAATGGATCCTCCGGTGGATTTGGTTATACAGAAAGCAACTTGCGCCCAGACCAATGGCTGCCAGGGGTTTATGAGGTTCAGATCTTTGTGGGTGAAACCTGGAAATCGAGCGGTTTATTTACTGTCACAGGCACCCTGCCGACACTGACCATCACGCAGACTGCGACAATAACCGCCACACCGACGACCACGCTAACACCGACCAGAACTCAGATACCAAGTGCAACTTTGACTCGAACTGGTACCCAATTGCCAAATGCAACCCCCACGCCAACATTTGCGAGGACAATAATGCCTTCCGATACAAGCACATTGCTGCCCTCAGGTACCCTAACGTTAACACTCACACCCATTCCCAGCCTGACCGCAACAGTTACCCAAACCCCACTTCCAACACTTGTTCCAACTGCAACAAGACGATCGACGATTTATCGATAAAATTCAACTGCGATCTTGCCTGCGATATGAGCATTGTTCTCTAACAAGGCTACATTTGCCTCAAGACTGCGCTGTCCGGTCTGCTTGCTGATCCGATCTAAAAGAAATGGAGTTGTGGCTGCGCCGGTTATCTGGCGGTCACCAGCTTCAGAAATTGCCAGATTGATCATTTCTTCCATATAATCCGATGGGAGGGATGATTCAACGGGCGGGGGAACTGTTACAAGGATTGCGGTGGAAAGCCCCAAATCCCAATGTGTCTTTGCGAAGTCAGCAATATCCTTTGGATCATCAAAACGAAAATCAACTTTTAATCCGCTGTTCGGTGAATAAAATGCAGGTAATTCATCAGTCTGAAATCCAATTATCGGTACTCCTTCAGTTTCCAGGTATTCCCGGGTCTTTGGAAGGTCAAGGATCGACTTTGCGCCTGAGCAGACAACGATCAACGGAATTTTGGATAGGGTTGGCAGATCAGCTGAAATATCCATATGGTTTCCCCTGTGAACTCCTCCGATCCCTCCGGTAGCAAATATTTTGATTCCGGCTAAATTGGCAATGGTCATCGTCCCAGAAACGGTGGTGCCGCCATCAAGATGTTTTATTATTGCCCCGGCGATATCCCTTCTGCTTACCTTAATGGCACTTTCCGAATTTGCCAGTTTTTCAAGTTCTTCAGCATTAAGCCCAGCATGAATATCCCCTTTTAGAAAGCCAATTGTAGCTGGTACACATGATTCTGCCCTAACGGCGCTTTCCATTAATCGTGCAGTTTCAAGATTCTTGGGCTTCGGTAATCCATGCGTAATAACAGTGGATTCAAGTGCGACAACCGGTTTCTTATCCGCTAATGCTTGTTTAACCTCATCAGAAAATATAATTTTTTTCATTTTGATCCCTGTTCCTGGAAATGTAAAATTTTTGCTTTCAAGCAGCCCGTTCCAAAAAGAGAAATTAATGTGTTTTGGAGATTAATTTCTAGCAATTCATTTAATTCATCCATCACTGAAGAAGAAAGGTTTTTCTCTTGAACTTTTATAAGTGAAGGAACTTCAGATATGGGTCTTGAATAAATTGTCCTTTTTCGATTTCTTTTTAGGCCATGTCCGTTACCTTTTTTATAGAAATTTACAATCCGTGAATATTTTTTTTGCTTAAATTCTTTGGAAAATTTATCATTATTTTCAATTGGATCATCCTGCATTTCCTGTGAAGGGTATGCAGAAGATTCCGGATGACTTCGGAAGTACTGGTGTAAGGTTAAATTTGTTTCTGTTACCAAAAGATTTTCAATAATTTCACGAAAATTATTAGAATCGAACAATGCCAGCATACTTGCATATTTGACCATATTTCCGGTTTCGGTAGGCAGATCATAATCATATGAAGCATCCACTAAAAATGACCTTGATTGACTTTGGTCTTTTACGAAAAAAGCAATCGAAGCAGGATTCATATTAAAGCAATCAATGATCTTTTCCCTGAATGCAAGGGATATTTCGATGTTTTCTAAATTTTCGCCAGAATTATAAATTAATGAATAAGATGGTTTGCTTTTCAACAATAAAGCACAGCCTGGTTTGATGCCTGCCTTAAGCGGGCCATCAAAAATATCTTCACTGGCTTTAAAACGATCATCTGGAAAAAGTAACTTTTTACGCCCAGGAAAGGAAAATGCACAGGAGGTTAAATATTTCTTGCTGATATTTTTTAATTGGAGTGATCTTAAGCGCAGATTAAAATCTGCAACAATATCCAAACTTAAAAGCACGATAAGTAAAAACATCAATATAAGGGAGAAGGAAAAAATCGAGAAATAAGCATCAAAAATATCTAAAAATAGCGATAAAGCCAAATTCTCGGAATTTATCCCCAGGATATTACGAAAATCCATACTTCCAAATGGATCAAATGCCGAGGAAATCACAGCCAACAAGGACCAAAGAACAAAAATCAAGGCTGCAGCTAAAAATAACCGCAGAATTCCGGCTTCATGATTAACCAGAAAAAGATCTTTTAGTGATTTTCGAAAATTGAGCAATATTTTTTCGCACCTATCATTTTAATTTGATTGAATAAGTCGTTAAAAAATCTGTTCAAGCGTTATTTGATATCTAATGCCAAATTCAGTTAATAAAGGTAATTCATACGAAACGGGGATATTGGAAAGAATCTCATCCAGGTTTTTGTCTCCGCAAAACGCGCTCCAACCTTCTATCAATTGTGAAATTATGAAGTCATCCATCATTTCAGATGACACTAATTCAGACCCATCGTTACGAATCTTTTCGCAGATTGACTGAAATAGCATACTATCCTTCTTTTCTTGGCCTGATGGTTCTAATCTATAAAAGATCGCGAAGGATGGGTAAATTAAATCACCGGAGTTAAGCCTCGTCTTGGTTCTTTCTACCAATTCTTTGCGCAGGTGAAATTCAGCCAGGCTTTCATTTGAATGCTTTGTTCCCAGATCGCTTTCTGCACATGGTCCGAGATGAATATGTCGAATGCCTATATTAAAAACACCAATAAGCTTTGATTTCTTGATATTAATATGAACCCCATTCAATAATAAAGACCTTTGATTTGAATTGCCTTCGATCAGAACGGCGCTTTTGTGATCAATATTCAAAACATTAATTTCCGGTTTGTTTTTTAATAGAAGGTAGTCACCTTCGATCACTCCATTTTTGATCGTGAGGAACAAAGGTGATCTGGTGAATAGATTTATCAGAATATTCTTTGTCAGAAAAAGTTGTTCAAAAAGATCCAAATCCGGAGCAGCGTAATGCTGCCAAAAGAGCATGGTCGAAAAGACAATTACGATCATGAACACAATTACAAAGAAGATCCAAGCTGTTTGAGCCCAAAAAAGAAAAACAATTAAAATGAAAATAATGGATGAAAGAAGGATAAACCTGGTTTTTCTGAAAGAACCAGTTTCTTTAAAATTCTCGGGTTGCATATCTCGATTGTATATTAAAAAAGTGATAAATAATATTGCAGCATGATCAATTTTAGAAAAGTTGTTAAAAATATTGTTGACTCAGTAAATTGGACTGAACTGATTTTGCTTACCCTAAATTCCGGAATTGGTCTGGCAATTACGAAATACCTCGGTTATGAAATAAATTGGGTGATCTCCGCCTATTTCATTTTATGGACTTTATTTTTTTACCTGGGGAGCAGGTTCATCTGGTTTAATCCAAATATGAATTTTCATGTGGAAGATTTGGTTTTCCTCCGCTTAATGACAAGCGTTTTCCAGCTCTTGGCTTTATTGTTCTTCGCTATTAGCGTTGTCCCTCTGATTCAAATCTTGATCATCACATTTAATAATTTATTGCTGATCTATCTGATCAGTATTTTTTGCTGCTGGCTATTATTGAGAATTTATTTGGAGCAGAAGATCCAAATATTTGGACTATCAGAATCCATTTCAGCATTTATGATCTGCCTTGTTTCACCGCTGGTCATCTTAAATCTTAATGGGATCCAGAATCATGAAATTCTGCTTTCAATTTCATTTTTCTCATTTTTGCAGGTGATCGCTTTTAAATTATTTCAAGATTATTTTGAGCTGAATAAGGGAAATAGAAAGGCTGAGTTTTCCTCAGTCTATATTGGGCCATATTCAATTTTGAAGATAATTTCAGGTTTGATAATTCTTGGTTACGTTGCCTGTATTTCCCAATTATTTCTTCAAGATAGAATGCAATTATTTTATTCGCTTGGATTTGCACTTCCAATTGCTCTTTATTTCATATTCAAGATCAACCAAATATCAGGAGATATTAAAAAAGAAGCAAACACCCTAATGCCGATCGCAATTGTATTTATTATTTTTGTTGAAGTCGGCTGGATCCTTGGTTTATGGGGGGGGCTGACCCGCAATTAATTGAAAAACAAAGAAATCATGGGAGTTGTCAAAACCCCTGATTGATCAACAATTTTTAGTAATACAAAATTCTTTTTAAAAGAAACTTGATCATTTTACACGGAGCAAAGTTTTTCCATTGCTCCATAATTCTTCCAGCTGGTAGTAGTCCCTTTGTTTGGGAGAAAATATATGTAAAACGATATCTGTGAAATCAACAACAATCCAGCCATTATTTGGGGAGCCCATAACCTTTGATTTAACCTTGAATTTGGAGATCATCGTGTCTTCAGCGGCTTTTACCAAAGACCTGATCATTCTGTCACTGGTTGCCGAACATATTACAAAAAAATCAGTAAAAATAACAACTTCCCGAATATCTATTAATGCGATATCTTCAGCCTTTTTTTCTTCCAAAGCGTTGACGAGTTCGCGCGCTTGATCAATAGTAGAAGTTTGTTCCAGGATTCACCTCTAACTTCAATTATTTCAAAGAATGAATTTTAACACAGCCAAATCAACGAATTAATGGCAATTGAAATAGCTCTGAATAAACAGGTCCGCCAGGAGTTAATTTGCTCTGGAAAAAAACAATATGATCCACATGAGATCGGCAGATCTCCCCAATGTTCAAATTGTTGATGACTGTACCAATCTTTTCGGGTTTCGGGGTTTCGCTCTTAACCCGACCAAGGGTAAGATGCGGTGAAAAACCACGTTCTTCTCTGGGGTAACCCAATTTAGCTGCTGCATCTTCAATTTCCTGAAAAATATTTATTAATTCAATCGAACGGGCCAATCCAACCCAGACCACTTTGGGTTTGAGCTTGTTCGGAAATACACCCAAGTTTTGAAAGGATAAATCGAATTGACCAATTTCAGAAAAGCCTGTTTTAAGTAAAGTGAAAAAATCAGATATATAGTTAGAATCAAATTTCCCCAGGAATTTAAGGGTCACGTGCATATTATCAACGTCAACCCAGCGAATGCCTGAAGGGAGAGTATCCTTCAATTTCTGTTCAAGAGCATCAATTTTTTGCCTGCAATCCGGGGATACGGGTATCGCAAAAAAGGAGCGAATTAATTTGCTTTCCATTTATGAATTGGAAATAATTTTACCCTCGAGAATGATCAACGCTAAGGTGGCTTACTATGCAGTAATTCTGAAATATGGTATAAGATTAAAACCCTGCTGTGTTCGTGATGCGGCACACAACGTTTTGAACCAACACTTTATAAAATGGGTTTTGCTCTTCAGGGTGTAACGCGATAGGCGTAAGCCAAGGCGAAGCTACCGAGGTGAAACCCAACCTGCGTAAGCAGGTTCAAAACCGAGTCGCACACGGCATGGTGGGGTGTTTTTCTTAATATCTGTATTTCTGCATTTCCCTTGACATAATTTTTGCCTTATACTATTAATTATTCGCAGGAGGCATTTATGGTATATCATGCAAAATTAATTTCACGTTCAGGAGTTTTATCGGGGACTATAACGGAATTACGGGGCGACCTGCTGAGAATTGGTCGTGATCCGGCAAACGATTTTGTTGTTGACGATATTGAAGTATCCAGGAATCACGCAAAAATCACATGCAATGAAGGAATTTATCGGATCGAAGATCTGAACTCTACAAATGGTACGCTGCTAAACGGGAGGAAAATACTCTCCCCGGAAAAACTTAAAGACGGCGATCTGATCAATTTGTGTGATACGAATATTTTTGAATTTTCAATGGAAAAAGAGGTTAATGAAGTTGTTGAACCTGCTTTACCAGACAAAGAGAAGACAGAAGAGAAGACGAAAAAAGGTTTCTTTTCCAAAATGAATAAGGAATCTGAAATTGAGGCTACTGAAGCAGCTGATCAACCGAAACCCGAAGGGGCGAAATTATTAAAGAATTTGTCAAAATTGCCAACTTGGGCTGTTATCCTGGTTATCGCTTTGGGTTTCATTATCCTTTTTTGCATCATTCCATTACTTTTTATCGAGATGACAAATCAATGGTGTAATCTGTTTTCTGGATTCTTTAACGCCATCAGCCCGGGCACGTGTCTCTAATTCAATAATTAAAAGCCGGAGCAAAGAAACTCGTTCCGGCTTTTTTTTATGGGCATTATAATAAATATACTTATGCAGCCTGAAGAGAAATCCATTTCACCAAAATGGAGCAATTCCACAAAGATCATCGTCACTCTGCTTTTTCTTGCAGGGGTAATAGCGCTGCTTTTCCGTTTTTCCAATCTATTAAATACTTTGATCACTGCCTTTATTATTGCTGTTCTCTATCACCCTATTGCCGAATGGATCAGTAAAAAGACAAAGCTTCCCTGGGCGTGGTCGGTAAGTATTATTTATTTCATAACAGTGGTTGCAGTTTTTGGAATGCTCACTGTCGGCGGCATCGCTCTAATAAATCAGATAGACGGCTTGATCAAATTTCTTCAAGAAACGCTTTTTGAACTCCCCAGTTTTTTCAAACAATTAGCAAGCACAAATTTCGTGATCGGTCCTTTCAATCTAGACTTCAGCTATATCAATTGGGAACAAGTCGGCAATCAACTTTTAACAACTGTTCAGCCGATATTAGAAAGAATTGGGAACTTCTTTGGGGGAGTTGCAACAGGGACCGTTGGCGTGATCGGTTCATTCTTGCTATCCCTGTTGATCTCATTCCTTTTGATAACTGAGACTGAAGGCGCCAGAAACAAGATCATAAATTTAGAGATCCCGGGATACCATGAAGATTTTAGACGACTCGGAGAAAAATTAAATGCGATCTGGAATAAGTTTGTTCGCGGTCAGGTAATAATTTTTCTGGCCCGATTCATCATGTACCTAATAATACTAAGTTCGTTGCGGCTGCGTTTTGTTTTAGGAATGGCTTTGCTTGCAACGCTTGGAAATTTTATTCCTTACATTGGAGTTGCAATTGTTTGGATCATTAACTTTTTTGTCGCCCTTTTTCAGGGGACGACAATTTTCGGAATGGACCCTTTCCCATATGCCATGCTCGTTATGGGGGTTGGCTGGATCCTCGACAATGCTTATGATACATTTTTTGCTCCCAGAATAATGGCAAATGTCTTAAAGCTTCACCCCGCTGCAGTTTTAGTCGCCGTCTTGATAGGGCTTAATTTATTTGGTATCCTTGGAATGTTTCTGGCCCCCCCGTTACTGGCATCTATAAAATTATTGATGAATTATTCAGAAAAGAAACTGCTTGATCAGGATCCCTGGAATGATACTGATGAGGTCCTCGATCCAACGACACCGCCAACTTTTATAAATAATGTGATTAAAAATATTCGAAAAAACTATAATCGACTTTTTAACAACCAGAAACCCAAGGAGAAATAATGAAAGACCAACCAGAAACAAAAATAACAACCATAGTTGAATCAGAAGATTGTTATTTATATACTGCGGAAGAACCAGACGGCGAGGTGACCTACCACTTGCAAATCGGCAGCGTTACCCAGCATTTCTTTATGGAGGAATGGCAAGAAGCACTGGACTTCCTTAAGAAGGTTGTTGCATCTTTTTAGAAAATAAAGGCATATTTTAAATGAACCTTGATGATATTAATAAATTTAAAAAAATTGACCCGGATGGAATGCTTGGAGAAATACAGGGGCTTCCAGATCAGCTAGCTCTGGCTTGGAATACTGCAGACAAATATCCACTCCCTCAAAAAGAAGATTTTTCGAATGTGGTCATTGCCGGAATGGGGGGATCCGCGATTGGTGCGGATCTGGCTGCTTCATATGCGGTTCAATTATGCGATATCCCAATAAGTGTGATCAGAGGATATCATCTTCCCTTGTGGGCAAAAGGGAAGGAGACCCTGGTTATCTGTTCATCACATTCCGGAAATACAGAAGAAACACTTGCAGTGTTTGATGAAGCGGTTGCTAATCATTGCACTGTCATGTGCATTTCTACTGGCGGCAACTTATTGAGCAAAGCGAAAGAAAATGGGCTTATTGGTTGGCAATTTGACCATCACGGACAACCACGCTCGGCTGTGGGTTTTTCATTTGGCATGATCCTCAACCTTTTTTCCCGATTGAAATTAATCAGCGATCAAACATCAGAACTGGAATCAACAGTTTTTATGATGCGTGAGTATATTAAAAAGGTCGATGCTGAAGTCCCAGTAGCTCAAAATTTGGCAAAGCGTATCGCTGGTCAGGCTTTGAACCGATATCTGGTGATCCTTGGAGGAGAGCATTTGGAGCCAATAGCCCGCAGGTGGAAAACACAAATCAATGAACTCGCAAAATGCTGGGCTCAATTTGAATTTTTACCTGAGGCAGATCACAACACTCTTGCTGGTCTAATTTTTCCAGAAGCGAATATTCAAAATACTTATGCATTGTTCCTTAATTCAGAGAATTACCATCCCCGAAATCAAAAAAGGCTGGACCTGACATTTTCCGAGTTCATGATTGCAGGAATTTGCACAGATAAAGTGGTTCTTTCAGAAACATCACTTCTCAGTGAGATCTGGAAATTCCTTTTACTTGGCGACTTTATATCTTATTATCTTGCAATGGCATATGAGATCGATCCCACCCCTATCGAAGCGCTGGAGAGTTTTAAGAAGTCGATGCAGAAATAATATTGCTGTGGCTGGAGTGATCCAGCCATTTTTCTTCCTTGAAATTAGAACATAATTACTATAAAATATGAATATATGAGTGGAAATGTAAGAAAAATACTTCACGTAGATCTTGATGCATTCTTCTGTTCAGTGGAAGAAAAATTTGATCCTTCATTGGTTGGGAAGGCATTTGCGACCGGCGGTTCAGCAAGCGGGAGGGGGGTCGTATCGTCATGTTCTTACGCCGCCAGACAGCTTGGTATCCATTCTGCAATGCCAATGAAACTTGCTTTAAGAATGTATCCGCAATTATTGGTGGTTCATGGTCATTACCGGGAATACAGCAATCAATCCAGGGAGGTCATGAAGATCATTAGCGAATTGACACCTTTGGTTGAACAGATCTCAATTGACGAAGCTTTTTTGGATGTCAGTGATCTTCCGGCTGAACCAAAAAGGATCGCTTCAGATCTTCAAATGTCTATTTATTCCAGATTGAATTTACCTTGTTCAATTGGCGCTGCATCGAACAAGCTTGTAGCAAAAATAGCAACTAATATCGGAAAATCAAACCATCGGGGAAATACGCCTCCCATGGCAATTAATGTGATCGACCCAGGAAAAGAACAATCTTTTCTTGCTCCTTTGCCCGTTATCGAAATGTGGGGTATTGGCCCTAAGACAGCAGTAGAGTTTCATAAGCTGGGAATTAGAACGATAGGCGAAATTATCAAATTTCCGGTAGATGCTCTTGTAAAGAGATTTGGTAATTATGCGTTTGACCTGATTCAACGCGCAAAAGGAATTGATGACCACCGTGTTTCGGATTTCGAAGGAATTAAATCGGTAAGCAATGAGACAACCTTTTTCTCTGATGTCAATGATCGGGAGCAGCTTCTATTGGTTATAAAGCAATTATCAGAAAAGGTGGCGATGCGATTAAGGCGAAAACACCTTTCAGGGAAGACTGTGAAAATAAAATTGCGTTGGCCAGATTTTCAAACACTCACGCGGCAAATGACCCTGCCCCAGCCAACGAACCAAGATTCCATTATTTCCAGGTCCGCGCTCGAATTATTTAAACAGGAATGGTATCAGGGTAAACCGGTTAGATTGATCGGGGTTGGCGTATCGCATCTTTCTACGGAAATTCAACAACTTTCTCTTTTTAATAATTCATTCCAAAAAGAAAAGAAGCTCCTAAGCGCAATTGATGAGTTACGAGAAAGATTTGGCGAAAAATCCATCCAAAAGGGGGTAGATCCGGAGAATTTTCGATCCTGGAAGCATTAAGGATGAATGGTTTTCCGGTAAAGTTTGATGATCCGTGGTGTGATCGTTTCCCAAGAGTATGTTCTTGCATATTCAATGCTGCTGCGGCTCATTTGCGACCTTAATTCGGGTTTGCAGATCAATTGGGTAAGGCTCACCTCGAGCGCATGCGGATCGTTATGCGGGACAGTAAAACCTGTTACACCGTTCTGGACCAAGTGCTGCAAACCACCCACCTGAGTTGCTACCACTGGTGTCCCACAGGCCATGGCTTCAAGGGCAACCATGCCAAACGATTCATAATTTGAAGGCATGACTACAATTTCAGCCGCAGAATAATAATATTGGAGTGTATTTTGATCTTTTTTCCCCATAAAGAGGATCATGTCACCAACACCCAACTCGGCACATAAAGATTTAAGACGTTCAATTTCAGTTGTTCCGCTGCCATTCTTTGACCCGGGTTCACCGCCGATAATGTAAAGATAATGCGGGCAGGTAGAAAGGATGTCTGATTTACGCATTTGGGCGATCGCTCTAATGAGAGTGTCAATTCCTTTTAGGGGCTCTATGCGGCCGACAAAAAGGATCATTTTTTCATCAGCGGGAATATTGAGAAACTCTTTGGCTTCATCACTCGCGATCGGATAGAATCGGCTTGTATCTACCCCGGGCGGAATGATGCATATTTTTTCCTTATCAGCTGAATAGAGCTTGACTAGTTTCAGCTTTTCATCAATAGTTGAGGCGATTATTCTGTCAACCCCTTCGATCACTTTTTTCTCACCCTCTATCCGATATTCGCCTTCCATTTCTTCTGGCGACATGGCAATAGTATTTTTCAGCAACGCCAGGGTATGGAACATGTGGACAACCGGTGTATTCCATTTTTCTTTTAATTGCAGGGCAGCCAATCCTGATAGCCAATAATGGCTGTGGATCAAGTCATATTTGATTTGCTTTGCTTCTGAGAAATTCAGGATCCCTTCAACAAACTCAGGAATATAATTTTGAAGTTCAGCTTTTGGTCTTGGGTTTTCCGGTCCCGCCGGGATATGAACAACGCGATTCCCGCAACCGAGTTCATGCAATACATGAGGAACATGTTCATCCTGTGAACGGGTGAAGACATCTGCATGAATTCCCAGGCTGCCAAGATATTTTGTCAGATCCCGCACATAAACATTCATCCCGCCGGTATCTTTGCCGCCAAGAGTTGCCAGAGGGCAGGTATGATACGAAATTATTGCGATATTCATGATTCCCTGTCAATTATAATTATTGGCTGTTATAATCTGCCGCGTGCCACCGTAGCTCAGCTGGCAGAGCAGCCGCTTCGTAAGCGGCGGGTCAAGGGTTCGATTCCCTTCGGTGGCTCTATTATTTTAGTACAAGGTCAATCCGACATAAGAATGAAATCTCCAAAATGGAATTTGCTTTGGACCCTGGTTCTTTTAATTTCTTTTTCTTCGTGCTCATGGTTCAAGGATATGGGCGCGGGTCTTTTCGGCAAACCAGTAACTGAGTTGGATTCTGTTTCAACATCGACACCTGTAGTACCTGTATACCAAAAATTCGATTGCATCCCATTTTCTGAAGCACCAGAAACAGGCTTTGTTATTGAAGTCATTGATGGCGATTCGATCAAAGCAAAAATTGGCGATAAAGTTTATGAAATCCGGTATATTGGCATCAATACGCCTGAATATTTCAGCAGCGAAAGAGCAGAAGCTGAACGAGCCTCCCTTGAAAACCGGAAATTGGTTGAGGGCAAAAAGGTCTATTTATTCAGAGATAGATCCAATACCGATAAATATCATAGGTTGCTGCGATATGTGTTCACAAATGAATATTTTGTGAATTTGGAAATGGTAAAAAGGGGATTCGCTGAGTCAAAACCTTATAATCCAGATACATCATGCCAGAACCTGTTTAATAAGGCAGTCCAATGACCTATCCTCCGCCTACAGGCGTCAGGAATGAGACACTGGCATTGTCTTTTATTTTATCCTCATCAAGAACGATCTTCCCATCCATAAGGATCATTACGTTATCCAGGTGTGTTCTAAGCCCTGGATGATCATTCACCAATTGGTTTTTAAGGTCCTTGATCGTTGATCCGAAATTGATATCAAAATCCAGATTCCCGGTACCTGCTTTTTCTTTCAAATGGTAATAAAGTAATACTTTTATTTTCATTTTATTTGTTTAAATA
>Ga0172371_10001824_pt1 | contig 33808 bp, 29 predicted proteins | sample Lak12m_FD_114543 | JGI IMG/M metagenome (GOLD analysis project Ga0172371, IMG submission 114543) | Freshwater microbial communities from Kabuno Bay, South-Kivu, Congo - kab_022012_12m | ecosystem: Environmental > Aquatic > Freshwater > Lake | place: Democratic Republic of the Congo: South-Kivu...
AGTGGCACGTGAGCTGGGTTTAGAACGTCGTGAGACAGTTCGGTCCTTATCCGCTGTGGGCGCAGGAGATTTGCGGGGGGCTACTCTTAGTACGAGAGGACCAGAGTGGACGAACCTCTGGTGTACCAGTTGTGCCGTCAGGTGCATCGCTGGGTAGCTATGTTCGGTCAGGATAAACGCTGAAAGCATATAAGCGTGAAACCTTCCCCAAGATGATATCTCCCTTCCTCCGATTTATCGGAGGGACTTAAGGCTCCTTGTAGACTACAAGGTTGATAGGTCACAGGTGTAAGATCAGTGATGATTTTAGCCGAGTGATGCTAATAAGCCGTGCGTCTTGACCAAAATTTTTATGAAATTGACTTCCCTAATCGTTCTCTTTTCCCCACCCAATGGAAACATTTTTCCGGTGATCATAGCGGAGGGGAAACACCCGATCCCATCTCGAACTCGGCAGTTAAGCCCTCCCGCGCCGATGATACTGCCCTGGCGACGGGGTGGAAAAGTAGGTCATCACCGGGGAACCTTTAATCCCGCTTAACCGCGGGATTTTTTTATTGTATCTCTTTTTACCTTGTCTTATATTCCATTTGTGTCATTAATTAAGAGAGAAAGTAAATTTTTAAACAAGAAAAATTAACAGTTGTCCTATCTCACAGTACTTGTAATTTATTACGTTTAGATTGGAACACGTCTAAATGGAGGATACTATGAAAATAAAATTAAAAAGGGTACTGATCCTAATCCTGATGAGCACCGCACTTTGGGCTCAGACTGTCGACGGTACACTTGAACTTCGTATTAATTATTTCTATAATTTCGAAGTCTATTACTTGCTGGATTTCGATTTCAACAACGGCCGCAACAATCCGGATATGTTTTCTTATTCTCTGCTATACACCCCTAATGATGGAGTGACGCCAATCAAAATCAAAATTGAGTTTGATTGGATTGCCAACATCCCGGCTATGAATATGTATAACCACCGGATTTTATACATATTATCCCGACCGTTCGATATTAATGGCGAGATTAACCTTACCAGTCGTGATATCGACCAGAACATGCATAATATCTATTACACTGACGGACGACAGTGTAATATCAGTGTTGATCGGCTCGAACAGGATTTGGAACGTTTACAGTCGATTATTCTATCAACCGGTGGCAAATTACCAGCTGGCAGTTATGTATTTACTTTAAATATTACCGATCAGTATGATAATCCGCTGAGGAGTCAAACCCAGACCATCGAGGTTTCCAATCCGACCACTCTGGATTTGATTTCACCCGGAGGCGATCTGGAAGATAATTTCGAAATTGCTACGCCTCTGCCGACATTTCAGTGGGAGTCCATCGGCTTCATGTGGAGTAAAATAAATTGTAATAAGTGTGGCTATGCCCTCAGGGTAGCCGAATACGATGCTTCCCGCCATAACTCAGTCGATCAGGCTCTGAAGGATCGGGCTAATCTGCCATTTCCTGACAACGGCGACTATTACCAGTTAGAGGCTACCAAGGTTGCCAATGTACCCGGGCTTGATCTCTACACAGCCGGAACGATTTTTCAGTATCCGTTGACCGGAGCCAAGCCGCTGGAAGCCGGTAAAACCTATGTCTGGCAGATTCGCAAGACCTATCCGACCTCCTCAGGAGCCGAATCCGTTTTAAGTCCGATATTTGCTTTTAAAATTCAATCTGCCGGACAAACAACAAGCTCTTCGGGTATAGATTTATCCCTCTATCAGAATTTAATTAATCAAATTCCCGACCTGAATCCGGAATGGTTTAAAGAAGGGGGCGAACTCTATGGTTACGTGCCGACCGGGACAATTACTCTGAATGACACTCAAAGACTCACTCTTGATCAATTAACCGTCTTGGTCGGTCAACTGATGACCGGGCAAGTTTCCATCAAATCGATTACGATTGAATAGGAGCCGGAAAAATGCGTAGACTAAACCTAACTAATCTGTTTCTCGTAATATTGATTCTCTCCGCAATCGGTTATAGCCAGGATAAGATCGCTCTGATTTTAAAAGCCCGCGGTGAAACCAGCATCAAGCGCGCCAATGAATCCGATTTTAAAAAAGGTGTTAAAATCGGTGATAATCTATTTTCTCAGGATAAGATCAAAACCGGAAATGATGGCTTTGTAGTGCTGGTATTTCTCGATGATAAAAGTCAAATCAAGATTCGTGCTAATTCCGAAATGGTCATCTCCGGCGAACGCACCACAAATGCGATTTCAAAGCAGGTCGATATGCAGTTCGGAACCCTGAAAGCCGAGATCAATCCGGCGAAAAAAGGCGATTTTGTAATCGCCACCCCGACCTCGGTGGCGTCGGTAAAAGGTACGGTATTCTGGGTAATGTCGGATCCGATTAATGGTGATGTTTTTTATGGTGTATCGGGAAGTGTGGAAGTCACCAATAACGAGAGTGGGGGCGTAATTGTGGTCGGAGCTAATCAGACCGGCACATCCACTCCTTCCGGTAATGTCGACGTGGAAGAAACCGAGGAAGGAAGCCAACCACTCGATGACGATACGGAGACCCCGGAAGAAAATAATATCCTGAGAATTCAACTCCGCAATCCCTCTGGTGAAACTAAGGATATCAAAGTAGAATATAAATAATCGCGGTTAATTTTACATATTTAATGATCTTGATTGAGTTAAGGAAATAACTAATGCGCAATCCTATAAGTAAATTAATCTTGATTTTTCCCTTTTTATGTAGTCTGATATTTTCGCAGACTAAAATACTGCATTCACCACCTCGCGAAGTCTTTGCGGGAACTCCGGTATTAATCGAAGGGATTATTGATCAACAAGTTAGTGAAGTTCGGCGCGTGACGATCCTTTTCCGCGAGGCTGGACAAGATGCTTTTCTCGAGGATAACCTGAACGAAATCATGGGCGTTTATAAATACAACATTCCAGCCAAATTTGTTACCGGAAATGGTCTCGAGTACCTCATAATTGCTGAATTCGCCGATGGTAGTGTAGCTTCTTTTCCGGAAGTTGATCCATATAATGTACCCATGTTCCTGAATGTCCGCCGTAAAGTCGAGAATGATGCGATTAGTGAGGAAACTCCCCAGGCGGATCTGCAAGGTGGAACGCCTAGCGATGCCATTATCTTAAGCCCGGAAGAGGCTCAGGTCGTAGCTACTGCCGAGGTCGTAATAGCTGTATCTTTGTTTAATGCCCGTAATATCGCCATCAACACGATCAAGGTCGAGATCGATGGGATAGATTTTACCTCAACGGCTCAAATCAGTGAGGATCTGATAGTAGCTCGACCGAAAAATCTACCGCCGGGGTCCCATTCCATCCGGATTTCATTCGCCAATCAGAATGGTATTTTTTATAATCCGCTGTTATGGAATTTTACGGTCGTGGGAAGTGTGCGAGAATCTGAAAGGGTGTTAAACTATACCGGCCGTGTTCTGGCAGAGGTCAACTCGGAACAGGTGCGCGGAATAACGCAAGATATTCAGCAGATAACGACCGGTTTCAACGGATCGTACGATTGGTTAAAATTTCAGGCGAATACCTTTATCACTTCTGAAGAAGAGCCTTATAAACAACCCCGTAACCGCTATACAGCCGGTTTTTCCTCGAATTATTTCGAATTGAACATTGGTGATGTCAACCCCCAATTTTCCGAATTTGGTCTGCGGGGCAAACGGGTGCGTGGTATTGAAGCCCGTTTAAAATTGCGGTATTTTAATTTGCATATAGTTTCCGGCGAGACTGAACGCAGTATCGCCGGAGAAATTGGTGCAGTACCGGACACCTTGTCCTCCGGAGCTCTGGAATATTCCCGGACCGGCTACACCTATAAACAGAATCTGCTGGCTATCCGACCCTACTTTGGTTCCGGTAAGTACTTCCAATTAGGTATAAACTTCGTCAAAGCCAAAGACGACACTCTTTCAGTCAACCGCGAGATGGGTGGTATTTTCGCCGGCAATAATCAGTCGATTAGAATGAATGGAGTTACCCCTCAGGATAATATTGTCATCGGTTCGGATTTAAAACTAGCCTTTGACAATCAGCGATTTGTCTGGAAAAATGCCGTCGCTCTGTCGCTGTTGAATCGGAATATTACAGGTGGTGCTTTAAATAAAGATGATACTCTCGCATTCGGCGATTTTGATATACCGATTGCCACGTTAGGGTTCGATCCCAGCTCGATTGAGAAAATCTTTACAATCAATCTATCTATGTATCCGATTTCACCAATCGTTCTCGACTCTACATCAGCTGTCAAGAATCCGATTGTAAAATTGGCGATCAATGACTCTACTTCTCTGGCGTTCGGGATGCAACAGATTCTGAATATGCCGTCTCTGGCCTATCGCAGTACGTTGAACCTTAATTACTTTCACAACTATGTGACAATTAAATATCAGCACGTCGGTGGATCTTTCTATTCGCTGGGTAATCCCTATATGCGAAAGGATATTCAGGGGTACAGTATTACGGACAGAATCCGACTGTTTCAGAATAAGATCTTTTTGAATATTGGCTATGAACAGAATACGGATAATTTGAATAAAGATAAAAACGCTACCACGACGACTTCCAACCTGACCGCGGGTTTATCTCTATTTCTCGGTGAAAATTTACCCCGAATTGATCTGAATACCGTCCAGTATGGTCGTAAAAATGACATTACGAAATTAGATACTACCTGGTATGGTGCCCAGGCGGATTCATTTAGTATTAAGGATAACCGCGAATCGAATATTACGACCCGCCAGGATATTCGTATTTCGCACAATGTCACCTTCCTTAATGTTAAAAATACGCTCAATTTTTCATGGGCCAATTCTGACCGGAGCGATCGACTCACTTCCAGCCGTATGGATGGCTATTTATTCAGCTCAATGAAGACTTCCATGGTGTCTTTCAGTATTAACAGCACTTTTCCTTTTCCTTTAAGAACCAGCCTCCGTATATCCAGCAACCACAGCGAGAGTGGATTGACTGCCAAACCGTATGATTTTTTGTCGTTCGGGTTACAGGGGAATTATGATTTTCTGAAAGGTGCTCTGGGAACTTATGCCGGTTATGGAATCACAAATGGGACGGGTCTGGCAGAATACACCCAGAATAATATCTTTACCGGTTTCGTTTTCAATTTCTTGAAAATACATCAATTGCGGGGTAATCTCAGCTATACTTTTCTGGATGATCGCAGTAGTCTCGAGACTTTCCATGACATCAGTTTCTTTGTGACTTACTCACTGAACTTCTAACCCAGTAAGCCGGATGAAAAAAAATACCTTTAAACAGGCTATCGGCGGAGTTATAATCGCCATCATACTGGCACTGATCGTTTCGCTATTATTATTACTTGGACTTTTCCGCGAATTGGAGTTGAAATCGCTGGATTCACGCTTTAAGAACCGTGGTCCGGTAGACATTTCGCATTCCAAGTTAATTATCATTGCCATTGATGATCAGACTTTTAAAAGCTGTCGTGACCGCTACCCTTATCCCCGCGAATATTATGCCACTCTGGTGGAAAATCTTCAGGAAATCGGGGTAGAAATGACCATGTTCGATATTCAATTTACCGAGCCGGATTATAAGAATCCCTTAGGTGATTCTATTCTTGCCGATGCCATTAAAAGAAATGGAAATGTGATTCTGGCCGGTAAGGTCGCGCGTGAATTTACTGCTGGTGGTCTTTATTCATATGCGGATGAACCTTTACCGGTTTTACTGGAAACCGGGAGTGACTGGGGAGTGGTTGGTGAAATGCAGGATCCGGACGGATTCACCCGCCGCTATTCGATTTTTGAGCAATATCAGGATAAATATATCTACTCGCTTGGTACGCGGGTTTTCTTCAAAGAAATGGATTTGCCCAGTAAACCGGTTTTTGGTTTTAAGGACGGTTACTTCGTATTTACCGATTCCGTCACCGGAAAATCCGAACACCTTTTAGGACATCGCGGTAGTCTCGGGTGGGAACAGACGATTCTGATCAATTACTACGGACCTGCCGGTACTTTCCCAACCTACTCAATGGCGTCTATCCTGGATGATGCCGATTTCGACCTGAGGGATGAAGAAGATACCGATTATCTTGAAATGTTCAAGCCTAACTCAATCTATCCGCTGGAATTCCGGATTTCCTTAATTGCCGATTCGACCCGTCAGTTTGAGGCTATGTCGGCTTTAGCGTCCGGCGACACCGCTCGCGTCCTCACTATCCTGGAAGAGATCAATCCCTTCAAGGGTAAAATTGCATTGATCGGGGTTTCCATTGAAGAACTCCATGATAATAAGTTTACCCCTTTCTATAATTACGGCGGTAACCGGCGCCTGACTCCCGGAGTCGAAACGCATGCTCATGCGATTCAAACCATGCTAGATCAACGGTTCATTAAATCCACCCCGATCGCGACCAACATCATTACTATTTTTATTATTTGTATTATTGCCTCGGTCGCAGTGGCTTTCGCCCGCCCGGTATTCGGTGGGGCGTTAGCTCTTGTACTGGCAATTGGTGTTTATCTATATACATTTTGGATGTTTCGCAATCAGGCCACCTGGGTTTACCTGGTTCCATTGTTGGTCGGTATCGCCGTCAGCTACTTGGGTAGTGTGGTTTATCAATTCCTGTCCGAGCAGAAGGAAAAAAAGAAAATCCGGGGCATGTTCCAGACTTACATGAGTCCCAAAGTCTTAAAATATCTTGAAGATCATCCGGACGCTTTTAGTCTTTCAGGTGAGAAACGCGAGGCGACGATGTTCTTCTCCGATGTAGCCAATTTTACGACGATATCGGAAAGTCTTTCAGCTGAAGAACTAGCCCTGGTGCTGAACAAGTACCTCTCACCCATGACCGAAATCCTGATGAAATACGACGGATACGTTGATAAATATGAAGGCGACGCAATCATGTGCGATTTTGGAGTACCGATGGAGGATGTGGATCACGCCTGGAAAGCCTGCTTCGCGGCCATCGATCAACAAGCGACTTTAAAAGTTCTGCGTCCCCAAATTAAAAAAGATCACGGGGTCGATATCTTCGTGCGAATGGGGGTTAACTCGGGCGTTGTTAGCGCCGGTAACATGGGTTCTAATCAGCGTTTTCAATATACAGTCATGGGCGATGCCGTCAACCAGGCCTCGCGTTTTGAAGGTGCCAATAAACAATATGGTACCTATATTATGATCGGTGAAGAAACTTATCGTCGGGCGCAGGATAAAATCGAAGTTCGTATTCTCGATCGTCTCATCGTAAAGGGCAAACTGAAACCGATAACCGTCTATCAATTGCTTAGTCGCAAAGGTCAGGTTGAACCGCAAATGTTACAAATCTGTACCTATTTCAGCGAGGGGATAAATCTCTATTGGGACAGGCAATGGGATGCCGCCATAGCCGCCTTCCAGAAAGCCATCGCGGTCACAGGTGAAGATTGCCCGTCTCAGGTTTTCATCGACCGCTGTCTTATCTACCAAGAGAATCCGCCCGAACCGAATTGGCAGGGCGAATTTGTGATGAAAACCAAATAGACGCGCGCGAATCCAAAATAACCCGATCTGCGACCAGTCTCTGACTCTATAAATATCTCTTTTAGGAAAGACCATTTTGCGTAAATTAGCAGGTGGTAATTGAAATTATTATATACCGAAAAATAGGAAATCAGGACTTCCGAACTTTGAATTTTTTGAAAAAATCCGTTATGAAATTTTTAAAAGAGAAAAGTAAAACAAAGGCATCCAATGAGTTTTAAAAAGGGAAAAATCCTGTGGGTTGACGATGAAATCGAATTACTGAAGGCTCATATCCTGTTTTTACGCAGTCGCGGTTTTGAAGTCGTTCCGGTTTCTAATGGCAATGACGCCGTCAATCTAGTCAGTCAGGAAAATTTCAATCTGGTTCTACTGGATGAAATGATGGCTGGCAAAGACGGACTGGCAACTCTGGCTGATATTAAAGCACGCAAACCGGGATTGCCGGTTATCATGATTACCAAGAATGAAGAAGAGAGTTTGATGGAAAAGGCGATCGGTAGAAAGATTACCGATTACCTGACCAAACCGGTCAATCCCAGCCAGGTGTTAATGGCCTGTAAGAAAATTCTCGAACAACAACGGATCGCCTCCGAGCACGTCTCCCGCAATTATCAGGAAGAATTTCACGCTATCTCCCTACAATTGTTCAATCAGCTCAAAAGTAAGGATTGGATTGAAATTTATCAGAAATTAGCCGGCTGGGAAATTGAATTCGACGATCATCCCGATCTGGGCTTAAACGAAACCCTTGAAGATCAGAAACGCGAATGCAATATTGAATTTGCCAAGTTTATTGATCAGAATTACCAGAATTGGGTTAACGAAGATGCGCATTTTCGCCCGGCTCTCTCGCCCGACGTAATTCCGCAACAGGTTTTTCCGCTTCTACGAGAGGGCCATAAAGTATTGTTTATCATTATTGATTGCATGCGTCTTGATCAATGGTACACCTTCGCACCTTTATTATACGACTTATATAATATTGATATCGATTATCACTTTTCGATTCTGCCCTCCGCCACACCTTATGCTCGCAACGCTATTTTTAGCGGTTTGTTTCCCAATGAAATTCAGGTACAGTATAAGGATATCTGGTCACGCGAGGAAGAAGATGAATCTTCTATGAACCGGTACGAATCTGAAATGCTTGAGAATCAGTTGGCGGGTGCTGAATTTGATCTGAAAGGTAAATTCAATTATCTGAAAATACTCGATTCCAATTCCGGCTGGGCCCTGGAGAAAAGAATTTCGTCTTATCTTGGAAACTCCCTGATTGCGATGGTGCTTAATTTTGTGGATATTTTAGCCCATCGGCGGGTGGATTCAGATCTGCTCAAAGAAATTTTACCTAACGAATCCAGTTACCGCTCGATTGTGCGGACCTGGTTTCAACATTCGTGGATTTATTCAGTACTGCGTAAATTTGCCGAATCCGATTTCACTGTAATTCTGACCAGCGATCATGGCAGTATCCGAGTTCAAAACGACGTTAAGGTCATTGCCGATCGACAAACCTCAACTAATATCCGTTTTAAAAGTGGTAAGAATTTAAATTGTCCGCCGAAGTATGCCCTGAATATCAAGAATCCGCTCGCGTTTAAATTGCCGGATCTGGGTATCAACACCAATTACCTGATTGCCAAGGAAAATTTCTTTTTTGTCTATCCGACCAACTATCACAAGTTTCAGAACTTTTTTCGGGATACTTTCCAGCATGGTGGTATTTCTATGGAAGAAATGATTCTGCCAATCGTTAAAATGACACCTAAGAAGTAAGTGATGAGTCTGAAAATTACCAGTCATAGTCCGGATGAAACCATTCGGTTTGGCGAGAAACTAGCGGCCTTTTTACGTCCGGGCGCTGTCGTGGCTTTAATTGGCGAGCTGGCGACCGGCAAGACGACTTTAATCAAGGGTATTTGCCAGCAGATGGGAGTTCCGTGTCCCGCCGAAAGTCCGACCTTCACGCTGGTCAATGAATATCCCGGTCCGATTTATCATATCGATTGCTATCGTGAAGAGCGTTTGGTAGAGTGGCTGGAACTCGGTATTAACGAATATTTATATAGTAATGGAATTACGCTGGTGGAATGGGCTGACCGAATTAAACCGCTTCTGCCGGACTCGACCCTGTATCTTTATCTGCAACAAGATTTTAGTAATGAAACGATTCGTACGATCGAAATTAATGGTTCCTCGGAGATCATCTCCGAACTCTCCAAACTGTATGCCGTAAACTGTGAATTTTAATCTGTAAAATTTAAACCTTGCCTTCTGAGCTCAAAGATAAGTTGATCCTCGGCATTGAAACTGCCACCATCAATTGTAGCGTCAGCCTGGTAGACGGAGAAAAGGTTATCGGGCAAAAAAATCTGGTTGGCCGGGCGGTTCATTCGGAGAAACTTATAGAACTGATTGATAGTCTGATCAATCCCGATTGGTCTTTTTTGGCCATTACGGCAATCGCAATCAGTATCGGTCCCGGCTCATATACCGGCTTGCGAATCGGCCTGGCGACCGCCAAAGGGTTGGTCTTTGTCGATAATAAGCCGCTTTTACCGATACCGACTCTGACAATTTTAGAGACGGTAGCACGGTCCGAAACGGATAAAAAGGCGGTGTTTTTTATAAAGTCACATCGTGATCTGGTTTATTATACCGTAGCCGCGGAAAACGAACCACTGGTTCTGAGACGCCCGGTAGCGCACGATCAGATCGGCACAATTGCCCGGACTTACCCAGAACATCTGTTAATTGGCGATGACGCTTTCGATGGTCAGTTTAGTGAAAGGCTGAAGGTGCGCTTTCCGGCCGGAGAAGTCGCCGCTCTATTGGCGGTTCGTTTTTATCCTGAGCTGGTACAGCTCAGTCGACCCGATCTGGAACCGGACTATTATTCCAACCTGGAGGCAAAAATTTGGCCGACTCGCTGATTACCCGAATTCGCCGGGCTGATGAATCCGATTTAACGGCAGTTCTGGCAATCGAGGAAAAATCGTTCATGACAGCCTGGAGCGAGGATTTATTCAGACATGAACTATACAATCCGATTAGCCGCTTTTATATACTCGAAAAAGAGCGCCAAATCGTCGGATATATTGTTCTCTGGATTATCACCGATGAATCGCATATCGCTAACATTGCCATACACCCCAAATTTAGAAGTGCCGGTTTAGGCGGAAAATTGTTAAATTTCGCTTTTGAAATCGCGCATCGTAATGGGGCTAAGACAATTAGTCTGGAGGTCAATGAGCATAATACCGTCGCCCGCCGGTTATATGAAAAGTACCGGTTTGTCGTAACCGGTCGTCGACCGCACTATTATGAAAACAAGGATGACGCTTTGATATTAACTCGCACACTTTGACGAGGTAAAAATGGCCGACTGGTTTCAAAGAACAAAGAAGGGTTTATTAGGAACTGAAAAAAAAGTTATACCGGACGGACTCTGGGTAAAATGTCCGGATTGTAATGAATACCTCTATAAACGTGAACTCGATAAAAATTATTGGGTTTGTACGCATTGTCGCTATCATTTCCGCATTCCCTGCGACAACTATATCCGCATGTTGGTCGGGAATGAGTATGAAGAATTCGCGCAGGATTTGCAATCGAATGATCCCCTGAAATTTAGGGACTCCAAAAAATATACCGAGCGCCTGAAACAGGCGATGAATCAAACCAGCTCGAACGAAGCCGTCAAGACGATTACCGGGCGCATTGACAATGTTCCAGTCGTATTGTGCGTGATGGATTTTAATTTCATCGGTGGAAGTATGGGTTCGGTCGTTGGAGAAAAAATTGCCCGTGCGATTGATAAAGCCCGGGAGATGAAGGTCTCTCTGATAATCGTTTCGCAGTCCGGTGGGGCACGCATGCAGGAAGGAATTTTTTCTTTGATGCAAATGGCTAAAACCAGTGCCAAACTGACTCTTTTTCACGAAGAAGGCGGATTATTTATTTCGATCTTGACTGATCCGACTGCCGGAGGAACAACGGCCAGTTTTGCGATGCTGGGCGATTTAATAATTTCCGAGCCGGGGGCCTTCATTGGATTCGCCGGGCCGCGGGTTATCAAACAGACTATTGGGCATGAATTGCCGGAAGGCTTTCAGCATGCCGAACTACTTCTCGAGAAAGGTTTCATTGATATCATTTCGCCGCGCTCGGAGTTGAAACAATTAATCGGTAAAATCCTGAATTTTTTCTATGAAAAACGATAGGCCTTATATTCTCGTTACCAACGATGACGGGATTGCCGCGCCCGGCATAGATTATCTGGCGAAGGCTTTGCAAGCCGTCGGTGAAGTCGTAGTCGTGGCACCGGATACTGAAAGAAGTGCCGTTGGTCATGCCATCACTCTGACCGATCCGATCCGTGTCATGAATTACGATAAAAATGGATTATGGCATGGTTTTTCGGTCAGCGGAACGCCGGCCGATTGTGTTAAAATCGCGGTTGGCGCGCTTCTGCAACGTCGCCCGGATCTGGTCGTTTCCGGCATCAATCTCGGTTCGAATGCCGGGATAAATGTGATTTATTCCGGAACGGTTTCGGCCGCCACCGAAGGTACTATCCTGGGGATTCCGTCAGTTGCCGTTTCACTGACGACTTATACGGATCCGATTTTCGAACCGGCCGCCGCATTTGCGGTTAAAATTGCCCGTCTTGTGCTGGTGAAAGGATTACCTCAATGCACCTTGCTCAATATAAACGTGCCCAACGTTAGACAGGATCAAATCCGGGGCGTGCGGATTACCCGTCAGGGCATGGCCAACTTTGCTGAGATTTTCGATAAACGGGTCGATCCACGCCAGCGTGTCTATTACTGGATGGACGGTAAAAAGGCCAAACTGGCGGAGGGCGAGGATGTCGATGATGTTGTGATCCGTGAAAACCTGATTTCAATTACTCCGGTTAAATATGATTTGACTAATTACGATTTTATTCCCGAGTTAGATAAGTGGATACCGGAGATCAAAAAGGTATGAGCAGTCTCAGTAAAGTCTGGATAGTCGATTTCGGTTCCCAGTACACTCAGTTAATTGCCCGTCGGGTGCGCGAATTGTCGGTTTATTCGGAAATTGTGCCGCCCACGGTGACTGCCAGTGAAGTCGCAACGCAGGGTGTGAAAGCTTTGATTCTTTCGGGCGGACCGGCCAGTGTCTACGCGGAAGACGCGCCCCAATTATCGCCGGACTTTTTCGATCTTAATCGGCCGATTCTGGGTATTTGCTATGGTCTCCAGTTAATTGCGGCGCATTTTGGGGCGCGCGTGCATTCCGATCATCGCCGCGAATATGGTCCCAGCCGGATAAAAATCCAGGCTCAACATATTCTGTTCGACGCTGTCGAGCGACAGACTCAGGTTTGGATGAGTCACGGCGATCATGTCGATTCCCGGCCGGATGGTTTTGAAATCATTGCCATGTCTCAGAATGGTGCGCCCGCCGCTCTGGTGCACTGTAACCGGCCAATTATGGGTTTACAGTTTCATCCGGAAGTACAGCATACCCCTGAAGGTGGAAAAATACTGGCTAATTTTCTTTTTAAAATAGCCAATCTGAAACCGGACTGGACACCCGGGCTATTTATCGAGCAAACCATTGAGGATATCCGCCGCCGCACCGGCCAGGAACAGGTCTTGATGGCTTTGAGCGGCGGAGTCGATTCCTCAGTAATGGGAGTCATAATTGACCGTGCCATCGGGCGGCGCTGTATCCCGGTTTTCATTAATCACGGATTGCTCCGCCAAACTGAGCAGACTGAGGTGATACGCCAATTGAAAGGGCAGATGGGGTTGCCGATCCGCAGTTATAATTATTCACTTAAATTTTTAAAAGCCTTGAAGGGTGTGACGAATCCCGAGCGCAAGCGCAAAATCATCGGTCATGAATTTATTAAGACCTTTGAAGAAATTGCCGGACGTTATCCCCGGGTAAAATTTTTAGCGCAGGGTACTCTTTATCCCGATGTAATCGAAAGTCGGGCGGTCAATGGTCCATCGCAGGTTATTAAAAGTCATCACAACGTCGGCGGATTGCCTAAGCGCATGAATCTGCAACTGATCGAACCTTTCAGTTGCCTTTTTAAAGATGAGGTGCGCAAAATAGGACGCGAGCTGGGACTTCCCGAGCAAATTTTACTGCGACATCCTTTTCCCGGCCCGGGACTAGGAGTTCGCATTTTGGGCGAAGTTACGACGCGCCGGTTGGATTTACTGCGGCGGGCTGACGCCATTTATATTGAAGAACTGCGCAACAGCGGCTATTATGACCGGGTCTGGCAGGCCTTCGCCATCCTGATTCCGTCTAAAACGGTCGGCGTTATGGGCGATCAACGCACCTATGAAAATGTTCTAGCTCTGCGTGCGGTTAACAGCAGTGACGGTATGACCGCCGACTGGTCGCGCCTGCCGGCTAGCTTACTTAGTCGGGTTGCCAACCGGATTGTCAACGAGGTCCGCGGTATTAATCGCATCGTTTATGATATTACTTCCAAACCGCCGGCTACCATCGAATGGGAATAACAAAACACATGTGTACGATCAAAAAAATAAGTCTTCCGATCATCATCCTGATCATTCTCCTTTTGATGACCGGGATTAATGTTTCAACTGCTCAAACCGTCGAAGAACTCCAAAACTTGCTGAACGAAGGTGTGGCCGCTTTCAATGCCGAAAAATACTGGGATGCCCAGCGAATTTTTCAGACGATCAATACAGCCGCGATCACCAATAATCCCCTGCTGACCACTTCCGCCCTGATGCTGATTAAGACGAACTACCATCTTGGGGAAAGTGCCCGAAGTCTTACTCTGGCGCACGAGTTTTTAGACGATTATCCGAACTCGAAATATATAAAAGAAGTGAAAATTACTCTGGCCGAAATTCTGTTATCATGCGAGAATTATGCCGAAGCTCTGCTGATTTATCTGGATTTACTGGCAAATAATCCCGATCCGGAAACCCAGACAATCTGTGAAGATCACATAGAAAAAATTGTTGACTTTTATCTCACGACCGAACAGGTAAAAACCAGGCGGGATTCGAGTGCCGATGATTTTTCACGGCAGTATCTGACGATTAAATTAGCCGGGCTGTACCATGCCGCCGGCAATCCTAAGCTGGCCCAGAGCGAGTTGCGCCAATTGCCCGGTCGGTTGGAAAACAGATATCTGAGCGATCAATTGCAGAATACTGAAACTGCAATCAAGAAGCCTCCTGTTATTCGTCAGTATATCGGAGTGATTTTACCTTTGACCGGTGCCAATTCATTGGCCGGTCAAAGAATATTGAATGGTGTCAAGTACGCCGTAGACAATTATCGTAAAAATCATGCCGTCGATATCATTGCCCTGGTTTTGGATAATCGGGGCGACGGAGTTCAGAGCCTGAAGCAAGCCGAGTTACTCGCGAAAAATCGGAAAGTGCTGGCCATCTTCGGACCGGTTTTGACTGAAAATGCTACTCTGGTAGCCGTAGCGGCTAATCAGTATCAAATCCCGATGATCACGCCCACCGCCTCCGGTACTCACCTGACATCTCTGGGACCTTACGTTTTCCAGGCCAATGTCGATTACCAGAATCTGGGTTATTTTTTAGGTCTGTACGGGGTTAAAGTCAATGGTTTGAAAACAGTGGCTTCCATTTCACCGGCCGATGAATTCGGAAAGGAATTTACGGATGCCTTCTGTCGGGCTATCGATGAATATGGCGGACAGGTTATTTCACAGCAATGGTACCAGGGCAAACCTTCCGACCTGAAGTACCAGATTAAGAAAATGCACCTGGCGGCTATCGACTATACTGCCAATCATTTCAACGCCAAATTTAACCTGGCTAAAAAACAGTTGGCTGAACTGGTCAACACCGATTCGAACTTTTTCAATGATACCCTCCGAATCGCCGTTGGCGAGCGACAATGTCTGATATTTAAACCGGATACGATCTACCGGCAATCACTCGAGGAAACCCTCATAATGACCGGTCTGATGAAAAGGGCCGATTTTGAAGTGTATGACCGCGATACAACGGCCTTCCCATCCGGACTCGTGGATGGTTTCCTGTTTCCGGCGCGCGCGAATGATCCCAACCTTCTGGTACCCCAACTTAATTATTATGAGATTAAAGGGAATTTATTTGGCAGTGCCAATTGGAACGATCCTGAACTTTTCAGGAGAAATCCGGATGTTCTAAAAAATCTGCGGTTTGTTTCGGATTTCTATCTTGATACCGATGCGCAAGCGTATCGTCAAATAGTGCCTGATTTTGCCCGAAAATTCGGGCATGAACCTGAGTGGATAGAATTGTATGGATTTGATACCATGAATGCCCTGCTATCGGTAATAGCCAGCGGGGCTGATAACCGTGAATCGGTGAACCGGGGACTGATGGAAATGCCGGTTTATCGAGGTATCTGTCGTAACATTTCCTTTAAAGGTAATCGGCCGCGAGTCAATTCTTGTGCTTTTATCCTCGGATTAGAAGGGGATAAAATCAAACCGGTCGCGACTATTGAAAACGGTAGCATCATCGATTCCCGAGGCGGGCAATGATTTTTCCGCTAAAAGTATTGAAGGGAATCGAGATTATTCAATCACAGGGATTGGCAGATTTTCCAGAACTTGTGCATGCTTTCAGTACCCGCAACGGTGGCGTAAGTGCCGGTTTGTTCCGTTCACTAAATCTTGGTATTGCCGATGGCGATACTCTCAAGAATATTCTGATCAACCGCAAGCGATTTTGTAATACTTTGAATTTTGCGCCCTCTGACATCGCCCAGGCCGAACAATTACATAGCAATCAGGTTACGATTGTTGAAATGAGCGGCCCCTATCAGGACTGCGATGCGCTGATTACCGATAAACCACACATATTTTTGAGTATTAAAACTGCCGACTGTGCTCCGGTCCTGCTTTATGATCCGAATCAGAGGATTGTCGGGGCGATCCATGCCGGCTGGCGAGGTACTACGGAGGGGATTATCGCCAACACTGTGGCTACCATGCAGACCGTGTTTAATTCTAAATCTGCCGACCTGATTGCCGCTATCGGACCAGCCCTGCATGCTTGTTGCTATGAAGTCCAGGAAGATGTCGCAGGTCGTTTTAAGGATGCCGAAATTATCCGGCGGAACGGACATCTCTATCTGGATTTGATCGCGGCCGTCACAAATCGTCTAATTGAAATCGGATTACAGCCAGCCCGAATTGCCGATAGCGAGTATTGTACGGCGTGTCACCCGGAAAAATTTTACTCTTATCGGCGCGACGGTGAAAGAACCGGTAGAATGTGGGCGGTGATTGGCATTGATCATCGTAACAGAGGTTGAGGTGTTTTATGACTATAAAGGATAGATTACAGCAGGATATGATCGAGGCTATGAAGGCCAAAGATGAGAATCGTCTGCGGATTATCCGACTTCTGCGCGGTAATATCCGTAAAGGCGAGATCGACACCAGGAAAGATTTTAGCGACGATGACGTGATCGATGTCCTGATGAATTCCGCCAAACAGCATCAGGATTCGATTCAAGCATATGCCAGTGGCGGACGCACCGATCTGGTAGCTCAGGAGGAAGCCAAACTGGCAGTTATCCGCGAGTACCTGCCGCAAGCCCTTTCGACTGCTGAATTGATTGCTTTAGTCGAGGAAACAATCCAGGCCACTGGCGCCGCTACCCTGAAAGACCTCGGCCGGGTCATGGGACTCGTAATGGGGAAAGTCAAAGGGCGAGCCAATGGTGCCGAAGTTCAGGCTATCGTTCGAAGTAAGTTGAATTAAAATAAATACCAAAGCATGTTTAATTTAATTAGTATAGTAATAATCGGAGTCTTTGTATTTCTCGGATTGCGGAGTGGACTAGTAAAGGCCGCTATGAAGCTGATCGGTCTGGCACTGGCGGTATTCACGGCCTCACAGTATTATATTCTCGGGGCAAATTTAATTGCCAGACTGCTCGAAATCTCAGAAGGCGTGCGTACCGTCGTCGGCTTTGTACTGGTTTTCATTGTGGTGTTCCTGTTTTTTGAAATTATCAGTTCGATGCTGAAAAGCCTTCTGAGAGCGATGAAACTGGTTTGGATCGATCGGTTAGGCGGAGTCCTGTTCGGATTCGGCGAGGGCCTCGTCGTAATGATAGGGATTGTCTGGATAATTAATGTCTATCCGGAACTCGGTTTCGTGAACCATCTGCAAAAATCTTCCAGATCTTTCAATCTATTCAGTCGGATAGAACATAAGATAATCGATGTAGCTAAAGTCGAATCCCGGCTCGAAAATCTGCGAAAGAATCTGCGTAAAGCCGTTTTTTTGCCGGAAGAACCGATAATTATTCCCGATACTACTCGTGTCCTACCTTCTTCACCCACTCCGGATTAAATCGCATTTGATATGGCACAACCGGTTACCGAATTAAACAATAATCTCGGCTTCGATAAAATCATCGAGTTGATCCGGGATCTGACACTTTCCGATATTGGAAAAACACTCAGCGCTGATATCCGACCGCTGAAAGATATCGAAGCGATCAGGCGTCTGCAAAACCGTATAACCGCTTTACAAGCCGTACTGGCCGACGGTGAAGCCTTGCCCCTGCAGGCCTTTCCCGATCTCCGCGAAGAATTGAATCGTTGTCGCGTTGCCGGAACATTTTTAATGCTTGAAACCCTGGTCCAAATCGATCAGTTACTGGAATCGGTTGACCGACTAAACCGGTTTTTTCGGACCCGACGTCAGAAATTGGTTGCAGTCGAAGGATTATTCACCGCGCTCGATTCCCTGCCGAATATACGCACAATTATCTTGGCGCTTGCGGCTCCGGATGGTACCATCCGCGATAATGCCAGCCCGGAGTTAAATCGCATCCGGCATGCGATTCGCACCGGCCAGCGCCATCTAAATCATGAAATCGAGCGGCTGATGGAATTAGCTCGTGGTCAGCAGTGGCTACACGAAGATCAGCCCACTATTCGCGACGGACGGCTGGTTATGCCTCTTCGGGCTGAATCCAAGCGTAAAGTCAACGGTGTCATCCACGGACAGTCGGCAACCGGCGCGACAGTCTATGTCGAGCCGCTTGAAATCGTCGAAATTAACAACGCTTTAAAAGAACTCGAACTAGCTGAGAAAGAAGAGATCGAGCGTATTCTGCGTCGAGTAACCGATAAAATCCGGCCGGAATTTCATCGGTTCCAGAAAAACATCCTGATCCTCGGTGAGCTCGATTTACTGAATGCCTGTGCCCGACTCGCCCTTAAATTCAAATGTACGCCGCCGATTATCGATGACCGTGAAGACTCGATTCGCCTGAATCAGGCTCGCCATCCTCTGTTGACTCTGCATAAAGAAGTTGTGCCGCTCGATTTCGAGTTGGAGTCGAATATCCGGGCGGTCGTAATTTCTGGTCCGAATGCCGGCGGCAAGACGGTTGCCATGAAAACGATCGGTCTGCTATCGCAAATGGCAATGAGCGGTCTGCCGATTCCGGCTGAAGAAGAAAGTCGTCTGCCGCTGATTACACGTTTTCTGACTGATATTGGTGATCAACAGTCACTCGAAAACGATCTGTCGACTTTTTCCTCACATATCAATAATCTGAAACATTTCCTGGAAATCTCCGATGAAAAAACCCTCATTTTGATTGATGAACTTGGCACCGGTACCGAACCGGTCGAAGGGGCGGCACTCGGTCAGGCCGTTCTGTCTGAATTGATTGCCAACGGTTCTCTGATTATCGTCACGACCCATCATAATAGTCTTAAGGAGTTTGCTCAGAAACAGCCGGGCGCCGTCAATGCCGCTATGGAATTCGATACGGTTACACTGGCGCCGACCTATCATCTGCAGATCGGTCTGCCGGGTAGTAGCTATGCTTTTGAAATCTCAGATCGGCTGGGTTTGCCGGCTAAGGTAATCAGTATTGCCCGCCAGATTGTCGGTGAAGAATCAATCCGTTTAACGAATTTGTTAAGAGAAGTCGAGCAACTGCGAACGGAGGTCGAGCAAGATCGCAAAACTATTGCACAGAACAAGCGAACACTTGATAAACTGGTAACTGAATATGAAGCCAAGCTGACCGCAGTACGCGAGAAAGCCTCGCGAGCCGATACCGAGTTGGCGCGGAAACTGGAAGAAATCGTAACCGAATCACGGCGCCGGATTGAAAGCGCCGTCAAGGAAATTCGCGAAAAATCGGCTCAATCATCTGCCATCCGCCAGGCGCAACAGACCATTACTCATATTCAGGAAGAAGCCCGCCGGATTAAAGAGCGTCAAAAACGCAACCAATCTCCTTCCAGGACAGAATGGCAAGTTGGTGATGCGGTACATGTCGAAGGTGTCAGCGCGCCGGGTGAAATTACCAAAATCGGTGTGCAGAACGCCCGATTTGGTGTCAGCGTCGATGGTAAAACCCTCTGGGTCAGCCGTGAAGCTCTTCAACCGTTGAAGACGACCTCGCCTAAAGATCTGCCATCAGCGCCGGTTAAAGTTCAAAGTGAGATGTTATTATCGCCCCGACTGGACCTGCGTGGAATGCGCTTTGAGGAAGCCGAGAGTGCTTTGCAGAAATTTCTCGACCGTGCTCTGCTGGCCGGACTGAATCAGGTAGAAATAATCCATGGCAAAGGCACTGGTGCGCTCCAGAAGATGACCCAGGAAGTCCTTAAGACTTATCCCGGTGTACGCGGTTTTCACTTCGAGAACTTCGACAGCGGCGGCACCGGCGCGACGATCGTCAATTTGTGAAATTGCGTCATTCAATAGTCATTCATAGTCAATAGCCGCTTTCAGCGGCGTCATTGATAGTCATTGATCGTAGAGATACGGCGCTCTGTATCGGTTTTTGTGCTTGTTATTTTTTATAATTCGACTTATTATTTCAGGGCGTATCAAAAACTGAGGAAACCAGAATGAAGAAGCTCCTTTTGGCAGTCGGCGTTCTTTTAATCGGAATGCTCAGTGCTCAGGTCAATATCGCCGTCATGGATTTTAAAGGCATTGCCGTTGCGCCTGATGACGCCATCGCGTTAACTGACCGCCTGCGCGCGGAACTCTTCCTGACCGGGAAATTCGTTGTGCTGGAACGCGAGAAAATGGACGCCATTCTGAATGAACAGCAATTTCAGCTCTCCGGCTGTACCTCGGACGCCTGCGCCGTGGAAGCCGGACAACTCCTGGCGGTCGAACAAATGGTCGCCGGAAGCATCAGCAAAATAGGACAAACCTATTCGGTAACCGCCCGCTTGATCAGCGTCGAAAAAGGGGATGTGCTGGGCGTCGGCAAGTGCGACCTTAAGGGCGATATTGGCGATGTAATAAACTGTCTGAGCGGCGTCGCCGGTCAACTGGCAGGCAAACAGCCTGTCCCGCGTAGTAAACCGATACTGAAACAAGCGCCGGCAAAAACAAATAATGAACGACTACCAGAAGAAACAATCATTACAGGCACTGTGACGGATATCGACGGCAATACCTATCGAACAATTAAGGTTGGAGATCAATGGTGGATGGCAGAGAATCTGAAAGTGACTCATTATCGTAATGGCGACCCGATACTAAATGTAAATGAAGCTAAAAACTGGAGTAGTCTCGTAACGGGTGCTTATTGTAATTATGACAATGATTCAAGTAATGCTATTACCTATGGCAGATTATATAACTGGTATGCCGTATCGGGTAATCGTAATATTGCGCCAACCGGATGGCATGTACCCAGTAATACTGAGTGGAAGAAATTGGTTGATTATCTTGGGGGTGCGTTCGTAGCCGGTGGCAAACTGAAGGAAGCTGGAACGACCCATTGGGCTAGTCCCAATGCGGGCGCCAGCAATAAAAGCGGTTTTGCCGCATTACCCGGTGGCTACCGCAACTACAATGGTATCTTCCTCAGTATGGGTTACTACGCCTATTTCTGGTCATCGACAGAGTACGGTAGTTACTATGCCTGGTACCGGAGATTGTATTGCATCTACGCATTTTTCTCCCGGTTCAACTATTATAAGCAAAGCGGGTTTTCGGTGCGTTTGGTCAGGGATTAGACTATTCGGAATAGCGGCGTGCGCCAAAAGCGTTGGCGCCTTTCCGAACGAAGTGAGGAAAGACTCTGCGAACTGTATTTGCAATCTTCAATGCTGTTGAAGCAATCCCAAATACAGAACAATATCGGGATTTTTTATTAATTATTATATGGAGCGCGCCAAAAGCGTTGGCGCCTTTCCGAACGAAGTGAGGAAAGACTCTATAAACTGCGTTCGCAAGCTTCAATACTGTTGAAGCAATCCCAAATACAGAACAATATCAAGGTCTTTTTTTTATTAATTATTATTTGGAGCGCGCCAAAAGCGTTGGCGCATTTCCGAACGAAGTGAGGAAAGACTCTGTTTGCGTTCGCAAGTTTCAACACTGTTGAGGCAATCCGAAATAGAAATTAATTTCAAGGTAAAATTTGCGTTTATTGGAGTCCATCAGCGGTTAGTTATCTTGTCTAATGAACCGGATTGCTTAAATTAACGACGTTATGCCGAAGATTTCCAATAATACCATTGAACAGATTAAATCTCGGGCGGACGTGCTCGAGATCGTTTCGGACGTCGTGCAGTTGCGACAACGCGGCCGCAATTACTTCGGTCTCTGCCCATTCCACGAAGAGAAAACGCCTTCCTTTAGCGTCAATCCCAGTCTCGGTATTTTCCATTGTTTTGGGTGCGGCAAGGGCGGCAACGCCCTGACTTTTGTCATGGAGTACGAAAAAATCGATTATGTCGAAGCCCTGAAACGATTAGCCGATCGTTATGGGATCAGCATCGAATGGGAAGGCGGCGAGGATACCAAGAAGGGTGAAGTCACCCTGATTTATGAATTACATGAAATCGCGGCCGAATATTACCATACTCAATTGATGTCCGAAAGCGGCCATTCCGCCCTGAAATATTTCGAGAAACGCGGCTTCAAACGTGAAATTATTAAGCAATTTCGGATTGGATTCGCGCCCGATGAATGGGAAAGCCTGTTCCGGCAGATTGATCCGAACCGATTCACACCATCGGTACTGGAAAAATCAGGACTTTTTATTCGGAAAGAAGGCAATAAGTTTTACGATCGTTTTAGAAATCGGATTATGTTCCCGATCGTCAATCTGGCCGGTCGTACAGTAGCATTCGGCGGACGCGCTCTGGATCCGAATGAAGAAGCGAAATATTTGAATTCGCCGGAAACCCCCATCTATTTCAAGAGCGGGATATTTTATGGATTCAACTACTCGAAAGATGCCATCCAGAAGGCTGGAGATGCTATTATTGTCGAAGGTTACACCGATTTTCTGCGAATTTTCAGTAATGGTTTTAACAATGTCGTCGCCGGTTCCGGTACCGCCCTGACTCATCATCATGCCCGTCTGATTCGCCGCTTCACGAGTAAGGTGACCCTCTGTTATGACGGTGATGAAGCCGGCCAAAAAGCCACCGAACGCGCCGGATTTTTGTTAATGCGCGAAGGCCTGGACGTGCGGGTTATCCGATTGCCGGAAAAAGACGATCCGGACTCATTCCTGCGCGAATATAGTGCGGAAGAATTTCAGAAGATTTTTGAATCGGCGAGTGATTTCATGACTTATTACATTGATAGTAATGCCGGTGAATTAAGTACGCCGGCCGCCAAGACGCAGTTCGTGGAACGCGTTGCCGAGCAATTAGTGGAAATCAGGAATCCCGTCACTCTGGACCTGATCGTTGGTGAAGTCGCCGATCGGATTAATGTCAAAGAGGAACATATTCAGGCCCAGATGCGCTACATTTCGCGGCGGCGTTATAATCAAAATCGCAACGGCAATAGTCATGACCAGGAATCCCGGAAAAATATCCGCCTGACCACGGCCGCTGATAAAGCCGAATACGAATTGCTGAAAATGATTCTGACTCGTCATGAAGATCTGCATACTCTGATAAAAAAACATCTTAAAGCTCAACATTTCCGGCATCCAATTCTTAATCCCATTGCCGTTAAATTGCTGGGAGCTTTTGAAACCGGTCAACTTCCGGCGGCCGATGAGCTTTTCAATATCGAATGGAATGAAGAACAGCGCTTATATCTGGCACGCCTGATACTGGAAGCCGATCCGCTTCAGTATGTCGAAAATCTTGACGTTTTGCGTAACCTGACCCGGGATTGTATCCAGGTATTACTGACCCTGGATATAGAGGCCGAAATTTCTGCGGTGCGCGAGAAAATCAAAGCCGCAGAAAAAAAAGGCGAGGACAGTACTGCCTTGGTGATTCAACTTTCCAATCTGCGTCAGAAAAGACAAACTATCGAAAACGAGCTTAAAACCTGAGTTTAACTCCGAAAGAAGGAATCGACATTGATGAATAGATACGGAATGTTGACGATACTAATCACGTCACTGGGATTGTTCTTATTCAGCGCTTGTGATGAACCACCGGCCGAGGAAGGTCTTAATTCCATTCGATTAGGTGGTAATTGTTATCTGGAAATTGCTAATACCGACACACTCCGGCAATTATTCATGAACGATTTCAGTATTGAAATATGGGTCAAAGGCGATACTTCATTACCGGACACTCAACGCACCCTGTTCATGGGCGGGAATAACGATGGTGGCGATGAATTGACCATTTTCCAGGGAGCGGACGATTCAAGTCTAATTGAAGTCTACATCGATGACCAGTTATTTGGTGATTTTAGCATTCCTGGAACGGATTGGCGGGAGCCGGTTTTTCATCATATTTGTGTGACCCAATCGGATGAAGTTGTATCGTTTTATTTTGATGGTGATCAGATCCAGTCAAGATATATTTCCGGATTGATGCTCGATATAGGGCAGAGTAATTTACTGATCGGTGGCGATTACAATCCACCCGGCCTGAATGCCCATGTCGGTAAATATTGGATCGGTAATGTTGATGAAGTGCGTCTCTGGAAGCGCAGTATTTCAGCCTCTGAGGTGTCTTTTCACGCTGATCATCCCGATAAACTTCTGCGCCACTACTCTGCTGAAGATTTAGCTACACTGGTTGGTTTGTGGCGTTTCAATTCTGAATATAGTGATAAAATTCCGGACGAGAGTGGTTGTGGCAATATAATGACGATAAGAGGTATTAAAAGTCGCATCAGCTGGGCGCAAAGCGGTGCATGATTAGAATCGGGTCGGTCGTACTCGGTCTGTTTTTACTTAATAAAATTTAGTAATGTGATTTGGGGCAACTTTTCGATTTGCTGATTGGATTATATTTGAAAAGACTTTTTTGAAATCCCCAAACCTCACTACCCTCCAGTCCAGTGTGATTACCCCTCACTCTGGACTTTTTCTTATATCTGCCAAAGCCTTGATGTAATCCGGTGTTGTACCGCAACAGCCTCCGATAATTTTGGCGCCGGCCTTCAACCAGTCAGTTGCGATTTTGGCAAAGTTTTGCGGTGTAAACTCCGCATCAGCCCGCCAACCGTTTGCGGAGCTGTAAAATCCGGTATTGGCGTAAAAAATCCAGGGCAAATCAAGTTGTCCGGGATATTTTTTAAGGAAAGCGGAAATAATGGAATGATGAGTGCAGTTAATTCCCAGCCCGGTTACGCCGAGCATTTTAATTTCTGCCATCGCTTGAAAAAAATCTTCGCCGCTAAGTATCCGACCGTTTTCATCGAGAATAAAACTTGTGAAAACCGGTAGACCGGTTGCAAGTGCCGCAACTGTCGCGGCCCGGGCTTCTTTCAGATTATTCATCGTTTCAAGTAGACAGAAATCGACTCCGCTGTCCGCCAGCCAAGCGGCGCGCTGTCGATGAATCCGCAAGGCGGTCGCAAAATCGGGTGCGTCCTGAGGCCGATAACAGTCAGCTAAGGGAGCAATGGAACCGGCAATCCAGATTGGACAGACCGGCCGGAGATAGGTGATCGCTTCGCGTACCAGATCCACCGCCTGATGAGTCGCTTCTTCGGCCTGTTTCATACTCAAACCAGCCTGAGTAAAAGTCAGAGCATCAGTGCGGTAGGTCGCGGTAGTAAGAATATCAGCGCCGGCCTTAAGATAATCGGAGTAGATGGAAATAATGGCTTTGGGATTTTGGAGAACGGCATTTGCCGTCCATAACGGCAATTCGAGTTTTATACCACGTCGGGTAAGCTCCGTCCCCAGAGCACCGTCAAGTACTAAAAATTCGGAGCGCTGTATAGCCTCGAAAAAAGTCATACCGGTTTCATTCAGAATGGTACCGTCATTGAAACTGTTGGTGATTTTCCGCCCGTTATTTGCCATTCGATATGATGTTGCCGGGCAAAACTCCGACCGATCCAGGTTCCCAGCACAGCCCCGGCGACGACATCTGAAAAATAATGCTTATTATCGTTGATACGGCTTGAAGCCACAAAAGCCGCCATTAGATAAGCTGCGATACCCACCTTACGGCCGAAAATTTCATCTAGACCGGTTGCCAGAGCGAAAGCGCCGGAAGTGTGACCCGAAGGAAATGATTTATTACTTCTTCCGTTAGGTCGTTCACGGTGGGTCACGTCTTTTAACGCTTCGGTGGCCAAAGCCGTTGTGATCGATGAAGTAGCTAACAATTCGACTTGCGAAAAAGTCTTATTCCAGGGTTGGTGTCGAAGATAACCATTTAATCCGACGACTCCCGCCGCCACGAAATAACTCCAGCGACGGCCGTAAACATCGCCAACATTCGAAATCGCATCTGAATAGAAACCGTTTTCAACCGCAAAATCATTTATCGGTTTATCGAAGAGGAAAGCGGTCGGGAGCATGATCACACCGGCGATTAAGAGAGGCGCATTACTCTGCCATTCGATCATTCTCTGCAACCCACTCAAATAATGGGGTGGATAATATTGCAGATATTTGATCGGTTGCGAAAGCGGATTGGGTGGCGGCAAGGTTATTTCCAGACTGAATAATCGGACAGCCAGAAATAGACTAACAAATCCGCTTTTTATAAATATACAGGTTTTCATAGGCTGGTCTTAAATTTTTGGACGGTAATATTTTTTCTGCATCTCGAATTTGTGGTATACATTTTCAAAATTTTATGAGATCTGGCTGAAATTTAAAATAATGTTCCCAGCTCTGCACTATTATTTTACAGCATTGGATTGTAATTTATGCCCTAATTTTTATTGGAGACTGGTGAATGGATTTGTTGCAGAATATAGCGAGTAGTCTGGAGACCGGCAACGTGGGAGAGTTATCGCATCTGGTAGAACAGGCTATCAATGACGGTCTTAGTGCCAAGCGAATACTCAATGAAGGATTAATCCGCGGCATGGCCGTCATTGGACAGAAATTCAAGAATGGCGAAGTTTTCATTCCGGAAGTCCTGATTGCGGCGCATGCCATGACCCGGGCTATAACCCGATTGGAACCACTGCTGGCCCAGAGTGGAGTAAAGGCCAAAGGTAAATTGCTGATTGGAACGGTCAAAGATGACTTGCATGACATCGGTAAAAACCTGGTGGCGATCATGTTCCGGGGCGCCGGCTTCGAAGTCATCGATCTGGGAGTGAACGTATCGGCGGAACGATTTGTCGAAGAAGCCCGCAAACTACAGCCGGATGTCATTGGTTTATCGGCTTTGGTCACGACCACGATGGCAAATATGGAGAAAATTATCCAACAATTGCGTGATAATGGTTGTAAGGCTCTCATTATAGTCGGGGGCGCCCCGGTTTCGGAAGAATTCGCCGCCGATATCAAAGCCGATTTATACGCTAATAACGCCGTTGAAGGGGTCGATAAAGTCCTAGGCGCGATGCGATGATTTTTTATTTGGAGCACTTAATTTAATGAAGCGAGCCGTATTTCTTGACCGGGATGGAACCTTGAACTATGATAGCCGCGAGTATATCAAAGACCTGAGTGAATTCCGGCTTTTTCCAAATACTGTTACGGCTTTAAAAAAAATCCAGGCCGCCGGATTTGAATTGATCGTAATTTCAAATCAAGCTTGTATCGCGAAAGGATTAACGACAGTCGAGGCGGTCGAAGAAATTCATAAATATTTGAAAATTACTCTGGCGGAAGCCGGCGTCGAATTATCGGATATTTATTACTGCCCTCATCATCCGGACGAAAACTGCGACTGCCGGAAGCCGCGCATCGGCAACGTCCTGAGAGCCAGTCGTGAACATAACCTGGATCTGGCTGGTTCATTCTTTATCGGGGATTCAACGCGTGACGTTGAAACCGGGCACACGGCGGGTTGCCGCACGATTTTCGTCCAGAGTGGAGTGCGTTCAAATTCGCTAATGGAAATGAACTTATGGCCGGCCCGGCCCGACTTTATAGCTCCGGATTTGATGGCGGCGGCTGAAATTATAGAAAAATTAGAAGGGAAATCTAGTCGATGAAAATTGCGGTCTTAATGGGTGGTGTTTCTTCCGAAAGGGAAGTGTCGCTTGCGAGTGGCCGGAACATCGCCACAGCTTTGCAGGAGAAGGGCCATAACGTAATGGCACTCGATACGGTTTTACCAATCGAACAATTACATCAATCTCTTGACCCGACTCCCGAAATGCTTAAAAATGGCGAATCGAATCTGATCCGGTTACTAAATGATGAAACCCTTCGTGCGGTGGATTTTGTCTTCAATGCTTTGCACGGAGGCAGTGGTGAAAACGGCGCCGTACAGAGTGTACTGGAAATGCTCGGCTATAAATATAACGGCAGTGACCATGAAGGTTGTGCCATTGCCATGGATAAGATCGTCTCGAAGGTGATTTTCGAGCAAATCGGGATTCCGACGCCCGAATGGCTCGCCTTCGATCTGTTGGTATGGCGCGATCCGGTCGCGATAGCGGCTGAAATTACCCAAAAGATGAGCCTACCATTGGTTGTTAAACCTGCTCATGAAGGTTCGACAGTCGGCCTTTCGATCGTACGCAGTCCGGCAGAAATCGGACCGGCGATAGCGACAGCGATCAAATACAACGGTTCTATTTTAGTTGAAAAGTACATTCCCGGTCGGGAAATTACCGCGGCGATTCTGGGTAGCGAGGCATTACCGTTAGTGGAAATTTGCCCGAAACACGGTATTTACGATTATGAATGTAAATATACCAAAGGTATGAGTGAATATATCGTCCCGGCTGAAGTCGAATCTGCCGTAACGTGCCAGATTCAGGATTGGGTGGTTACGGTTCTGAAATCGCTTCGTTGTTACGGATATGGTCGTTTCGACCTGCGGCTGACTCCCGACAATCAGCCATTTTTTCTGGAATTCAATTCTCTGCCCGGGATGACGGCAACCAGCCTGGTACCAAAGGCGGCTAAAGCCGTCGGAGTTAATTTCATCGATTTACTGGAAAAGATTATTGATTTGGGTCTGCGTCGATGAATGAAATTGGAAATAAAGCCCGAGCGCAATCGGATAATTCTGAATCAAACGATAAACCCGTATCGGTCAGGCATTGGTACGCGGTCTATACCAAACCGCGTCATGAAAAAAAAGTCAACGAACTATTGAGTGATCAGAAAATCGAATGCTACTTGCCGCTGGTCCGCCAGCGACGTCGCTGGACTCAGCGACAGGCCGAAGTCGATGAACCGTTGATTCGCGGCTATGTCTTTGTCCAGATTGGTTTGGAACAAATGCTGTACGTTCTACAAACTTATGGCGTAGTCCGGTTCGTTATGTTTTCCAAGGAACTGGCCGTGGTGCCGGACTTCCAGATCGAGGCCCTGAAGCGCTTTTTGGCCGGCGGATTCACCTTATTGCCTATTAATTATATGCAAGTTGGTCAGTTTGTAGAAGTCATCGAAGGTCCTTTAAAAGGAGTGATAGGTAAAATTCAGAATATCAACAATCAGGATAAATTCGTACTGACGCTCGATGCGGTCCAGGCCGCCTACACCATCCAGGTCGATCCCCGGATTTTAGCTCCGTTACCTCCGCAAAAGAAGAAGAAAATATTCACTTTACCGCTGGGATTTTGAATGAAGATCTATTTTTACAATACCCTGAGTCATCAAAAAGAAGAATTTAAACCGCTGGAAAATGGCGAGGTCAAATTATACACCTGCGGCCCTACGGTTTACAATTTTGCGCATATTGGCAATTACCGGGCTTTTATTTTTGAGGATTTACTGCGCCGGTATTTGAGGTTTAGAGGCTTTCATGTCGTTCAGGTCATGAATATCACCGATGTTGATGATAAAATTATCGTTGCAGCTAATCGTCAGGGAATAAAGATCGAAGAATTTACCGAACCTTACCGACAGGCTTTTATGCAAGATCTGGAGACTTTAGGTGTAGAACCGGCAGAGCATTATCCCCGGGCCACCGAACATATCTCCGCGATGGTGGCGTTAATTGAAACCTTACAAAAGCAAGGCAGTGCCTACCGAACAGAGGATGGTTCGATATATTTTAAAGTTGCTGAATTTCCGCGCTACGGCCAGCTGGCCCACTTGAATATTACCGAAATGAGACGCGGCGATCGGGTGGCAAATGATACTTACGAGAAGGAAGAAATTCGCGATTTTGCCCTCTGGAAAGCTTGGAAACCGGAAGATGGTCCGGTCTTCTGGGAAACATCGCTTGGTAAAGGGCGCCCCGGCTGGCATATCGAATGTTCGGCGATGAGTATGAAATACCTCGGCCATCATTTCGATATTCATACCGGCGGTGTGGACAATATTTTTCCGCATCATGAAAATGAGATCGCCCAGAGCGAATCAGCGACCGGGGAGAAATTCGTCAATTACTGGTTGCATTGCGAGTTTCTGTTGATGAATGATGAAAAAATGTCCAAATCGCTCGGCAATATTGTTTACCTGCGCGATTTGATCGAAAAAGGCTACCATCCGGACGCGATTCGACTGACCCTGCTGGGTACTCATTATCGGCAGAAATTGAATTTTACATTTGAGAAGTTAGAAGAGTCCGGTAAAATCATTACCCGCCTGCGTGATTTCAAAAAGACACTGGCGGGCGAATTCCCGACCGGCGATCTGCGGATCGAAAAATTCGTGCAAAAATGCGAAACCGAATTTACCACGGCGCTGGGTGATGATCTGAACATTTCCAACGCCCTGGCGGCTTTATTTACATTGATGCATGAAATCAATTCATATCGACAAACCAATCAGCTGAGTAAGGCGGATGCGCAGTCTCTTGACGCCTTTCTAGCGCGGATCGATTCCGTACTTAATATAATAAAAGAACCGGCTGAGGAATTATCGACTGAGGAGCTCCAGTTGATCGAAGCCCGTAATCGAGCCCGCGCGGAACGGAACTGGGCGGAAGCCGATCGTCTAAGGAAAATTCTTCTGCAGAAAAATATCGTTCTGGAAGATACCCCTAAGGGCACGACCTGGAAACGAAAGATCCGATAATTATTCCCGCTAGATTCGCGTTAAATTAGGATTGTTTTAAATAATTGCTGAGCGTGAAAATTTTAGGATTGCATTATCTCGGTGAGTGAAACGGTAGCAGTACCAACCTTACTAACCGCGATTCCGGAAGCCTGATTTGCGGCGGTGGCGGCCAGTGTCCAGTCTTTCGTAATCATTAGGGTGGCCGTAAAAACTGCCATGAAAGTATCACCAGCACCGCTGACATCGAAGACTTCTTGGGCGTGAGTGGGTACGATCTGACAATTTCCCTTATCGTCCAAAACGAATACTCCTTGTTCTCCAAGGGTGACCAGCAATCCATGCAAATGGAGTTCTTCCACCAGTCGCCGGGCAGGCGTAACAATATTATCAGGTGTCAACTCAGGATGGCGGACGGCCGCACAAAATTCCCTGAAATTCGGTTTGATAACCGTTGCCCCGCGATATTTCAGATAATTAAAACCTTTCGGATCGATCATCACCGACCGGCCAGTAAACAGCTTCAGGATCGAATGAATAAAATAGTCACTCAGTAATCCTTTGGCATAATCGGAAAGAATCACCGCATCGAATTGCCCGGCGACTGGGGCGATTTTTTTCAGTAATATGTCAACCACCTTTTTATCGACCGGTTCGATAGTTTCTTCATCGATGCGCATCAATTGTTGATGCTGGGCGATAATCCGGGCTTTGCAAGAGGTGTGACGGTTGGGCAGGTTTTCGATAATTGTCGGTATATTATTTTCCCGGCATAAAGTTTGAAAATCAATACCAGCCGGATCGTCGGTACAAATGCCTGCCAGGGTCACAGGACACCCCAGGGCGGCCAGATTAGCGGCCACATTCCCGGCTCCACCGAGGCGGTTTTCCTTGCGGTCAACGGTCACGATCGGCACCGGCGCCTCCGGTGAAATCCGTTCGACTTTGCCCCAGATATACTGGTCAAGAATAAAATCCCCTGCGACTAAAATATTCAATCGCTTAAAATTGCGGAAAACAGCCGTCAGAGCTTTCTGGTTTTCAGGAGTTAGTGTTTTCATATTAATGGCAATCCTGATTATTTAATGTGATAGTATTCGTAGTACCAATCCAGGAAAAGTTTGATACCCTCCTTGATATTGGTCTTTGGCATAAAACCGAGCTTGGCGGTGGTCTCAGAGATATCCGCGTAAGTTTCTGGTACATCACCGGGCTGAATCGGTAAAAAATTGATCTTGGCCTTATGTCCAGAATATTGCTCGATAAGATGGATAAAATCCATCAGGTCTTCACTCCGATGATTACCGAGATTGAATAACTCATAGTTGAAAGGTTTGTCGAGCGCGGAGCGCAGACCGGCGATGATATCCGCGATATAGGTAAAATCGCGTTTCATGTGGCCGAAATTGTAGACGTCAATAGGTTCACCTTCGAGAATTTTTTTAGTGAAAATGAACAGCGCCATATCCGGTCGCCCGTAAGGTCCGTAAACTGTGAAGAAACGTAATCCGGTACAAGGTAACTGATAAAGATGAGCATAGACATGGGCGGTCAATTCATTGGATTTTTTAGTAGCCGCGTAAAGTGAAACGGGGTGGTCGACATTGTCCGAAACCGAAAACGGCAGTCGACGATTGTTACCATAGACGCTGGAACTGGAAGCGTAGATGAAATTCTGCACTTTAGCCCGTTTGGCTACTTCGATAATATTTAGGAAACCTTCCAGATTCGAGTGCTGATAGGCAAACGGATTAGTCAGCGAATAACGCACACCGGCCTGGGCCGCCAGATGAACTACTTTTTGGATCGGATTTTCCTGAAAGACTTTTAGGAGGGTTTCGAAATCACAGAGATCGGCGCGGTAGAATTTAAAATGATTAAAGTCGGTCAGCAACCGTAGCCGGGCTTCCTTAAGCGATGGATCGTAATAGTCGTTGACATTATCATATCCGACGACTATCAATCCCTCATTCAATAATTGAAGGGTTAAATGAAAGCCTATAAATCCAGCACTCCCGGTAACCAGCACAGCCATTACATCGCTCCTGAAAATTAACCTTAAAAGATTAATCCAAATCGATGAGAAATTCAAACGATTTGTTAAGAAATCCAAACCGAGTAGGAAAAGTATCTCACAAAATTATGATAGAAAATGTTAAAGTTGAGTGAAAATGGAATAAAATATGTTGATTTAAAAAATAAATTGATTAAATTTCACGGCTTTTTCGAAATTCGACGACCTGCCACCATAGCTCAGTTGGTAGAGCAGCTGATTTGTAATCAGCGGGTCGTGGGTTCAAATCCTACTGGTGGCTCATAGGATTTGATGCCGGAGCTATTTGAAATGGAGATTTGACGCGTACCAAAGCCTGAGTTGCAGAGTAAATTTGGGAGAGAGTTTTTACTTTCGTTAAGTCAAATACTGAGTAAAATAGCATCTTGCGATTATAAAATTTCCTCCCTCAAATTAATAGCAAATCACTGGGTCGGTGGCCGAGTGGTTAATGGCAGCAGACTGTAAATCTGCCGGCGTATGCCTACGGTGGTTCGAACCCATCCCGGCCCACAACCTTGCGGGTGTAGCTTAGTGGTAAAGCTCCAGCCTTCCAAGCTGGCTACGAGGGTCCGATTCCCTTCACCCGCTCATTTTGAATTTATATTATTGTTTCAAAATTAAGCCCATGTAGCTCAGTTGGTAGAGCACATCCTTGGTAAGGATGGGGTCACCAGTTCAAATCTGGTCGTGGGCTCTGTATCAATTCAAGCTTTTGGAAAATGTCGAATCGCAAAAATATTTTTAAATAAAAAATTAAGGAGCTCTTATGGCGAAGCAACAATTTAAGCGGACGAAGCCGCATGTAAACGTTGGGACGATTGGTCACGTTGATCACGGTAAGACGACGTTGACGGCGGCGATGACGATGG
>Ga0172371_10001826_pt1 | contig 33773 bp, 48 predicted proteins | sample Lak12m_FD_114543 | JGI IMG/M metagenome (GOLD analysis project Ga0172371, IMG submission 114543) | Freshwater microbial communities from Kabuno Bay, South-Kivu, Congo - kab_022012_12m | ecosystem: Environmental > Aquatic > Freshwater > Lake | place: Democratic Republic of the Congo: South-Kivu...
ATATTATTACAATAACCGGCGGATTCAGAGTTCCCTAAAAATGCCGCCATCACAGTATTACGCCCTTACCGCCAAAGGTTGATTTATGTGGACAAAAATGTCCGAAGAAATGGGTGCATGCCACGCTGTTTTAACTTTCTTTAAAGAAAGAAAAGAAGCTGACAAAAGGGGCATCAAAGGAAATTTATTAAGATATTCAGTAGGATTTGAAAATATAAATGATGTGATTGTAGACTTTGAAAAAGCATTCAAGAAGATATAAAATATAGTTGAATTAGGCGGCGCGCCAGTTTCGCTGGCACGAAATTCGGCGGCGGCGGAAAGCGAGGGCGGGCAAAAATTCCTTCCCCCCAACCCCCTTCCTTTTTGCCCGCCCGAGCGAAAAGTTTTGGTTCTGCCGCGCGAAGCGCGGCAATCAGTCGGGATTTTCTTCAAAAAAGGTTCGAGCTTCGTTCAGCAATTGCGACAAAGATTTTAAAAGATGTAGCCTAGGTTCAATTCGCGAGCACCCCGACCAAAAAAGAAATACCTATTTTAATAGGTATTTCTTTTATTGATTACTTGAAGTTTTTTAAATTGGACCCATTGGTTTATTTGACTTTATTGGATTTTGGTAATATATTGGGACTACAATTAGGGATTGGTCTTTGACACACAACGTGGCAAAAAGCCAAAGGGGCAAACACCAAAAATGAAAGAAGCAACATGAGAACAAAACTCTCGAAGTTATCACCTGACGACCGGAAGATCGTTGGCACGGTCGCTAAGAGGGCGATTGTGGTGGTTTGGGTATTGATTATCGCGCCGCTGTTGTCATTAATCGGTGGTAACGATTCGGTATTCAACAAATTCGTGGTCGGATGGAATATCAGCAGCTATGTGCTGTTAGCAGCGTACGCCATTTTCGCTGTCGGCGGAGTGGTTTGGATCATCTGCGGGCTGCGTCAAGACGGCAAGAGAAAGAAGAACAGTCCTTCAGCGGAAGCTTGGATATCCATAGCCCTGATTTATCCGTTTCTCCAGCTGTCGTCTCCGCAGGTTTTCGGCACTACAGCCCAAACGGCCGTAGCTACTCACGTCGTTACCATGACCGTGCCGTGTCCGTTGGGGCAAGAAAGCAACTTGACTATCACAGCCACTAACAATCCGGCTTTGCTTAAGGCGATTGCTGTCTTAGGCGATGAAATAACGCCGGCTCAACTGGAGACTTTGCTGAAAACTCCGGGCGTGACGATTACGGTTAACGATGGTTCTGACCCGGCCAATCTGACAATGGTTGGCTGTGTCATTATAACGATTATCATCACCATCGTCATTATGGGAGTGACATACGTCTTCGTCAAGATATTGAAGCGGTGCAAGCAGATCGAGAAAGACCGGGAAAAGAAGAGAAAGGAGGTTGAAGATGACGAGGAGGCATTAACTGGAAGCAGTTTTTCCCAGGCCCTTAACGCTTCCGCCGAGAGTGATTCGGTGTCAACGTTGACTGCCGCTTCGTTCATTGACGGTTTTGTCGAGCAAAAAGCTCAGGATGAGGTCGGCTACAATATTCGGCCGTTCAGTTTTCACTACACTGTCCCGGCCGCAGGACCAATTCGCTTGACACCTAATTTCGGTCTGGCGACCATGCCGGCCGATGATTATTTGGCTAGGCACGGGCTACCGCCCGACTTAGCTCAAGAGCAAGATTGCTTCGCCTTGAATGGAGCAGCGACCAACGCCGTACCGGCTGTTTCCTATGTCAACGGTTTGGTATTCATTAATACGTCCAGCGCTAATGGCAGGACCCTCACTGTTATCCAGCGCTCTACCGATCTGACAAATTGGCAAACTATCAGGGGGATAGTCGCGCCGGTTGGCGCAGTCATCAGTTTCGGCGACAGCGAATCCTCGGAGATGAGGAGTTTCTACAGAGTGCTGGTCCAATAACCAAACGGACCAGACAAGCATCGGGCACTCGGAAGTTTCTGGGCGCCCTTTTTTAAAATCAGAAAAATTACGACCCTAGATATTCTTCAATAGCTGATTTCAGCTCGGTATAAACTTTTTTAGTTTCGGTTAAATCGGTTTTTAAGGTCGTGACGCGGAAGCCGAGCGGGCCTTCAAAACTAGTCAGGGGAGTAAGGAAGATGCCCCGAGCGGCCATTAAATAATAGGCGAAGCGCTTATCTAGCGGCAGGTTAGGATCAGCCGTGAGCTCTTCAATGTATTTTTTAGCTTCGGCATTAGCGATAGGCAGAGTCTGGCCCGGTTTTAGAAAGCCTTGTTTAAAAACCGCGGCCAGGTAGAAAGCGCCTTGGCCGGGCACGCAGGAAATTCCTTCAATTTTATTTAAGGCCTCGGAAATATAGCGGCTCTGCTCTTCTAGTTTACTAATAAATCCCGACAGGTATTCTTTATAGCGCGGGTCGCCATAGATTAGGGGCAGGGCGGCCTGCGCCATGGTAGTAGAGCAGACCTGAACCCTTAGGCCCTGCTTCACGGTTTCTTCCAGTTCGGCAAAGCTTTGATCATTGTTAAGATTATAGAATTCCAGCCAGCCGGCGCGTCCGCCCGGCCAGGGGATGTCCTTAGACAGGCTGCGCATGATAACCAGCGGGAACGGCTCTGCCTCCAGCATGATTTTTGCTAAACTGGTCTGGGTTTGATTTTTGTATAAGAGCTGGATATAGGTTTCATCGGAAATGACGCCGAGCCCGTAGCGCCTGGCTAGGGTGGCGATGCCTCTTAGGCTATCATCGCTATAGCAGACGCTAGCTGGATTATTAGGCAGAATTGTCAGGATGAATTTTATTTCCGGATACTTTTTAATTTTTTCTTCTAAATCATTTAGGTCAGGCTGCCAATTATTATCCGCCCGGCAGGCGTAAAAAATCGGCTCGGCGCCGGCGAAGAAGCTTTCGCTGGAAGAATGGGCCGGATAGGTCGGTGCCGGCTGGATGACTCGGGCGCCGCCGCCTAAAAAACTTTGATAGAGCATGTTAATGGCATGCCCTAGGCCGCTGGAAAAAACCACGTCTTGGCTTTTTAGCGGCAGGCCTTGTTTTTGTCTTTCCTTAACGATGAATTCCCGCGCCTGGTTTAAACCTTCGGTCGGCGAGTAGCCCCAGTTAGCGTTATCTTTAATGACTTTTATGAGAGTCTCCTTCATCCAATCCGGTATGATATGGCCTTGCTTTATCGGGTCGCCGATATTTTCCCAGGCCCAGATATCGCATCCAAAAGTTTTTAATTTATCTACCACCACGGCTAAGGCGCGGATATCATATTTTAAAAAGCGCGCTCGCTTAGGGTTAATTATGGTCTTCATATAGATTAAGCTTAACCGCCCTTTTGCGATTATGCGGTTTTTTTGGTAAAATATAATTAGCTTATCCGGCACCTGAATTCAGGCCGGCTTAAGATATTATTATATCATTTAGACTAATTTATACAACTAAATTAAAATTATGACGAGCACTAACGGGGCCAACGGCCAAAAACCGCAATTTTATTTTTTATTAATTCTTTTGGCCATCTCTCTGGTTTTGTCATATCTTATTTTACGGCCGTTTCTTTTCGCTTTTACTCTAGCCGTTGTTTTCGCCGTTTTATTCCATCCGCTCTATCGCAAGATATTGAAGTATACCTTTAATCTTAAAACCCTGGCCGCGCTGGTATCTATTTTAATAATTATCATTCTTATTCTAACGCCCTTGATGCTCTTGGGCTTTCAGATATTAAAAGAGGCCAGGAATATTTATGTTTCTCTGGCGGCCGACGGCGGTACGACAGATACGATTTTAAGATCTCTAAATGGCCTAGCGGACAGTCTGCACGCCAGTTTTCCCAGTCTGCCGGCATTTTCCATTAACTTTGAACCCTATCTAAAGCAGGGCTTAAGCTGGATTTTAAATCATCTCGGCGCCGTCTTCTCTAATCTAGCCAATATCGCGGCCACCACCTTTTTATTTTTAACCTCCTTGTTTTACTTATTTAAAGACGGAGTTAAACTAAGAAAGAAAATCGTTCATTTAAGCCCGCTTAAGGATACTGATGACGAAATGATTATTAACAAATTGGAATCGGCCATGAATTCGGTTATTAAGGGTAATTTCGTCGTGGCTTTAATTCAAGGGACCATGACGGCGGTCGGTTTTGCCATCTTCGGCGTGCCGAATTTTATTCTCTGGGGAACGGTGGCGGCTATTACTTCAATGATTCCAACGCTGGGCACGGCGCTGGTCTTCGTACCGACAATTATCATACTGTTTATCGGCGGGCAATATTTTTCCGCCTTCGGTTTATTGATTTGGGACATGGTGGCGGTCGGCTTGATTGATAATCTTCTGGGACCGAAGCTGATTTCGCGCGGCACCGAGCTGCATCCTCTATTGATTTTGCTCGCGGTTTTAGGCGGCATTATCTTTTTCGGTCCGGTCGGATTTCTTTTAGGCCCGATTATCTTAAGTTTATTGTTTGCTTTGCTGGATATTTATTATAATGTCATCAGCCGGAAGAATGCGAGTTAAGTTATAAATTTTTGTTTATTTCTGTCGGATAAAAATTTCAGTTTTGAGCGCATACAAAATTGTAGCAATTTTTTCTTAAAATTATTCAATCTCTCTGATCTCTACTTCGGTCTTTAACCGATTGAATAATTTTAAGAAAAAATGCCCAAATTTTGTCTAAGCGAAAAATTGAAATTTTTATCCGACTCCTTTTATGACTAAGTTTAAAAAAATAATTTTACCAGGCGTGGTTTTTATAACCGGCGCCTGTGTTTTAGTTTTGGAAGTTGTGGCTACCCGCGTTTTATCGCCTTACTTCGGCAATACGATTTATACGGTTTCCAGCATCTTAGGCGTGATCTTGGCGGCTTTAAGTCTCGGCTATTACCTTGGCGGACGTTTAGCCGATAAGCATCCGACCGCGGCCTGGTTTTACGGCTTGATTTTAGTTAGCGGTTTGGCCGTTATCGTTCTAGAGACGATTATTATTTTTATTTTACTCTCTTTAGGCACTTCGCTGTCGCTCGTTTACGGACCGCTAGCCGCTTCTTTGATTTTATTTTTTCTGCCGGCCTGGCTCTTAGGCACGCTCTCGCCTTATGCCATAAATTACAGCAGCAAGCCTTTCCGGAGCAGGGAATAGGCGCGGTTAGCGGGACTATATTCTTTTGGTCAACGTGTGGCAGTATCGCCGGCAGCCTGTTAACCGGCTTCGTTCTGATTCCTAATTTCGGCGTGGACAGGATTATTATCGGCGTTGGACTGCTTTTAACTCTCCTGGGACTCGGCCGATTCTTAAAAACCGGTTTTAAGATTAGGCATCTCTTACTTATTATTTTAGTGGCGCTGGCGGCGATCGGCGAACTGGCGGTTTCGTCTTCCGGCTGGCAAATTAAGGCCAATCAGCTGGTTTACGCGCGCGACGGCGTTTATGAGAAATTATTAGTTTTTGACCGGACATATAAGGGACGGCCGACCAGATTTTTTCAGCAAGACCGGAGCAATTCAGCCGCTATGTACTTAGATTCTGATGATTTAGTTTTTGATTACACGAAATATTACGCGCTTTATAAGGTTTTTAATCCAAAGTTAAAGCAGGCCTTAGTCATCGGCGGCGGCGCTTATTCTATCCCTAAGGCGCTTTTAAGCGAGCCGGGCTTAGAAGCGGTGGACGTGGCCGAGATTGAACCGTCGCTTTTTGATCTGGGCAAGAAATATTTTCGCCTGCCCGAGGACGACCGGCTTAAGAATCAGGTTATTGACGGCCGGCGCTGGCTTTTTGAAACGGATAAAAAATACGATTTGATTTTTAGTGATGTCTATTATTCGCTTTATTCTTTACCGGTTCATTTCACCACCGAAGAATTTTTTAAATTGGCGAAAAGCCGCTTAAGCAGGGAAGGAATTTTTATGGCTAATTTAATCGGCAACTTAGACAGCCGGCCGCCCTCGCTGATTTTTTCAGAAATGAAAACGCTGCGAGCCGTTTTTCCCGAGAGCTATTTTTTCGCGGTCCGTTCGCCTGATCTTAAGCAGACGCAAAATATTATTTTTGTCGGCCTGAATAATGATCAAGGCATAGATTTTAATGATAAACTGATTACGGAAAATGAAGATGAGGTAATTAAGCAGGCCGCCGGACACTTAATCGATCTAAGCCGGATTGATTTTAACTTATATACCAAGCTGACCGATAATTACGCGCCGGTTGAATACTTAACCGCTAAAGTTTTAAATTAATTATCGCTATATGAACAAAAAGAAAAAAGTCGCTTTTAAGAAGCGGCGGAAAAAACAGGGCAAAAAAGTTTCCAGTTTGCGTTATAGATAAACAAAAAACACCCGGCCAGTAGCCGAGTGTTTTTAAAATTTAGCTTATTTTTTCTTCTTAGCCAGAGTCTTAATGCATTTAGCGCAGACCGCCAGCCTTTGGCCGTTAATTTTCTTAACTTGCAGATTAAGATATTGCCGTTTAATGGTTTTGATATTGGAATGGGATCTGGAGGCGTCCTTAGTTGAGCCTCGTCCGCAGACATCGCACTTTTTCGCCATATTTATTATTTTTATTATTTATGCGTTTTATCTTAGCAGATTTTGAAATTAAAGGCAAGATGTGATAAAATATTTTTATGGACATGATTTTTTCTCTAATTATAATATTGTTCTCGGTTATCATCCATGAATACATGCACGGCTGGATGGCGGACCGTTTAGGCGATTCGACGGCGCGCGATGCCGGCCGGCTTACCCTAAATCCGATTTCTCATATTGATCTCTGGGGTTCGATTATTCTGCCGCTGATGATTTTTATCGGCACCGGAGGCGGTTTGATCTTCGGTTATGCTAAGCCGGTGCCTTTTAACCCCTATAATCTCAAAGATCAGAAATACGGTTCGGCCAAAGTGGCCGTGGCCGGTCCGCTGGCTAATTTAATAACCGCGCTGTTCTTCGGTTTGTTTTTAAGATTTGTGCCCGGGCTTAGTCTGGTTTTAGTTTCCTTTTTAGCCGCTATCGTGCAGATAAACTTGGTTTTAATGATTTTTAATCTTCTGCCCATACCGCCGCTGGACGGCTCTAAGGTAATTTTGCCGTTTTTGCCTTATGACTGGCAGATGAAATTCTTGCAATTAGAGAGGTATGGTTTCATTTTAGTTCTGCTCTTCGTCTTCTTCGGCTTTTCCTTAATCATACCGATAATCAGTTTTTTGTTTAGGTTGATTGTCGGGATATGATTTAAAAATTTAGTGTTGATTAATAATTTAGACCTTCTTAAAAGGAGGTTTTTTGTATTTGACAAAATAGAATGTTTTTGTTTAATTGGGGTGGTCGGTAAGACATGAGAACAGTATCACAAAAAGGAAATATATGTACATGAACGAAAGTACAGCTAATAAAATGGGAGCGATCCTCAAGGGGCTTGAGGGCAAGAAGCTTGCAGCCGAAGTCGAGCTGGAGACTGGCCGAATTGTGCAGGGTGAAATCGCCAAGGTGGATGATGTCCAGGTGACATTAGTTCATGGAGCTAGCCATGCCGAGAGAAAGACCATCTTCCCTGCGGTATGTATTGTCTCAATTACCCTGCCAAAGTAGGACATTCAAGTCCTGCCAGAGCCGCCCGCGCACCAAGCGTCGGCGGCTTCTTTTTTTACCCCTTGACCATTTTTATTTCTTGTGTTAAGTTAAAGTAAGTTATTGAGTTTATCATATCCCGCATGTACGGGTTTGTTTTTTTACCGTTTATTTATGCCAACAATAAATCAGCTGGTCCGTAAAGGACGGCATTCCAACAAAACCAAAACCAAGTCGCCGGCGTTGCAATCAACGCTGGATACTTTGCATAGAAAAAGAACCGAGCTGCCTAAGGGAGCGCCGTTTAAGCGCGGCGTCTGCGTTAAGGTTACGACCACTACGCCGAAGAAGCCGAATTCAGCTTTAAGAAAAATCGCTCGCGTCAGATTATCTAACGGCATGGAAGTGACCGCTTATATTCCGGGCGTCGGCCATAATTTGCAGGAACACTCCATCGTTTTATTAAAAGGCGGAAAAACCAAAGATCTGCCGGGTGTTAGATATAAAATAGTCCGCGGCGTTTATGATACCCAGGGCGTAGAGGGCCGGAAGCAGAGCCGCTCCAGCTATGGCGCCAAGCGACCGAAAAAATAATTAAAAATTAACAATTACGAATTACGATTTTTACCATTCGTAATTGTAGATTGATTTTATGAGAGGTAAACCAGTAACTAAAAGAAAAATTCAACTCGATGTGAAATTTAACGATCCGGATATCGCTAAATTTATTAATTACATTATGGAACGCGGCAAAAAAACCGTGGCGCAAAAAATCGTTTACACTTGTTTTGATATTATTAAAGAAAAAACCAAGCAAGACCCCAGGCATGTTTTTAATAAAGCTTTAAAGCAAGTCAGCCCGTTACTCGAAATCCGCGGCCGGCGCGTCGGCGGAGCCAACTATCAGATTCCTTTTCAGGTTAGGGGTGAGCGGCGCTTTACCTTGGGCTGCCGCTGGCTGATAACCGCGGTAAGAGCCCGTCATGGCAAGCCCATGGCCGAGAAGCTGGCTGACGAGATTATTGAAGCTTCTAAAGGTGAAGGCACGGCCGTGAAAAAACGCGCCGAAGTCCACCGTATGGCCGAAGCCAATAAAGCCTTCGCGCATTTCGCCAGATAAAAAAAGCCAGCCGTAAATGATTGGGCTGGCGCGCGAGAGGTTTCGCCCGGCCATTAGTTGGCAGGCGCTTAACCGGGCGAGTGGTTTTTCTGTCTCAGTTTCTTCGCTAGGCGGTTAAGGGGGTAGAAGCCGATGAATAGAACTGCGGCGGCCAAGGGCAAGTATAAGAGCCAACCGTAGCTCCACTGAGGATTGTTAAACCCGACAGATGTTGAGACAGCGATTACACTGAAAAGAACAGCCGGAAGCATGGTTTTCATACAGTTTTATTGATTTTCTGGCCGCTTTTCAGCAAAAGTTTGAATCTTCTTCTGTCGACCAGAGTGTACACAACCAAGAGAAAGCCGACAGTTGCAAAACAGGTAAGAAAAGGAACAATTGTTAAAGTCCAGCGATATGCCCATTCCGGATGATTTTCATACAGAATCATGCATAGAAGCAGGCATAAACACGGAACCGCGAGAATGATTGCAAAGGGCAGAGCCCATAACCATGAATGTGAGCGCATGTTAAGATCCTTTCGGTTGATATTTGAGCTAATTTATCTTATCAGAAATACTAGTTAAAAGCAAATGCAGTAATTTAAAATTGGGATTCTTCAAAAATTAAAAATTATAAAATTTAAAAATTTTTTAACCTATGCCCCGAGAATATTCGTTAGAGAAAACGCGCAACATCGGTATAATCGCTCACATTGACGCCGGTAAGACGACCGTCAGCGAGCGGATTCTTTTTTATACCGGCAAAAAACATAAAATTGGCGAAGTGCACGAAGGCTCAACCGATCTGGACTGGATGGAGCAGGAGCGGGAGCGCGGCATTACGATTACTTCCGCGGCTACGACTTGTTTTTGGAAAGATTGCCGGATTAATTTGATTGATACGCCCGGGCACGTGGATTTTACCGCCGAAGTGGAGCGTGCTTTGCGCGTTTTAGACGGCGGTGTTGTTGTCTTTGACGGCGTGGCCGGCGTGGAGCCGCAATCGGAAACCGTCTGGCACCAGGCGGATAAATATAAAGTGCCGCGCCTGGCTTTTATTAATAAAATGGATCGCATGGGCGCTGATTTTTATAAAGACTTGGAATCAATTCATAAGAGATTAACCAAGCATGCTTATCCGGTTCAATTGCCGATTGGCGCCGAAGAGAAATTTAAAGGTGCGATTGATTTATTGGAAAGAAAGGCGCGGGTTTTCTCCGATGATTTGGGCACGAAGTGGGAAGACGTGGAAGTGCCGGCCGATCTTAAAGCTAAAGCCGAAGAATATCGGTCTAAGCTGGTTGAAGCCATCGCCGAGAACGACGAAACTTTAATGAATAAATATCTGGCCGGCGAAGAGGTCAGTATCGCTGATTTAAAAAAAATTTTGCGCCAGGCCGTAATTAATAACAAGATCGTACCGGTTTTTTGCGGTAGCGCTTTGAAGAATAAGGGCGTGCAGATGGTTTTGGACGGCGTGGTTGATTATTTGCCGTCGCCTTTGGATGTGCCGGCTATTACCGGTTTTGATCCTGATGATAAAGAAAAATTGATTCAGGTTAAGCCATCCGACGCCGAACCATTCGCGGCCCTAGCCTTTAAAATTGCCACTGACCCTTACGTCGGCAAGCTATGTTTTATCAGAGTTTATAGCGGTATTTTAAAGTCCGGTTCCTACTTGGTTAATACTTCTACCGGCAACAAAGAGAGAATTGGCCGTATTGTCAGAATGCACGCCAATCACCGCGAGGAAGTCGAGGAAGTCTATGCCGGCGAAATTGCCGCGGTTATCGGTTTAAAAGGCACGACGACCGGCAATACTCTATGTGCTGAGAGCCGATTATTAGTTTTGGAATCCATTACTTTCCCCGAGCCGGTTATTCATATTGCCATTGAACCGAAGACCAAGGCCGATCAGGAAAAAATGGGTATTGCTTTATCAAAGCTCGCTGAAGAAGACCCAACCTTTCGCGTTAGAAGCGACGAAGAAACCATGCAAACGATTATCGGCGGCATGGGCGAACTGCATTTGGATATTATCGTTGACCGCATGAAACGGGAATTTAAGGTTGAGGCCAACGTCGGTAAACCGCAGGTAGCTTATCGCGAAACTATCAAGAAATCGGCTGAAGCCGAAGGCAAGTATATTAAACAGTCTGGCGGCCATGGCCAATACGGCCATTGCTGGTTAAGAGTTGAACCGAATGAAACCGGCAAGGGCTTTGAATTTATTGATGAAGTTAAGGGTGGCACTATTCCGCGCGAATTTATACCGGCCGTGGAGAAGGGCGTTAAGGAAGCTTTGGACCGGGGCATTTTAGCCGGTTATCCAATTGTTGATGTTAAGGCCGCGGTTTTTGACGGTTCTTATCATGATGTTGATTCTTCGGAAGCGGCTTTTAAAATTGCCGGCTCCATGGCTTTTCAGGACGCTTGCAAGCATGCCGGTCCGGTGATCCTTGAACCGATCATGAAAGTTGAAGCCGTTACGCCGGAAGATTTTATGGGTGAGGTTATCGGCGACCTGAACTCCAAGCGGGCGCAAATTGAAGAGATGGGCGATCGAGCGGCGGTTAAATTTATTAAAGCTAAAGTGCCGCTTTCGGAAATGTTCGGTTATGCCACACAGCTAAGATCCATGACCCAGGGCCGAGCCAGTTATACCATGGAATTCGCTTATTATAGCGAAGTGCCGAGAAATGTGGCTGAGAAGATCGTCGGAGAGAAGAATGAAGGCAAGAAGTAAAATTTTTTTGTCATTGCGAGCGACTGAAAGGAGAGAAGCAATCTCACAGATGGGAAATTTGTACTAATGTGGGAAATTCTATCTCAATTTGTTGTTCGTGAGATTGCTTCGTCGCCGAAGCTCCTCGCAATGACAATGCCATGTTGACATTTTGTTAATATAAAATATATAATATAGATATTCTAAATTATATATCATCTATGCATGATCAATTGCAAAAAGCGATTAATTTAGCTAAAAAAACTGGCGACCGATTGATTGTTTTTGACAGCGCCAAGCCGGATAATACTTTTGTAGTTTTAGCGCTTAAGGATTATGAAAATCTGATTTTAGGCAAGAGCGAGGTTAGAGGGTTGACAGAAGATGGATTACTTGATAAAATAAATCGTGATATTGCAATCTGGAAAAGCGAGCAGGATACGGATAAAGATTTAGGCAGTGATTTTGATTATCTGGCCGAATTGCCGGTTAGCGAAAAACCGGAAGAAATACGAGAAAAAATGATCAGGAAATTTAATAAGAGTTGGTCGATTCCCTCTACCAGGAAAAAGAATGCCGAGGAAATTATTGAAGAAGACCGGCAATATTTAGAAGATTTAGCGTTTTAAATAATTATTAAATAATAATAAAGACGGCTGGAAGCCTATTTTAATAAATATCGGGCAAAAACCCCGTTGGGGGCCGTAGCAAAATAAATATGGCAGAAAAATTTGAACGCACCAAACCCCATGTTAATGTTGGCACTATCGGCCACGTTGATCATGGCAAGACGACCTTAACCGCGGCAATGCTGACTGTATTGCACGCTAAAGGTTTTAAGGCGACGCAGAAAAGCGTTGACCAAATTGACTCGGCTCCGGAAGAAAAGGCGCGCGGTATTACGATTGCTACTTGCCATGTTGAATATGAAACCGAAAAGAGGCACTACGCTCACGTTGATTGTCCGGGACACGCCGATTATGTTAAGAACATGATTACCGGCGCCGCGCAAATGGATGGAGCCATTTTAGTGGTTTCGGCTTCCGACGGACCAATGCCCCAGACCAGAGAGCATATCTTACTCGCCAGGCAGGTAGGCGTACCTTATATTATTGTTTTCTTAAATAAATGCGACATGGTTGAAGATAAGGAACTGATTGACTTAGTTGAGGAAGAAATTCGTGATTTATTAAAGAAATACGAATTTCCCGGCGATACCACGCCGATAATCAGGGGCTCGGCCTTAAAATCTCTAGAAAATCCGACTGGCGAATATGGCCAGGCCATTTTGGATTTAGCCAAAGCTTTGGATGATTATATTCCGGAGCCGAAGCGTGAAACCGATAAGCCGTTCTTGATGCCGGTTGAAGATATATTTTCCATTGAAGGCCGCGGCACAGTCGTGACCGGCAGAATTGAAAGAGGCATGATTAAAATTAACGAAGAAGTGGAAATTATCGGCTTGCGCGATACGCAGAAGACGGTTATTACCGGCATTGAAATGTTCAATAAGTCATTAGATAGCGGCATAGCCGGGGATAACGCCGGGTTGCTTTTACGCGGCACCAAGAAGGATGAAGTTGAGAGAGGCCAGGTTTTAGCCAAACCGGGTTCAGTGACGCCGCATTCTGAATTTGAAGGTGAAGTTTTCATCTTAACCAAAGAAGAAGGCGGCCGGCATAAGCCATTTTTTAAGGGTTATAAGCCCCAATTTTATATCCGCACCACTGATGTCACCGGCGAAGTTGAATTGCCGGCTGGCACGGAAATGGTAATGCCTGGCGATACGGTAAACCTAAAGATTAAATTAATCACTCCGGTAGCGCTAGAAGAAAAACAGAGATTCGCTATTCGCGAAGGCGGTAAGACCGTCGGCGCCGGCGTAGTCACCAAGATCATTAAGTAAACATTTAGCCCTCGTCACTAAAGTGGCGGGGGTTATAATGTATATTTAAATAATAATTATAGCAACATGACCGAAGCTAAAGACAAAAAGAAGGCATCAGATAATGAGGCCAAAACGGAAATCAAAGCTAATGAAGATTCTAAGCAGAGAATCCGTATTAAAATTAAAGCTTTTGACCACAAAATCATTGATCAGTCGACCAAGACGATTATTGACACGGCCGAAAGGACCGGCGCCGGAGTTTACGGACCGATTCCTCTGCCGATTGAAAAGAAAAAGTACACGGTTAACAGCTCAACCTTCGTTCATAAGGATTCACGGGATCAATACGAAATTAGGATTCACAAGAGATTAGTTGATATTATTGAGCCGACGGCTAAAACCATAGAATCGCTAACTAATTTAGGGTTGCCGGCCGGTGTTGACATCGAGATAAAAATGTGATAGAAATAAGTAGTTAGTAAGTTTTTATATATTATATTAATAATCGTTTAAAGAACTCCTTAGATGGAAAGTGTTTAAATGAGAATTAATATAAGAGCGAGGTAAAATTCAATCAAACCAAGAGCCAAAATTAAATTCCATGAGTTAAGGAAGATAATTTGCGTTAACCGCGCTTAAAGCGGTTTAGGACTGGTTTGTTGAAGACCGGTTTTTTTATACTTCGCTAGAGTATTCAAATATATATTCGTATGAAATTTATTATAGGAAAAAAAATTGAGATGACCCAGATTTGGCAGGGGGAGAAGGTAATGGCCGTAACTAAAGTTCAGGCCGGTCCTTGTCCGGTGGTTCAGTTAAAGAGCCTTGCAAACGACGGCTATACGGCGGTTCAGCTTGGCTTTGATCAAAGAAAAGAGAAAAATATAAATAAAGCTCAGCTGGGGCATTTAAAAAAAGCTAAAATTTCCGCTCAAAAAGAGAAGAAAAATTTAAGATATTATCGGGAATTCAGGGATGAAGTTAAGGATTTGCGCGTTGGAGATACCGTTGATGTAAGCACTTTCGCGGTTGGAGATGTTATAAAAGTTACCGGCACTTCAAAGGGCAAGGGTTTTCAGGGCAGCGTTAAAAGGCATGGTTTCCATGGCCATAATACTACTCACGGCACTAAGGACCAGGTTAGAACTTCTGGCGCGATTGGCGCCGGCGGACCCCAGCATGTTTTTAAAAATAAGCGGATGCCTGGCCGAACCGGCGAAGATCGAGTCACCACGGCCAACTTAAAGATTGCGGAAATTGATCAAGCCAATAATATTTTATATATCAGCGGCGCAGTACCGGGCCATCGAGGCAGTTTAGTTATGATTTATGGCGATGGAGAGTTAAAAGTAGCTCAGCCAAAAGCTCCGGAGGCCGTAGTCGAGAAAAAAAATGAGGTTGAGCCCAAGACTGAAATAAAATCTGAAGAAAAAGCAAGCTCACAACCCGAGGCCGTTGAGGAAATCAAGGTAGAAGATAAGCCGGAGACGAAACCTGAAACCAAGGCGAAAACCGAAGTAGCGGCAGAAGAGAAAAAAGAAGTTGAAGTGAAAAAGGCAGAAACTAAAAAATAATTATATATGGCTTTAAAGATAAAAGTTTACAATCAAGAAGCTCTAGACGCTGGGGAGATGCAACTTAGCCCTAAGGTTTTTGGCGTTAAAGCCAATTCAGCCTTAGTGCACCAGGCCGTAGTTACCCAGATGGCTAACGAAAGAAAAGTTATCGCCCATACTAAAACCAGAAATGAAGTTAGAGGCGGCGGTAAGAAGCCCTGGGCGCAAAAAGGCACTGGCCGGGCGCGTCATGGCTCTTCTCGGTCACCGATTTGGAAGGGCGGCGGCGTGACTTTTGGCCCGAGAAATGATCGGAATTTTAAAATGAGGATAAATAAAAAGATGAAGCAGAGCGCTATGTTTATGGTTTTATCCGATAAGGTCGCCAGCAATCATCTAATTATTTTAGATAAATTAGCGGTTAGTGAATTTAAAACTAAAGTTTTTAATAAAATTTTGACCGGACTGGAGAAAAAAGTTATTTCGCCGCTAAACGAGGCTGCCGCGCCGGCTAAAAAGACAGCCATGAATTTAACCAGCCAAACTAAGGCTAAAGCCAAAGAGAAGCAGCCGGTCAGCAAAAGAAGTTTATTGATCATTGTTGATAAAAGCGATGAAAAGTTAAGTTATTCGGCTAAGAATCTGCCTGGCGTGGAGCTGATTAATTTAAATAACATCAATATAGTTGATTTATTAAAATACAGAGAGTTAATTTTAACTAAAAAAGCGGTGGAAAAAATAACCGAACGCTACGATAGATAAGTTAAATTATTTTGTATGTCAATATTCGGCAAAAAAACTGAAGAGAAGAAAAAGAGCGCGGCTAAATCGGCGCCGGTTGAACCCGGCAAGGCTTCCTTAAAGACAGAGCCGGAAGCTAAGAGCATGAAAGATTTATATGGCGCCGCGACGACCGCTAAAAGCAGCGCGGCTAAAAAAAGCGCTAAGCGGGCGGCTTACGGCGATGCTTATAAAACTCTAGTTAAACCGTTAGTAACGGAAAAAGTCAGTAATTTAGGCGCTTTAAATAAATATGTTTTTGCCGTAGCCGGCGGCGCCAATAAGATTGAAATCGCTAAAGCGGTTAAGGAAATCTATGGCATTAAGCCCCTTAGCGTGAATGTTATTAAAATGCTAGGTAAGCAGGCGCGCTATGGCCGCGTTAGCGGTAAAAGAAAGGATTGGAAAAAAGCCATTGTTACTTTACCTAAGGGTGAAACTATTAAAATTTACGAAGGTGTTTAAGTAATTGAATAAATATGGGAATTAAAACAGTAAAACCAACATCACCAGGCAGAAGGTCGGCGACATTCGACGATTTTTCTGATATTACCAGGACCGAGCCTGAGAAGAGTTTGATTTACATAAAAAAAAGTCAGGCCGGAAGAAACAATACCGGCAAGATTACGGTTAGGCACCAGGGCGGCGGAGTTAAAAGATATATCCGCCAGATTGATTTTTTCAGAAATAAATTTGATATACCGGGAAAAATCATGTCGATTGAATATGATCCGAACCGCGGTTCACGCATTAGTCTAGTTCATTATAAGGACGGGGCTAAGAGATATATTATTACGCCGGTTGGTTTAAAGGTGGGCGAGGAGATTTTAAGCTCTAAGAATCAGATTGAGATAAAAACAGGTAACACCATGCCAATTAAATTTATTCCGCCGGGCGTGCAAGTTTATAATATAGAGTTAGAGCCGGGCCGTGGCGGAAAAATCGCTCGAGCCGCCGGAAATTTAGTCTTGGTTATGGGTATCTTAGGCGATAACGCGCAGATTAAGATGCCTTCAAGCGAAATTAGATTAGTCAATAAAGAATGCCTAGCCACAGTCGGCCAAGTTGGCAATTTAGATAGAAATAACATTGTTATCGGCCGCGCCGGCCGGCAAAGACTCTTAGGCGTTAGGCCGACGGTCAGAGGCACAGCTATGAATCCGGTTGATCATCCGCACGGCGGCGGTGAAGGCAAGCAATCTATTGGTTTGAAGCATGCTAAGACCAGATGGGGCAAGCCGGCTTTAGGAGTAAGAACCAGACAGAATAAGAAGCGATCAAATAGATTGATTGTTTCCAGGAGAAAGAAATAATCTAGATAATATTATATATATGTCAAGAAGCATAAAAAAAGGCCCATATGTTAATGAAAGATTAATGAAGAAGCTAAGGGCAATGCGCCCCGGCGATAAAACCGTCCTTAAAGTTTGGGACAGGGCTTGCACGATCGCGCCGGAAATGGTAGGTTTCACCATTGGCGTGCATAACGGCAAACAGCACTTACCGGTGTTTATTGTAGAAAATATGGTTGGGCATAAATTAGGCGAGTTCGCGCCGACCAGAAAATTTGTCGGCCATGGTGGCAAGATGGCTAAAGATCAAGCCAAGGACGCCGCGGCTCCGGCTGCGGCCCCAGCCCCTAAAGCGGTAAATAAATAATAGTTTAATTTATAGATAAGTATGGAAGTTAAAGCTAAAGTAAAATTTATTCGAATGTCACCGATGAAGATGCGTCTGGTTACTAATTTGATTAAGAAATTACCGGTCGGTCAGGCTTTAGATCAGCTACAGTTTACTAATAAAGTAGCCGCCCGCCCGGTTGTTAAGCTGCTTAATTCCGCTATTGCTAACGCTGAACATAATTTTGAATTGGCTAAGGATAATTTATTCATTAAGGAAATAACCGTGGGCGAGGGTCCGACTTTAAAGCGTTGGTTGCCTCGGGCGCATGGTCGAGCTACACCGCTCCGGAAGCGCACCAGCCATGTCAATTTAGTTTTAAGCGAAATTAAGGCCTCGGCCGCTAAGCAGGCGAAGAAGGCGACCTTAGCCGCGCCGGTTAAATTAGAAGCCCAGCCGAAAAAAGATTCAGCCGTAAAGATAAAAGAATCAGCTAAGCCGGAAAAAGATAAGAATATTGCAACTAAAGAAGAGGGCAAGGTTATAGTTGATCCGAGAATGGAAGGCCGGGGCGGACACACTAAGATTGAAGGCGGCAGTAAAGGATTTGTCGGTAAAATGTTTAGGCGAAAGAGCGGTTAATAATTAAGTCAATTTTTATATATGGGACATAAGATAAATCCAAAAGTTTTTCGATTGAATATTACTAGGACCTGGCCGTCTAAATGGTTTGCTAGTGGCCAAAAATTAATCAAAAATTTAGAGCAAGATATTAAATTGAAGAAATTTTTGTTTGTTAAATTGCGCGAAGCCGGAGTGGATCGGTTTGAGATTGAAAGAAGCGGTAATAAAATTACTATCGGCGTTTTTACGGCCAAGCCCGGGATTATTATCGGCCGCGGCGGTTCCGGAGTCGGCGATTTAAAAAAGGAATTGCATGATAAATTTTTAAAGAATTACCGGTTGAATGATATCAATTTAAATATTACCGAATTTGATCGGCCGAATTTAAGCAGCATGATCGTGGCTGAAGCCATGGCCATGGATATTGAGAAGAGAATGCCTTTTCGGCGCGTTATGAAGCAGGCGATTAGCCGAGTGGAAAGAGCCGGAGCTTTAGGCGTAAAAGTGGTGGTCAGCGGCCGGTTGAATGGATCAGAAATCGCCAGAACGGAGATGCTGACTTCCGGCAAGGTTCCTTTGCATACCTTAAGAGCTGATATAGATTTTGCCAGAGCCACGGCCAAAACCACTTACGGCACGATTGGCATCAAGCTTTGGATATATAAGGGCGATGTTTTTAAGAAATCGGGTGAAGCGGCTAAAGGAGAAGTTGTCGGAGAGAGAAAATAAATCAACTAAGAATCATTGAATATGTTAATGCCGAAGAAAACAAAATGGAGAAAGATGCACAAGCGCAGACGGGGCGGTAAAGCTTCCCAGATGCTTAGCTTAAGTTTTGGCGACTATGGTTTAAAGAGCTTGGAAGCCTGCTGGATTTCTTCCCGGCAAATTGAATCAGCCAGAAAAGTTTTAACCAGATATATAAGCAAGGGCGGTAAGGTTTGGATTAGAATTTTCCCGGATAAATCAGTAACGATTAAGGGCGGAGAAATACCTATGGGCAAGGGCAAGGGCTCGGTTGATCATTATGTCGCTATCGTTAAACCAGGCATGATTATGTTTGAAATGACAGGCGTTACCGAAGCCGCCGCCAAGGAAGCCATGCAAATGGCCGGTTATAAATTACCGGTTAAATCTAAATATATTAAGAAATAGATTTATCAATATGGAACTTAAGGAATTAAAACTGAAAACCGAAAAAGAATTAAAGCAGATCTTAAACGAATTTCGCGATAAATTGAGAGATTTGCGTTTTAAAGATGCCAACAAGCAATTAAAAAATATCAGGGAAATTAGAGAAATTAAGAAAGGTATCGCCCGAGTTTTGACTTTATTAAGCAGTAAGAAAAGTTAAATATGGAAAATCAAAACAAGACAAACAATTCAACGGTTAGCCAGCGGGTTATTAAGCGTCAGTTTGCTGGCGTGGTGGTTAGCGATAAAATGGATAAAACCCGGGTGGTTAATGTTGAGTCGGTTAAGATGTATCCTAAATATAAGAAAAGATATAGGACTAATAAGAAATTTAAAGTGCATGACGAGAAAAATCAGTATAAGGTTGGCGATAAAGTGCAATTTGTCGAGTGCCGCCCTTTAAGCAAGGACAAGAGATGGCGCGTGCTCTATAATTAAATTTGACATTAATATGATACAAGTTCAAAGCATGTTAAAAGTTGCGGATAACACGGGCGCGAAAATCGCCATGTGTATCAGGCTGCACGGCGGCTATAAAAAACGCTATGCTACTGTTGGTGAAATTATTACCGTAGTGATTAAAGACGCCGAGCCTCATACCGCCATTAAAAATGGCGATATCGCTCATGCCGTTATTGTCAGGACTAAGAAAGAAATCAGGCGGCCGAATGGTGTTTGCGTGCGTTTTGATGAAAATGCTTGTGTCATTATTGATAAAGATAAAAAAGAGCCGCGAGGCACAAGAATTTTCGGTCCGGTAACCAGAGAATTAAAGCAACTGGGCTTTATTAAGATCGCTTCGCTGGCGCCAGAAGTAATATAAAGAAAAAACAGTTTGGTCTTACTATTTTAATTTTTTTCGCTCTAGGAACTCGCTTCAAAAAATTAAAATAGTAAGACCAAACCCAGATAGATTTAATAAATATGAAGATAAAAAAAGGCGACAAAGTCAAAATATTAGCCGGTAAGGATAAAGGCAAGACTGGTAAAGTCCTGCAGATTTTTTCGTCCAGCAATCGAGCCAGCATTGAAGGTTTGAATCTTCTGATTAAACATATGCGGCCGAGGAAGCAGGGCGAAAAAGGACAGAGAATTGAGTTCCCGGCTCCTTTAGATTTATCCAATGTTATTTTAGTTTGTTCAGCCTGCGATAGACCGACCAGGGTAGGCTATAAATATATTGAAATTGTTAAAAATGATATTAAGCAAAAAAAGAAAGTTAGAATTTGTAAAAAGTGCCAGCAAGTGATTAATTAATGCTTTAAAAACTTTTTTAAAAAAGTTTTTAATATTTTCCCCCTTCGGGGATAAACAAAAAATATAAGGTATCAAGTAAAAATTTAATAGCGAGTAGAACTCTACGGACATTAAATTTTTACTTGATAATACATATGACTTTAAAAGAAAGATACCAAAAAGAAATAGTCCCGCAGATGAAAGCCAAGTTCGGCTATAATAATAATTTGGCCGTGCCGCGCTTGACTAAGGTTGTCATTAATTCTGGCGTGGGCAGAAATGCCAAGGACCAGGGTTTTATCGATAGCGTAGTTTCCAGCATCGAGAGGATCAGCGGCCAGAAGCCGGTTCTAACTAAGGCCAAGCAGTCGATTTCCGCTTTTAAGACCAGAAAGGGAATGGTTATCGGCGTGGCTGTAACTTTACGCAATAAACGGATGTTTGATTTTGTGGAAAAACTAGTTAATATTACTTTCCCGAGAATTAGGGATTTCCGCGGCATTAATCCTAAACAGGTTGATAATCATGGCAATTTAGCAGTTGGCTTTAAAGAATGTATCGCTTTCCCGGAAATTAAGGCTGACGAGACGGATAATATTCACGGTCTGGGAGTTTGTTTAAGCACGACTGCCAAGACTTACGATGAAGGTCTAGAGCTGTTTAGATTAATGGGGTTTCCTTTTAATGCTGATGCCAACGAATTTAAAAAAGCTAAGAAGAATAAGAAAATTAATTAATTTATTATATGCCAAGAAGAGCCTTGCTAGTCAAAGCAAAAAGAAAACCGAAATATTCCACGCGAATCGTCAGACGTTGCTGGCGCTGCGGCCGTAATCACGGCTTCATGAGAGATTTCGGTATTTGCCGCATTTGTTTTAGGGAGTTGGCTAGTAATACGGATATCCCGGGAGTAACTAAGTCAAGCTGGTAATTATTTTTATTTTAATATGACAGATCCAATAGCAGACATGCTAACAAGAATAAGAAACGCTCAAGCCGTTAACAAAAAAACGGTAACTTTGCCTATGAGCAAGATAAAACATGGCATCGCCAAGATTTTAGAGCAAAACGGCTGGGTGGAGAAAGTCGAGATCGTGAAAATCGCGGCCAGGAAGAACTCAAGTTCAAGCTTTAATGAAATAAAGATTGATTTAAAATACAGGAATGGGCAGCCGGCGATTTCTTTTATTAAGAAGATTAGCACGCCCGGCCGGAGAGTTTATGCCAATAAGAATGAATTGCCGAAAGTTTTAAATAATTTAGGTATAGCGATCATTTCTACTTCTAAAGGCCTTTTGACCAATAAAGAAGCCAAGAAGCAAGGCATAGGCGGAGAAGTAATTTGCGAAATATATTAATTAGCCAATTAAATTAAGATAAGCATATGTCAAGATTAGGAAAATTGCCAATTGCCATACCCAAAGGAACTGAAGTTAAGCTTGAGCGTAATTTTATAATTGTTAAAGGGCCTAAAGGTGAGCTTAAAATTAAGCTCCATGAGTCAGTTAAAGTGGAAATTGCCGACCAAGAAGTTAAAGTTAGCGTTAGCGATCCGACTGACAGCAAGGAGAATGCCCTGTGGGGTTTATTCCGCAGCTTAATAAAAAATATGATTACGGGAGTTAATGAGCCTTATATCAAGAAGCTGGAAATTAACGGCGTCGGTTATAAGGCGGCCGCCAGCGGCAGTAAATTAACCTTGCATGTCGGCTACTCTCATCCAGTAGTTTATGAATTGCCAGCCGGCATCAAAGCGGAAGTTCAGGCCAATATAGTTATTATCAGCGGTATTGATAAGCACTTGGTCGGAGAGGTGGCGGCGCAAATCAGAAAGATCAGAAAACCGGAGCCTTATAAAGGCAAGGGTATTAAATATAGCGATGAAATTTTAAGAAGAAAGGCCGGAAAAACTGCCGGTAAGACAGAGAAGTAATTAATTGATATATGGATATAAATAAAATCAAACAAGCTAAAAGAATAAGGCGCAAGGGCAGAGTTAGGGCTAAGGTTAGCGGTATCGCTACCTGCCCTAGGTTAACCGTTTTTAGGTCTAACAGTGGTATTTACGCCCAGATGATTAATGATGAAATCGGAAAAACCATCGTTAGCGTTAGCGCCAAAGAAATTAAAGTTAAAGGTGATAAAATCGCTGTTAGCACGGCTTTGGGCAAATTAATTGCCGAGAAAGCCTTGGCTAAAGGTATTAATCAGGCGATTTTTGATCGCAACGGTTATAAATATCATGGCCGAGTTAAGGCTTTAGCCGAGGGCGCTCGCTCGGGCGGTTTGAAATTTTAAGATTCTATAAATATTTCTCTAAAGACATTAAATATGAGTGAAGAGCAACAACAAAAAGTTAAGACGGAAGAAACGGTCAGCAAGACGGCGGAGCCTAAGGTTAAGGCTGCCGCGCCTGCCGCGCCGGAAAAAACCGGCGAAGGCGGGACGGCGACCGCTAAGGAGAATGATTTTAAGATTGGCGCCGGCGACAGAAAGAAAAATTTTAAAGGCCGAAGGGGAGCTCCTCGGGGCCGGGGAGACGGTATGCCGGAAGAGTTTGAACAAAAGATGATTGATATAGCCAGAGTGACTCGCGTTATGGCCGGAGGCAAGAGAATGCGTTTTCGAGCCTGCGTGGCTGTCGGTAATAAAAAAGGCCGAGTAGCTATCGGTTTGGCCAAGGGCGCTGATGTCACCGGAGCGGTTACTAAGGCTGTTAATAAAGCCAAGAAAGAGTTTATTGATATTCCGATTGTTAATGAAACCATTCCTCACGCAGTTTACCAAAAATTAGGCGCGGCTAAAATTTTGTTTAAACCGTCTAAAAAGGGCCGCGGTATAATCGCCGGCGGCGTGGTTAGGATTATTTTAGAATTAAGCGGCATCAAAAATGTAACCAGCAAAGTTTTAGGCACCGGCAATAAGGTAAATAATGCCAAATGCGTCATGGCGGCTTTAAAGAGTCTAAGAAAAATGGAACCGAAACGTTCTAAAGAGAAAGATCAAGCTGCAGTTTTAAATACCATGGCCGATCTTAATGTTCAAAACAAACAATAAATTATCTATATGACATTATCACTCTCCAATATAAAACCAGCCAGGAACTCAGCCAGAGCAAAAAAGAGAGTCGGCAGAGGCAATGCTTCCGGCCATGGCACGACCGCTACGCGCGGCACCAAGGGTCAAAGAGCGCGAACCGGAGGTCGAAATAAGCTAAAAAGACTGGGTTTTAAGAAAATTTTGGCGCAAACGCCGAAGAATCGCGGCTTTAAGTCAGATAAATCAAAGAATCAGATTATTAATATTAAAGATATTAATCAATTTTTCACTGACGGCGCGAAGGTTGATGCTTTGAGCCTGCTTAAAGCTGGTTTGATTGAGACGATCGTCGGCTCTATCAAAGTTTTAGGAGAAGGGGAGCTAAAAATTAAAAATCTGGAATTCACCGGCGTTAAATTAAGCTCTAGCGCTAAAGCGCAGGCGGAAAAAATGGGTGGAAAAATAAGCTAGTTTTTATATAGCTTGAGGTTGTCTTAATTATTTTTTTCGTTGCGGAACTCGCCCATTGATAGCTGAACTAAAATCATTCTCGGTTAGACTAAACTAGCCGGAATGTAAAATAATAATCTAGGCTTGGCTCAAACAGTCCTCACTTCAAAAAATAATTAAGACAACCTCAAGCCAATCGTATCTATAATTTATATGATGGAAAAATTAATCCAAATTTGGAAAGCGCGCGATCTAAGGAATAGCATCCTTTTCGTTTTGACCATGCTGGCAATTTTCCGCGTGGCCGCGCATATTCCGATTCCCGGAGTGGATACGGTAGCTTTAAAAGATTTTTTTGCCTCTAATCAAATTTTAGGCTTAATGAATATTTTCGCCGGCGGCGGCATGCAGAATTTTTCTATCGTCATGATGGGCGTGGGGCCGTACATCACCTCATCGATTATTTTCCAGCTCTTAGCTATGATTATTCCTAAGCTGGAAGAGATGAATAAGGAAGAAGCCGGCCGCCATAAAGTTAATATGTGGACCCGCTGGCTGACCGTTCCTCTAGCCGCTTTAGAAGCTTACGGCATGATAACCCTGCTTAGACGCTCTTCGCATATGATTCTGGGCGATATTGATGCCATGAGCTTAATTACCATGATTATTACCATCAGCGCCGGTACGATATTTTTGATGTGGCTCGGCGAACTGATGACCGAGAAGAAAGTCGGCAACGGTATTTCTTTATTGATTTTCGCCGGCATCGTTTCCGGCCTCTTGCAGACTGTGCAGCAAGTCATAGTCACCTTTGATCCGTCAAAGCTTTACATGATTTTAGGCTTTTTAGCCATCGCTTTAATAACGATTGTCGGCGTGGTGATTATTAATGAAGGCCAGCGCAACGTGCCGGTGCAGTATGCTAGACAAATTAGAGGCAACCGTATGTTCGGCGGCACTTCGACGCATCTGCCCTTAAGGGTTAATATGGCCGGAGTCATTCCGATCATTTTTGCCATTTCGGTAGTGATTTTTCCTCCCATGATCGCCCAATTCTTTATTAACGCCCGCACTGAATTTATCGCTAACGCGGCTGCTTGGACTATCAGTTTTTTCCAAAATCAGCTCGTCTACGCGATTTTATATTTCTTACTGGTTTTTGCTTTTACTTATTTTTACACCGAGGTCATTTTTCATCCCACCCAGATTGCAGAAAATTTGCAGAAACAAGGCGGCTTTATTCCCGGCATCCGTCCTGGCCGACATACCAGCGAATATCTAGCTAATACCACGCATAAAATCATTTTTGTCGGCGCTTTGTTTTTAGGTTTGATCGCTATTCTGCCGCTGATTTTACGATACTTTACCGGTATGCAATTTTTAACTATCGGCGGCACTTCGCTCTTAATCGTGGTCTCAGTGGTAATTGAAACCGTTAAGCAGATTGAATCCCAATTGACTATGAGAGAGTACGAGGGTATGTAGGGAAGTGAAGAATAGAAAATGGAGAACGGAGAACCCCGATTAGCGGGGTTTTTGTTTTGCTTAATTTATGATATAATAAGTGCATAAATTATAAGAAATATATGGACTTATTTTCCATTGTTTTGATCGTGGCCGGCTTGTGTTTATTTGAGGTGGTTTCCAGCATTGATAACGCTATTATTAACGCTGAAGTGCTTTCCACCATGCAAGCTAGGGCTAGGCGCTGGTTTTTGATTTGGGGCATGCTTTTCGCGGTTTTTTTAATTAGAGGGGTATTGCCCTGGCTGATTGTTTGGCTGGCTACGCCCGGACTAGGTCCGATTGAGGCGCTAACGGCAACTTTTTCTTCCGACCCCAGAGTTCACGAAGCCGTGGAAGCGTCCGCACCTATGCTCTTAATCGGCGGCGGCGTCTTTTTAATTTTTTTATTTTTTCACTGGCTGTTCTTAGAATCAAAGAATTTTTGTCTGGCCGGAGAGAGGTTCTGTTATAAGAACGGCGTTTGGTTCTATTCAATTGTTTCGGTGCTCTTAACCGTTATCGTTTGGCTGGCTATAAAAGAAAATCCCTTGATGGCCTTCGGCGCGGTCGTCGGTTCAACAGCCTTTTTTATCACCCATGGCTTTAAGCAGAACGCCGAACACCGGGAGAAGGATCTGGCCGATAATAAAAAAGGCTTATCCGATTTAAGTAAAATATTTTATTTGGAAGTGATTGACGCGACTTTTTCCGTAGATGGAGTTTTGGGCGCTTTCGCTTTTACTCTGTCTGTGCCGTTAATTTTGCTTGGCAACGGCATCGGCACTATTGTTGTCCGGCAGCTGACTATCGGTAATATAGAAAATATCAAAAAATATCTGTATTTGAAGAATGGTGCTATGTATTCAATTCTTTTTTTAGGTATGATAATGCTCTTAGACAGTTTCGGTTTTCATATTCCGAGCTGGCTGTCGCCGATTGTGACTTTCGGCGTAGTCGGTTATTTTTACTATAAATCTAAACTGGTTAATAGCTAATAATGTTAACTATATGGTTAAAATACTTAGCAGAGCTTTTTTAAAAAGACAGCTTACCCAAGGCAATCTAAAGAAAGTCGGTAGAGTTAATTTACAGGGCGGAAAAGAAAATGATGTAGAAGCCGGAACTTATCAAGGCGCTAAATTGAAAGCGGCCCTAGGAACCATTAGTGCGGGTAAATCAAAAAGTTTATTAGAAAAAAAGCTTAGAGAGCATGGCTTGACCGGATCGCAAATAGATAAGAGGAAGGCGATTATGGATTTGGTTTTTAAGAATAAGAATAAGTCGCCGGAAAAGGGAAAGATGGTTGAGATTAATGGTAAAAAGGTTTTTATGTCTCAAGCAAAAATTAACAGAAATTTAAGCAGAGCGGAATTAGATAGGGGTGGAGTTAGCAATAAACGGCTTAGCGGTGTGAAATTTTCCGGAGGCAGAGCATTGGTGACTTCCGGCGCTGTGGCCGACAGAAAAATTTCTGGCGCCGGACATATCGCTGGCAGCGTAGAAAAATTGGGAGTTAAAAAGCAGTCCGCCGGTTTTGCTTTGCAAGGGGTTAATAAAGATAAACCGGCCGGCAATTCTCTACCGCCGCCGTCTCGAGGAACTAGACCGATTGATTTATAATAAAAATATTTTGTAATTGTTTACAGGCAATTTATGTCTAAAACCATTATTATTTTCTTTGGCCCTCCGGGGTCAGGTAAAGGAACACAAGCGGAAATGCTGGCTAAAAAAACCGCTTGGCAGAAAATTTCCACCGGCGATCTATTGCGCGTCGAAGTTGCGGCCGGCACTAAGCTGGGTAAGCTCGCTGATCGCTATATGAAGGCCGGAAAGCTCGTGCCGGATAAATTGATTATCGGTTTGGTTGAAAAAAGCTTAAAGCGTAAAGTTTCCGGTTTTATTTTTGACGGTTTTCCTAGAAACAGTAAGCAGTTAAGCCAGCTCCTAGCTTTATTTAAAAAAGTTCTGAAAAAGAATGATGTGGTTTACGCCTTTGACGTGGCGGTGAGCGACAAGGAAGTTTGCGAGCGCTTAGGCCAGCGCCGGATGTGCGCTTGCGGCAAAGTTTATCATCTATCATATAATCCGCCGATTAATGACGGTCTTTGCGATATCTGCGGCGGTAAATTATTTGTTAGGAATGATGATAAGCCTAAAGTTATTTCTCATCGCTTGAAAGTTTATCATAAGCAGGGCGCCCCCATACTTAATTACTGGAAACGGCAAGGCAAGCTTATAGCCATAGACGGCGAACGGCCGATTGTTAAAATACATAATGATATTCTAGAAAAGCTCAAGGGATTAAAGCTAATTTAATGATTACCATAAAAAAAGCCAATGAAATAGAGCTCTTGCGCCAGGGCGGGAAAATTTTAGGCCAAATCATGAAACAATTGCTTTTAGAAGCGAAGCCCGGCGTAACTACCGGCCATTTAGAAAAAATGGCCAATTTTTTAATTAATCAAGCCGGCGGTCGGCCCTCTTTTAAAGATTTTAAAGAAACTAAGAATGATCGACCTTTTCCTACGGCTTTATGTCTTTGTCTTAATGATGAGGTAGTGCATGCGCCGGCTTTACCAGCGCGCCTATTAAAGGCGGGTGATATTTTAACTATTGATGTGGGCATGGAATATCCTTTGCCCAAAGGATATTATACGGATATGGCGGCAACAGTAGCTGTGGGAAAAGCCAGCCGCGAGGCTAGAGAATTAATTAAAGTGACAAAACAAGCTTTAGCTCGGGGTATCGAGCGAGTTAGGCCGGGCAATAGCTTAAATAGTATTGGCAAGGCGGTTGAACAATATGTTAGAGAAACAAGCGATTTTAGCGTAGTGCGTGATCTGGTCGGCCACGGCGTAGGCTACGCTTTGCATGAAGATCCGCAGATTCCTAATTATGAGTTAGCTTATAATGAAAAAATTATTTTAAAGCCGGGCATGGTTTTAGCTATAGAACCCATGGTTAACGTCGGCGATTATAATATCAAAACCGGCCCAGACGGTCATACGATTGTTACGGCCGATGGTTCTTTAAGCGCCCAGTTTGAACATACGGTTTTAGTGACAGAACAGGGATATGAAATACTGACGAAATATGAATAATGAATCAATAAAAAAATACTTAGGCATAGATTGGGGCGAGGCGCGCATTGGTTTGGCGCTGGCCGATAGCGAAACTAAAATCGCCACGCCGTTTAAAGCGGTGGGGGATCTAGCGGCGGTGTTGAAAGTGATTAGTGAAGAAGGGGTGGATATGGTAATAGTCGGCCAACCAGTTTCACTACTGAATCATGAGCCGCAAACTGTTAATGAAAAATACAATAAGTTTATTGAAGATTTGTGTGAGCAGGCAGGAGCGCCGGTAGAATTGGTGGACGAGAGATTATCTAGTAAAGCAGCCGATGCCTTAGCAGGCGATAAAAAAACTAAGGCCTCGCGCGACGAAATCGCCGCCATGTTGATTCTGCAAAGCTATTTGGATAGAAAACTATAGACCGCGGTAAGATTGGACTAAGTTTAATTGAATTTTCTACTGCGGAACTCGGCCGGCTTTGCCGGCCTCAAACAGTCCTCGCACGAAAATTTAATTAAACTTAGTCCAATCAACCATATAACCTATTTACAAGATGGAAGAAACTTATAACATAAAAGCCTTAGTTTTAAATCGTAAGAGCCTGGCCGAATGCGATAGTCGCGTAATAGTTTATTCGCTAGAAAACGGAAAATTGGAATTAACCGCTCGGGGGGCGAAAAAAGTAAAGTCAAAGTCGGCCGGTCATCTAGAGCCGTTAAATTTGGCTAATATTATGGTAGTACGCGGCCGGCGGCATGATTATGTCGGTTCGGCGGTGAGTGAAAAATGTTTCAGTAATATAAAGAACGATTTAGCTAAATTAACGGCCGCGGCGCAGGCAGTGAAAATTGTGGATCAGGTCGTTAAGCCTGGCGTAGTTGACGGAAAAATATTTGAGCTGTTAAAGGATTATTTTGAAGTTCTGGACAAGCCTAAAATTGATTCTGAAGTTTTTGCGGCTTTTTTTATCTTGAAACTTTTGGCCGAGTTAGGCCATCAGCCGGAATTGGCGATTTGCTTAAAGTGCTCTAAAGAAATTCTACCGGGCAAGAATAAGTTTGACTTGGCTCGCGGCGGCTTAATTTGCGGCCGATGCGCGCAATCCGCAGACAGCAACCAATCGGCGGTATCGGACGACAGTATTAAATTTTTGCGCCTGGCGCTTAGATCAGACTTCGGCAAGCTGGCTAAAGTGAAAGTCGGGAAAAAGTTAGGAGAGGAAATAGGCGGGATTGTTGAAAAGTTTTTTAAGTATAATTTTAATTTAATTAAATATTAAACTATGGGTAGCTTTATTTTACTGAATGACACTTTGCAAATAACTAAAGAGCAGGGGTTTCCGAAAGAATTGGATTATGAAAAACATAAAGTCAAGCCACTAACAGCCGCTGATTTTAAAGATAGGATTTTTGAATTTAAGGATAAACCAGAAATTAGAGTCTATCAGCAGCCGCCGGTTAGAAATTTTTTAGTGCAAAATATTGACGGCCAATGGCTGTATTGGGGGCTGGTTCATATTATTGAAATTATCCATGACAATTTAAAACAAACTACTTCAGGGAAATTTAAGATAATTTATATTTATACTCCGGAAGAAATGAAATACGCTCATAAATTAATTGATAGGAATAAAAAAACTGACTATTTAGGAGTTATTTAGCTTCTTGCTTAAGCCGGAAAAATAAGCTAAAATAATTGCACGAGAAGCTATAAATTAAGAAAAGTATTCATTAATTATTTTATTCAATATTAGCTAATATTTATGTTACGAACACATACCTGCGGCGAACTGACGAAAAAAGATATTAAGAAAAAAGTTGAACTCTGCGGCTGGGTAGCGAGCCGGCGCGACCATGGCGGCTTGATCTTTATTGACTTGCGCGACCGTTACGGTTTAACTCAGCTAACCTTTGATCCTAAAATCAGCGCTCAAGCTCTGGCCGAAGCCGATAAACTACGCAATGAATGGGTGGTTAAGATTAAGGGCATAGTCGCGCCCCGGCCCGGAGAGATGATAAATAAAAAGATGAAAACCGGCGAGATAGAAGTTGATTGCGAGGCAATAGAAATTTTAGCTAAATCAAAAACCCCTCCCTTTGTCCTAAACGAGGAAAAAAGCGGCGAAGCTAACGAAGCCTTAAGACTGAAATATCGCTTTGTAGATTTAAGGCGGCCGAAGTTGCAGGAGATGCTAAGACTAAAAGATGAGTTTTTTGGGTACATGAGAAAATATTTTCATGAACAGGGCTTCGTTGAAGTGCAGACGCCGATTTTAGCCAACTCCTCGCCGGAAGGCGCGCGGGATTTTCTGGTGCCGTCGCGTCTTTATCCGGGTAAATTTTATGCTCTGCCCCAGGCGCCGCAGCAGTTTAAGCAGCTTTTAATGGTCGGCGGGCTGGATAAATATTTTCAGATTGCGCCCTGTTTCCGTGACGAGGATCCGCGTCTGGATCGGCATTATGGTGAATTCTATCAGCTAGATATGGAGATGAGCTTTGTTGAGCAGGAGGATATCTTTGAAGCTATGGAGCCATTAATGAAGGAATTGACTGAAAAATTTAGTTCAAAGAAATTAGTCGGTTTGGAAGAAGACGGCAGTTTCAAAAAAATCGCTTGGCGCGAAGCTATGGAAAAATACGGCTCGGATAAGCCGGATCTGCGTTTTGCCATGCCGATTATGCCAATTACCGACCTAGTTAAAGATTGCGGCTTCTCTGTTTTTACTAATGCTGTAAAAAACGGCGGCGTGGTGCATGCTTTGAAGGTGGAAAATGGCGCTAAATTTTCCCGAAAGGAAATTGATGAAATAACCGAGATTGCTAAAGGCAAAGGAGCCAAAGGTTTGGCTTATATTACGATTAAGGATAAGGGTGCGTTGCAATCGCCGGTGATTAAATTTTTAGGCCAGGAATTGGCGGAACAGATTGTTAAAGAGGTTGGCGCCAAATCCGGAGATATCATATTTTTTGGCGCTGATCTTTGGAAAACGGCCTCTCTAGCCTTAGGAGCGGTTAGAAATGAGTGCGCTGAACGATTAGGTCTTAAGGACAAGACGAAAGCGGCCTGGTGCTGGGTGGTTGATTTTCCTATGTATGATTATTCGGAAATTGAAGAGGGTCGGATTGATTTTGCCCATAATCCTTTTTCCATGCCGCAAGGCAGACTAAAAGCTTTAAACGAGATGAAACCTTTGGAAATTTTAGCCTATCAGTATGATTTAGTGCTTAATGGCTTCGAAGCATCTTCGGGCGCCATTAGAAATCATGAACCGGAGATTATGTATAAGGCTTTTTCAATCGCCGGTTATACCAAAGAGGAAGTGGATAATAGGTTTGGCGCCATGATCCGAGCTTTTGAGTATGGAGCGCCGCCCCATGGCGGCAACGCGCCGGGCATCGACAGGATTTTAATGGTGCTTCAGGATATGGATTCCATCCGCGATATTTACGCTTTCCCTAAGGACGGACAGGGTAAGGATTTAATGACTAATAGTCCGAGCGAAGTTGAAAACAAGCAGTTGAAGGAATTGGGGATTAAAATTGTGTAAAAATGGCGATTAGTAGTGTAATAATATGCAAAAAGTTTTAATAAAACAGATCTACGATAAGCAAGAGAAATTTTTAGAGCAAAAAATTTCTGTTTGTGGCTGGATTAGAACAGTCCGCTCATCGGCTAATGTCGGTTTTATAGAGTTAAATGATGGAACTTTTTTTAAGAGTTTACAGATTGTTTTTCAGAATGATCTAGATAATTTTGAGGCCCTGGCAAAACTGACTATCGGTTCGGCCATAGAGGTTGAAGGCGAGCTTATTAAATCTCCGGCTAAGGGTCAGGCCTTTGAAGTTAGAGCCGAGAGTATTAAAATTTTAAGTTTAACTCCCGAGGACTATCCGTTGCAGAAGAAACGGCATTCTTTTGAGTTCTTGCGCACCATCGCTCATCTAAGGTCCAGAACTAATACCTTTTCAGCGGTTTTCCGCCTGCGTTCGGTTTTAGCTTTTGCCATTCATAAATTTTTTCAGGAGAAGGGCTTTGTCTATTTGCAGGCGCCGATTATCACCGGCAGCGACTGCGAAGGAGCGGGCGAGATGTTTCAGGTTACTACTTTAGATTTAAATAAACCGCCGCAGAATGAAAAAGGAGAAATAAATTTTCAGGATGATTTTTTCGGCAAGAAAACCAGCCTGACGGTTAGCGGGCAGCTAAATGGCGAGGCATTCGCTTTGGCTTTCCGCCAGATTTATACTTTTGGCCCGACCTTTAGGGCGGAAAACTCTAATACAGCCCGGCATGCGGCTGAATTTTGGATGATTGAGCCGGAGATCGCTTTTGCCGGCCTGGAGGAAGATATGAATCTAGCTGAAGAAATGATAAAGTATCTGATTAATTATGCTAGAGAGCATTGTCCGGCTGAGATGGAATTTTTTAATAAATTTATTGATCAGGGTTTGAACGAGCGCTTGGATCTAGTCGTTAAATCAAATTTTGAGCGTTTGACTTATACTAAGGCGATTGAGCTATTAATAAATTCTAAAGAGAAATTTAATTATCCGGTAAAATGGGGGATTGATTTGCAGACTGAACATGAGCGTTATTTAACCGAGAAAATTTTCAAAAAGCCGGTGTTTGTGATTGATTATCCGGTCGGCATTAAGGCTTTTTATATGCGTTTGAATGACGACGGGAAAACCGTGGCAGCCATGGATTTATTGGTCCCGGGCGTAGGGGAGATTATTGGCGGTAGCCAGAGAGAAGAGCGGCTGGATGTTTTAGAAAAAAGAATTAATGATTTTGGCTTAACTAAGGCAGATTATCAATGGTATTTGGATTTAAGAAGATTTGGCGGAGTGAAGCATGCTGGCTTTGGCTTAGGTTTTGAGCGAGCCATAATGTATTTAACCGGCATGACTAACATTCGCGACGTTATCCCTTTTCCGCGCACGCCGAAAAATGCGGATTTTTAGAATTTAGCGCGAAAATAAATTATTAATAATAAATTTTAATTTATGCCACCAGAAATATTAGAGATGTCTGCGCCAGAGGCGGCCGTTGATGGCTCGGAAAGAGTTGGAGAAGAGATTAGGATAGCTAATGAAATTATAGAGACAAGAAACCATTTATATCATCTGCCTGGAAAAATGGCGGAGGTCCATGATAGGCTTCAGGAGATTATTTGGGAACTTCAGGGAAAATATCCAGATTTCAAACAAGTTTATTTATTTCATGTTATATCGGGTAGTAGTGCTAACCGAGCAGAATGTTCTAGGTTTGATTTTCCCGGCGATGATTCCATAGTTAAAATTGGCTTTGTTGCACAAATATCATTCAAAGGCGCGAAGCGCCCCTGATCTTTAAAACTTACGCTAGCGAGCTGTCCGGCATTCCCAGAACAGCCATTTTATTAAGAATATTGCAGGAAACCA
>Ga0172371_10001828_pt1 | contig 33768 bp, 38 predicted proteins | sample Lak12m_FD_114543 | JGI IMG/M metagenome (GOLD analysis project Ga0172371, IMG submission 114543) | Freshwater microbial communities from Kabuno Bay, South-Kivu, Congo - kab_022012_12m | ecosystem: Environmental > Aquatic > Freshwater > Lake | place: Democratic Republic of the Congo: South-Kivu...
AAATTTTCCATTTCCGATCATTACATAACCCCAACATCCGATCGGGCATGCATAACATGAATTTTTTGAAATTTTATATTTTTCCATATTCTCATATTCAAATTGCTCGGGATTTTTTATTTCCTCCATACTGCCGATCCAGTTTCTTATGGGCATATCCCCGGTTTTTAAAGATCCATGTGCAATTCCGGGCGTTCCTTGTGTTTTTAGCAGCTCGGCGGACCCGTTGCCGTCTTTAATTTGTTTTAATAACTTCTTTTTTATTAAGTTAAATTTTTCTTTATCAGAAATATTTACGGAACAATTACCTTTAACCACTATTGCTTTAATTCTTTTAGAACCCATCAGGGCCCCCAAACCACCTCGTGCAGCAATTCTTCCCCTGCTGGTAACTACTCCGGAAATTGGGGACAGCCTCTCACCGCTTGGCCCGATACAAATGCCTTCGGCTTCTTTCCCGTAAATACTTTTTATTTTGTCTTCTGTTTCATAGGTGTCAAGTCCCCAAAGCTCAGAAGCATCTTCTATCCTTACCGTTCCATTTTCCAGAACTATGCATGAAGGTTTTTGGGCCATTCCCCTTATAAATATTCCATCAAATCCGGAAAATTTCATTTTGGGACCAAAATAACCTGAACCATTTGCATCACCCCATGTACCTGTCAGGGGAGATTTTCCACAGATAACGAAACGTGAAACTGCGGGAAAACTGGTTCCTGTTAAAGGGCCCGCAAGAACTCCGAAGATGCTTTCCTGGCTCAAGGCGTCTATTTTAGCCTTTTGATTATTAAAAATATAATTTACCCCAAAACCATAAGTACCAATAAAATTTCTTTTATCTTCATCACTAAAGTCTATGATTTCGGTATGGGAACAAGACAGGTCCACAATTGCAGTTTTCTCCATGTAACCACCGGTCATTTTTCTCCTAACTTAAATTTTAAAAATAAATCTACAAATATTTTAAGAAAATCTTATAGAAATAAACTAATTGTAAGCTGCGTTGACTTCTAACAATATTAAACGCAGTTTTATTAATTTTAATTTATTTATTTTTTTCTACGGCTTTTATAAATTCTTTTGCTGCGCTTGAGGCATCGTCTGCGTATATTTCTATATTATAACGGTCCGCAAAATCTCTGGTTACCGGTGCCCCTCCCACGGCTAGAATTACCTTATCCCTAAGACCTGCATCAACTATAGCTTTTATGTGGTTTGGAACATTACCTAAGGTTGTGGTGAGCAAACCAGAAAAAGCAACAATTGCAGGATTATATTTTTTAATGGCATCAACAAACACATCAAAATCAACATCTACACCTAAGTCTATTACATTAAATCCCTGACCTTCTGCCATGGTAATTACAAGATTTTTTCCGATATCATGTAAGTCTCCCTTTACGCTGCCGATTACAACGGTACCTCTTTTATTTATCTTGTTTTCACCTTTCAGTAAAGGTCCTAAAACTTGCATTGCTTCTTTCATAGCTTTTGCAGCAAGAAGCATATCCGGCATATATAATTCTCCGGTTCCAAACTTATCGCCGACGTCTATCATGGCTTTTGACAGAGCCTTATTTAATATATAAATTGGTGAAATTTTTTGGCTCAAGGCTTTTTCAACATATTCTTTTATCTCTCCATAATTTCCTTCATAAGTTTGCTTATATATTTTTTCTAAAATCTCCATTGTTTATCCTTTTCTTTCAGTAGTTTTTACATTAAAAATTATAAAATTATTTTAAATGCTTTATACGCTATCAAATTAAAGATTAATTGGATAACCGCCAAATTCATTAACGGCTTCAAAAAGAGCAATTATATTCTGAGGTGATACATCTCTCTGAATGTTATGAACTGCTGCAACAACATAGCCGCCATTTGGTCCAAGATCTTGAATTCTTTTCTTTACTTCTCTCCTGATATCATCAGGACTTCCTAAATTTAATACTCTTTGTGTATCTATGCCTCCCCAGAATGTTATTTTATCCCCAAATTCTTTTTTTAGTTTTTTCGTATCACCCATATTACCTGCTGCAACCTGAATGGGATTTAAAATATCAACTCCCGCATCAATCAAATCATTTATCCTTTTATAAACATTGCCGCATGAATGATTGAATAATTTGGCTCTTGTATATTTTTTCAATTGTTCCGAAGCATTTTTCATTCGTGGTAAAATAACCTCACTCCAGATAACAGGTGGTATAATTGGAAATGACTGACCATCATAGTCATCTTCGTAAACTACAAGTACATCTAAAAAATCACCGCATTCCTTTAAAAAGTTTATAGCTATTTTTAAGAATATATTGGTAGATATATCTATAAGTTCTTCCGTATATTCTCTTTTCGTTATCATATCAATTAGACCTGTTTCAAAACCTCTCAGAAACCAGGGCCAACAAATAATACTTATCTGTGATGCACCTACAATTGCATAATCAGTCTCAGTATATAATTGTTTTGCTTTTTCCCTTATTCCTCTATATCTGCCTTCATCATCAGGATCTGGCCACTTATATTTTTTAAGACCTTCAATTGTATTAATATCTTTTAGCGGGGCCATTGATGATACCAGATCAAAATAATAACAGTTCTTTCGTTTTTCGCAGACAATGCCCCACTCATCACTGAAAATATTTTTATTATCCCATTCATTAGGTGATTTATCGGGTGCTCCCATATACAAAGGTTTGAAATCAACCCCTAAAATTTTTAAGATTTTATCATCAGGATTTAAAACTACTTGCTGTATTCTGTCCAAAACGGGTATTTCAATATCTTTATTTTTGATACCAAGATATTTTACCAAGTTCATATATGCATCAATATGTATAGTTGTAGCATTTGAAGAACCCATATCTTTAGGTACTCTATCAGGTTCTTCATGATTTAAAGCTTTTTTAACTCTTTGTCTTGAATTCATTGATACCTGTAATCCTCCTGATGAATTATTTAAAAACTCAATGGATAATTTCTGAACTTATTCGCGGCCCAATAATACGCAATCGTATTATCCACCGCTTTTGGCGTAGATTGGACAACATGATTTGAGCATAAAATAAAACCGCCTCCCGGAGAAAGTGTTTTTATAACTTTTTTTACTTCTTCTACCACATCTATGCAACTCCCGCGGGACATTATGTTTCTTGTGTCGACATTTCCCCAGAATGTTAATTTTTTGCCATATTTCTTTTTAACTTCTGATACATTATTTGCATCCGGCTGTAATGGATTTACTATATCAACACCTATATCTATTAAATCATCTAAGAGCCATTCAATTTTACCGTCAGAATGATAGGCTATTTTTATATTTTTATTTATTTTCTTTACTTCCTGAATAATATGAGCATGACATGGTTTCAACATTTCCCTGTACATTTTTGGATCCATATAAGGTCCGTTTTCATTGGCGACATCATCGCCGATCCACATTATATCCACACCCATTCTGGTAAGTTCCTTTGCGATAACAAGGTGATAATTCATCATATGATCAAAAATCTCAATTGCCAGATCTTTATTTTTATATAAATCTACAAGTAAATTTTCCAGTCCCCTTAAATACCATGAACCTTCCCATACCGTACAGGTAAGATTCGGAAGTATGGCATACTCTTTCCCGTAAATTTTTATTAAATTATCAAAATCATTTAATATTTCTTTTTCAACTACCAGCGGGTCCGGCCATTTATAGTTGTCATAGTTTTTTAAATCTGCCAGCGGGTGTTCGACAAATTCACCATAAACTCCATAATCATGAGACTGAATTTTCCATTTTATACCCCAGTCATCAAGATATAAATTATCACCAATTTTTTTATCTTCTTTATAAATTGTAGAAAATTTTTCACTTGCCCCGATAGAGGCCCACAACATATCATTGCCAAGTGCCCTCAGTAAGGCAAACTTGTCCTTGCTTTGATCTATATTCAGCATTTCTGCAAATTTATCGGCAACCTCAGGCGCTAACCATATATCTAAAGGAATTTTATCAGGTTCTTCATGTTCTATTGCTGTTAATACTCTTTCCTTTGAATTCATTTCTCCCTCCCTTATAAATATCAATTAGGAATAAATTATAAAAAAATTTTCGTAAAAATTTTATTTTAAAATTAAAAGAATTTAATTTATTGAATGGTTTAACTATATTGCCAGGCTATCTGTTTGGCAATTTTCGCCCATTTCTTTAACCGTTCGGGTTCATTTCTCAGTGTATGCGTATCTTTCATAATTATTTCAACAATACAATCTTTGGTTTGCTCAAAACCTTGACTTATAATTTTTTTTATTAAATCTCCATTAAAAGATTCCATTGCGAGCACTGCAGGGTTTGGTTTCCAAACATAAACATACCTGTCTTGCAATGCCTCGGCTGCTGTGCCCATATTGGTCCATGGAGCAACAGAAACTCTCCTGAGTCTGGGTATTTTTTTTATAACTTCAAAACTTTTAGTTAAATCTTCACAGCATCCATAACAATTAAGTCCGAAATATTTTAAAATTTTAATTTGGTATGGAAGCACAAATTCCTCAAGCATTGCAGGTGAGATACCTGTCATTTCCTGAGCTTCACGAGATCCCCACAAATCAATTAGTCTTACTTTGTCATCAAAGTCTTTCTGAGGAAGTTCATCAGTGTAGCCCAGCCCACCGGTACCAATATAATCATCAGCATTGTTTAAACCGAGCCATCCATTATCTTCAGCTTTCTTTATAAGATCCAGTATTCCGTTAGTTAAAAACTCCATTATTTTATGTACCCATTTTGGCCTGTCTATCATATCTATAAAGATTTGATCCATTCCTCTTGAACGGGCAAGATATCCAATCATACTTAAATTATCAATAAAACCCGGAATTACTGTAAAATATAATTTTACATCCAAAATATCTCCGAAGATTTCACTGATATACTCAAAATTTCTATTTGTAGAATCCAAATCAACAGTAAGTTTTGGATATTTCAATTTTTCAATATCCGCCTCATTTTTTATTACCTGTTCAACCTTTGCGGCCCCCAGCTCACTACCGGTTCTGTGCCAGCTTTCTTCTATGCCCCAGCTGGAGATATTAAACACTGCTGGCACTTTTAATCTCGGGCTGATAACGTAATCATCTCCCAACTCTTCCCAATGGTATATAAGTGATCTAAGATACCATTCATATTCCCTTAAAAATGGGTCTGTTGTCTTAAGGGTACTTCCGGGTAATATTTCATCATAAGCATTTTCAGGTATACAAAGTATAAGCGGTCTTGTTTTAATAAGTGCATTATGATCTTTCCACAATTTTATTTTTTCTATATTTTGGGGTTCCTGCGATATCTCATAAACTCTTTTAGCTAAATTTCTTACAATAGATATATTCCCCCTGTCAATATTGGCAGAGGGAATATTCTCCATTAAATCCGTTACAATTTGTATTTCTACTTTTTGTTTTTTAACCGGTGCAGCTGATACACCTGCCATTATGTCTTCCTTTGCTAAAACGCTCTTAACTTTTAATTATTTTTCAATGCATACTTTTTTAATAAAACATTTGATTTAATTTTCTTTTAATTCAAAATTCTTATTATCTTTCTAAGCTCCTACCATCATCTGTATTAACTCTATGCTGTTAGTTTTATCTGCAGCCCTTTCTCCGACTTTCATACCGCCTCGCAATACAACAAACCTGTCAGCCACTTCAAATGCATGTGCAAGATCATGAGTTATTAATATAATAGAAATTCCACTCTTTTTTAGATCTTTGATAATTTTTAGAAGTTCGGTACTTTCTTTTACGCCAAGACCCGCAGTTGGTTCATCCATAAGTATCACTTTAGGTGAACCGGATACATAAACAGACCTGCTGATTGCTACAGCATGTTTCTGGCCACCTGAAAGCTCACCGACCTGCTGTCTTAGCGTTGACCCTATGGTAATTCCGGTTTTACCTAATGCTTCTAATGCAAGTTTATCCATCAGTTTTTGGTTTAAAAAAATCCGCCATCTCTTTATCTCCCTGCCTGCAAATAAATTTGCCGTTATATCCATTACATCAAATAATGCCAGATCCTGAAAAATTGTCTCAATACCAAGATCCCTGGCTGACTTTGGAACCAGTGAACTTATTTTTTTACCCTCAAAATATATTTCACCTTCATCAGGCTGATAAACCCCGGTTATAATTTTTATTAAGGTAGATTTTCCAGCGCCATTATCTCCCATTAACGCTACGATTTCACTTTTATTCAGAGTAAAATCTACACCGTTTAAAGCTTTGACTCCTCCAAAATGTTTTTTAATATTTGTTAATTTTAAAACCGGGTCTTCTTTATTCAATTTATTATAAGTGATATCTACACTCATTAATGTCTCCATTTCTTAAAATTTATAAAATACTCAATTAGCCATTTAATTGAATTAGTTTTTCTAAATTTTTTATTTTATGTAACTCCTCTTCTTCCAGCTCTTATTGAGTCTATTATAATAGCCAGGAGTAATAATGTTCCTTCAAAAAAGTCACGCCAGTTAACCCCTATGTTTGCCATTGTGAGAGCATTTTGTAAACTACCCAAAATAATCCAGGCTAAAAATAATCCTACAAAAGTTCCCCTGCCTCCGTTAAGTGAAATTCCACCAATGACACATATGGTTAAAGCTTTAAATTCCCAGCCTATTCCAAAAAGCGATGACCCAAAAGAGACTTGCGAAATCAATAATATTCCGGCAAGTGCAGCAAACCCTCCGGAAAAAAGAAATGCCAGGAATTGTATTTTTTTGACATTTATCCCTACAACTCTTGCTGATGGACCATTGGATCCAACCAGATAAATATTTCTGCCGAACTGTGTAAATCTTAAAACAATATACATGATAATTAAAATCAGGATCATAATAAAAAATATATTGGGTATAACTTTAAAAATGTACCCCTGCCCAAGTTTTTGAAGTCCCGGATTATGAAAATTTATAGCTTTCCCAGCGACCGTAAATGACAGGCCGCTCAAAGCAAACCACATTCCCAAGGTACTAACTACAGAATTAACTCCCACAAAAGTCACTATAAAACCATTTATGGCCCCAATTGCAATACCTGCCAATATGCCAATCATAATAGCAATTATCGCGGGTATCTGAGTTAAAAATAATAATTCTGCAACAATTATACCGGTAAAGCCCGCAATTGAACCTACGGAAAGATCAACATTTCCCGTAAGTATTACAACACCCATTCCGATTGCAACTATTCCAATTAAAGGCGCACCGGTAGCAATTGCCTGAAAATTTTTTAAATGTATGAAAATGGGGTTAATAATACCGATAATAGCTAACATTAAAATATAAACAATAATAAGAGTTGGTGACATTGAATATGATGTAAATGGATTAATTTTTGATAAAAAACTCTTATTTGTAATACTTTTCATCCTATCACCTTAATTTCTATGTTTATACAAAACTTTAAAATTTATAATTATAAGAAGATATTAAAACAGCTAATAGGCAACTTTTTTCTTGGATCTTACTTCATAAGTCGCAACAATTACTATTAACAAAATACCTTGAAGCACCTGGATCAACGACGGCACAACACCTGCATTAAGTAATCCGTTCATTATCACTGAAGTTATCATAACGCCCAAAACAGTACCCCAAATGGTACCTGATCCACCCTGTAATCCTATTCCTCCAAGCAATACTGCTGAAAGTGCAGGTAAAAGCATATATGTGCCGCTATATGGACTTCCGGAACCTGAAAACCCTGCAGTAAAAATCGCTGCAAAGCCAACCATCAAACCAAAAAACATATAAAGGATTATTCTTATCTTTTTAAAATTAATCCCGCATGAATACGCAGCCAAAGGATTTGCACCGATAATATATATTGTTCTGCCAGCCGCAGTATAATTTAAGATAAAATAATATAAGATTAGAATGATAATAAAAAACCAAACCGGTATCGGTAATTTTAAAAAACTGTTAAATGATAAATCATAGAATGAATCTGACATAATACCTATTGGATAACCACCTGTAAAGACAAGCGACAGTGCTTGAAAAATTGACATAGTTCCCAGTGTTGCAATTAATGCATTAAGGTTAAAAGATTCTATTAATATCCCGTTTATAAGACCAATAAAAGCAGTAATAAGTAAAACTACCAGCATAGATAAAAAGATATTTACACCATTACTATATAAGAGTGCCATTACTACCCCGGCAAGTGAAATAGTGGAGCCAAAAGAAATATCTATCCCTCTGGAAATCATTAATGGTGTGAGCCCGATAGCCAGAATTCCTGTAGTAACAAGATTTCGAAACATTGTAGTAATATTATAATAGGTTAAAAAACCTTTACTGAATACGGAAAAAAGTATAAACAGGACAACAAAAATTATTAAAAGAATAATATTATTATTAATATGAATTTTTTTATTTCTGCCTGAATTATTTACATTAGAATTTTTTATAATTTCCACTTTTAAAACTTTCTCTTTTTTAAAAAATTTTTACATATCAACTCTTGTTATTTTTCAACCAGATTTAATTGACTTAAATTTAAAATAAAAAAATTTTAATAATTAATTACTTTTTGAAATTATATTGTTCTTATAAATATTTTATAAATAATATTAATTTAACTATTAAAAATTTTATAATACTTAGTTATATGGAGGCCCTTACCCGGCCCCCATATAACTTTCCAAACTATATAATGTTTTATCTAGTATAATTCATTTACTGCTTAGCTCTGTGGATAATAATCATCAATATTATCCATGGTGAGTACTATATGTTCCATCAACATATATGGCGGTACTTGATTCCCATACATATGAGCCAGTGCACCAGGAATTAAATATTCTCCATATGTTTCCGGGAAAATTGCAACTGAACCACTGATAAGTCCGTCTCTTATCAATTGCTGCCCTTGCGCATCACAACCAACTCCAATTATGAACCAATCTTCCGGATTCCATCGGTTTAAGGTTGCAGCTGCGGCTTGATAACCGGAAGCGCCCATATCATTCATATTAATTGCAACTATTTTCTTTGCATCAGGATTTGCTGCTAAAATATCAGTCATTGCAGCTTTGTCAGGTTCAGCATTTCCACTGGCAGGAGATATAACTATCTTTGAACCTTCTACCTGTTGAACAGCCGGGTCATATGCTGCGCTTTCTCCGAATGTTGCTTCAAGTACATCTGCCGCACCAAACATTCTCATGGCAACTAAAGCACCGTTTGCTAAATTATTGGGAATTACAACTAAATCAACATTATCCCAGCCTCCCCATACATTATTTACATGGTCCACAATAGCATTACCTATTGCTTGACCTGCACCTAAATTATCTGCACCCATAAATGGGAATCCAACTACTGGTATATCTACAGCAATTATAAATACTCCTGCTTGTTCTGCTCTTTTACCCATCATAGCATTCTCTGCATCGTAAGGATAAAAAATAATCCATGTATCAGGCTTTTTACCTAAGGCAATATCGGCATCTGCAGCCATTTGTTTAGGATCACAGTTATTTACCAGTAATGTGTAATCATCTTCACTGCCACCTGCTAATTTCCATTGTTTTAATACATCATCTTGAATTAAAGTAAAGAAATCCACACCTGATAATGCATTATCAAAAATCAAAGTATGACCTGCAGCAGGTGTTCCCTCGTATTGATCGGCTTTAGCCATTTCCCGCAAATTTTCATAAGTATACAGAGCCTTTGTGTCAACTGTTTCTGCTGTAGTCTCTTCTGCTGCTGTAGTTTCCTCTGCAGTTGTGGCTGCAACTGTAGTTTCTGTAGTGCCTGTTGTTTTACAGCCGGGCAGTACTGAGATCGTCACTATCAGAGCTATAACCAGCCCTAATATAAGAGATAATTTTAATTTACTCATTTCGCTCCTTTCCTTTTAATAAACACAAGAAATTTTAAAATTTTAAATTCTTATAAACCTCACCTCCCAAAATAATAATTTTTTAATGTTTGATAATGTTAATTTTTCTATTCAATAATTAGGATTTACTAACTTTAACGTTTACTATTACGTTTTATTTATTATAACTATAAAATATATATATTGTCAAGCAACATATGCTTTAATAGGAACGTTCCATTTATAGAACGTTCCACATTATAATTTATTTTTTAACCAGAGTCAATAACTTTGTTAATAATATTTTATCCATTAAATAAATCCCACTTTTTGCAACGTTTTTAAACATCAGGTATTAATATTTTTTAAAAAGAAAATTTATGATATTTTTATAACTTTATTTTTATCCAGAACGCTTGATCTTTCAATAATCTCTGTGTCAAAAATGATTTTATCCGTTTTACCGGTTGGCCCTGTTTCTATCCTTTTAAAAAGAACTCTTATAATTTCAGAGGCTTCTTCCGTTATTGGTTGTTTAATTGTTGTAAGATCAATCATTTTAAGAGAAGAAAGCTTTATATCATCAAAACCGATAATAGAATAATCGTTTGGAACCTCAAGCGATCTTTCTTTAAGCAATTCCATAATGCCTATGGCTACAAAATCATTGTATGCAAAAATTGCAGTGGGCTTATTTAGAAGCTCTAACAATTTCTTTGTAGCCTCATATCCACCCTTGCTTGTACCTTCAGTTTCGAAAATATATTTTTTATTTACTTCTATGTAACTGTCTTCTAATCCTTTCAGGTAACCTTTCAATCTTTCCTGTCCGCTGCTACTGTTCTGCGGACCTGCAAAATGAGCAATTTTATAGTGTCCTTTTGCAATAAGGTAATTAACTGCTATTTTTGCTGACTTAAAATTATCAATTGTTATGACATCTGCGTTAATTTTTTTCCATTTATTTCCAAATACAATAAAAGGAAATTCTTCATTAATTAAAAATTTTATATTTTTATCTTCAACGGTTGATGTGGCAAGGATTATTCCCATAGCCCTTTTATTAATTAAAATATTTATATATTCTTTTTCTTCTTCCTCTTCATAATTTGTATTGCATAATATAATATTACAGTTCCTTTTTTTTGCAGCTTCCTCTACATGTCTTACAAGTTCCGTATAAAAATAATTAGTTATATCGGAAATAATTAATCCTATAAAATTCGTTCCTGTTTTTTTTACAAGACTTCTGGCTATCTCATCCGGATGGTACTTCAATTTTTTTATGGATTTTTCGATTTTTTCTTTCGTTGATTCTTTTACAAAGGATTCATTTCTTAATACCTTTGAAACAGTAGATTTTGAGAACCCTGTATCTTTTGCTATATCAATAATCGTAATTCTTTTTTTAGTTTTCATTTAGATTATAAAATTATATAAAAGATTCTTGTTTGAATTTATTTATCATTACTTACTAATAATTAGTTTGCTTACCAATAATTAGTAGAACGTTCTACATTATAAATTACTTCATTAAATAAATCAAGATTTTAAGATTTTCTTAATATTTTTATTCAAGAATAAAAACATATCAATTATAATTTCCGTTTAAAAAAACTTAATTAAATTTAAAAATACCCTTTATCAGAATTCCCGGACAAAGACTAGAATTCCAGATGGAACACTTCCTCAAGATCTTCGGTAACCGGTCCTTTTGTAACATCATTAACTTCAATAAAATATTTATTCATACATTTTTCCCATTTAACAGATACTTCTGACTGAACGGATTTCTCTGCTTTTTCTAAATAATCATTAAGATTTTCTACTTCGATATATGAAAACAATGTTCCATCTTTTCTAAAAAAAATACTGTATGATTTTATGCCTGAATTTTTTATTTCCTCTGCCAGCTCGGGCCATATTTCATCATGGTCCTTCTTGTATCCTGCTTTCATTTCAGGCTTTATTTTAAATACTTTCGCAATCCTATACATTCTTGACTCCTTTCAAAAATAGATTCATTGCAGAATATTTTTCAGAATAAAAGCATTTTAACAATATAATCAATTTATTCAAGATTTATATTTTTAATTCAATAATTAAATTGAAAACATTTAAAATATATGATAATCTTTATCATAAAAGTGGAACGTTCTATATTTTAACGGTTTTAATTAAAAAAATTTTTTTATTTGATATTGTTAGTTTTACAGGAGGCAAAATGGATGTTATAAAAATTGCAGTTATTGGTGTCGGACGGATAGGTCCCGTTCATATAAAGAACCTTCTTAGATTTCCCAATAAAGCCAAGGTAGTGGCAGTATGTGATCTTATAAAGGAAAGAGCGAATTTAAATGCACAAATTGCCGATGCTGTTCCATATCTTGATTATAAAAAAATGTTGGAAAAAGAAAAAATAGATGCTGTATATATCACCACTCCAACTAATCAGCATGATTATATTATAAAAGATTGTGTACTAGCAGGAAAAAATATTTTTTGCGAAAAACCAATCACAGAAAATATGAATAAAGCAAAAGAAGCGGTAGATTATATTAAAAAGTCAAAAGTAAAATTTCAAATAGGATACCAGCGAAGATTCTGCGATGAGCATCAGGCAGCCAAGAAATTAATTGATGAAGGCAGAATCGGAAAACCATTGATCTACAAATCAACTTCAAGAGATCCTTTCCCGCCTCCGGAGTGGGCCTTAAATCCTGATACAGGTGGAGGAATTTATATTGACATGAATACGCATGATTATGATCTTGCGAGATGGTTTATGGGTGATGAAATCTCGCAATTGTATGCAAATGATGCAAATCTGCTTAATCTAAACTATAACTTATCCAATCTGGTTGATAATGCAATAGTTACTTTTAAATTTTCTAAGGGAGCACTCGGAGTGGTTGATGGAAACTGGAATTCAAAAGGGGGAAATGATTGCAGAGTTGAAATTTCCGGTTCCGAAGGAACAATATTTATTGGAAAATTCAATTCCGTACCTGTAACTTTATTCGATTCAAATGGTTTAAGTAATGTTTTTACCTACCAGACTGATGAAGAATACCCTCATTTTATTAAAAGATTCATAGAAGGTTACATTAATGAAGATATATCCTTTATAGATTGCCTGCTTGAAAATAAAAGACCTTTAATTAATGAGGATGATGCTATTAAAGTTCTGAAAATTTCAATGGCAGCGTTAGAGTCTTCAAGAACCGGTAAAGTTGTATATCTATAATTTTATTTGGAAGTATGGTCCTCTATCCTTGTTGGTGGAATAAAGCAGTAACACCACTTCATTATATTTTTGCTATCATTTTCTATGGAATGATTGATATTCTTGGGGAAAACTGCTGCTGTTCCGGGTTCAATGCTTTCCGGGTCACAATCTTCTAATTGAACTTTTCCATAACCTTCAATTATAAAAATCAACTCTTCTTCTTCAGTATGTTTATGAAATGCAATTTTCGTTTTTGGCAATAATTCGACAAGACCAAAAGATAAATTATTACTTTTTATACCCTTATAACCTGCTAACCAGTAAGCTTTAACTCCCGGTCCTTCTGATGTCTCAGCTTGAGACACATGAAGAGTAAACATTCTAAATCCTTTCCATCTTGTTAATATAATAACTTTTCGGCCCTTGATGAGTCTTGCCCATAATTTTAGATTTTTCTTTTTATGGATACTCTTTTAATATCATAAAAATTATCAAGAGCAGTACTGCCTTGATTTGAACCATACCCACTTTGCTTTAATCCTGAGTGATTTAAATTCAACGGAAAATGCGCGCCATTAATTATCATGTCTCCAAAATCCAGTCTTTCCTCTGCTTCAAGTATTTTTGATATATCTTTAGTATAAACATAGGACGCCAAACCTGCATCTGTATTATTGGCCATTTTAAAAATATCATCATTGTCTTTAAATTTAGCAACTGCTGCAATAGGTCCAAAGATTTCTCTGGAATATAATTCCATTCCCTCAGTTATATTTTCTATTAAAGCAGGTTCCAGGTAATATCCTTTTCTGTCTTCCCTTGAACCACCAAGAATAATTTTTGCACCCTTGTCTTTTGCATCTTTAATCGCGTTAAGCAACCTGTTGAGCGCTTCTTCTGATATAACCGGCATAAGCACCTTAGATGGATCACAATTATTATCTTCATATCCATAACTTCTAATTAATACTTTACATTTTTCAATGAATTCGTCATATATTTTCTCATGGACAAATATTCTGTTAGGTGCAACACATATCTGTCCCGCATTAGATAGCTTTAAAGATATTATTTCGCTGGCCGCCAGGTCAACATCAGCATCATCAAAAACAATTACCGGAGCATTTCCACCTAATTCAAGTGAAAATCTTTTTATTGAAGTGGCAGAATTTCCAATTATTTTTAAACCTGTTGCAGTTGAACCCACAAGTGTCAGAACCCTTGGTATTTTGCTGCTGCATAAAACTTTACCAAGATCTTCTCCTGTACCTAATACACAATTTAATACACCTTTTGGAAAACCTATTTCATTAAAGATCTCACACATATAAGCCGTAGCCAGCGGAGTCTCCTCCGATGGTTTTATAACACATGTGTTTCCGGTTGCAAGTACAAGAGCTAATCTGAGAACAAAATTTGCAAGCGGATAATTCCATGCTAAAAATGACACTACGACGCCCACGGGACAATATTTTATATAATTAAAGTACCTGTTTTCATAATCAGGAATAACCTGTGAATATTTTCTTTTTACTTCTTCAATAAAATATGAAAAGATATCTGACAATCCATTAAACTCACCTTCTGCCGAAGATAAAGGTTTGCCGGTTTCCAATACTAAAAGATCAATAATATCTTTTTTATTCTCCAGCAATTTATTTTTATATGTCTTTATCAGCTCTTCGCGTTCACATATATTGGTTTTTTTATATATTTCAAATGCATTTTTGGCACATATTAGAGCTTTGTTTGCCAGTTCCTCGCTGCATTTATAAAAACTTCCGGCAATTGTTTCATTTGCAGGATTTATTACATCCATGGTTTCAGATGTTGCAACTAACTCCCCGTCTACTAAATTTTTAAATATATCCATTTTTTGATCTCCTTTAATAAATAATCATTTAAATTATAAAGTTATTTCAATGTAACTTAATTTTTTATTACTCAAATTTTTCAAGCTATGCTCGGTACCTGCCTTAATAAATACAATAATATTTTTTGAAACTTTCATTTTCTTATCATCAATTGTGTATTCACCTTTTCCATTTAAAAAAAATGCTGTCTGATTATTAGAAGAATGGTTGTGAGCAGGAATAGTTTTATAAGGTTTCAGCTCAACAAAAAAGCATTTATAATTATTTTTTTCTATAAGCTTTTTTCTGTATATAAGGTCATTTTCTTCACAGTTTATTTTATCGATACTTTTATATTCGAAAGAATCAGACATTATTTTAGCCTCCCGCTAAAATTTTTAAGCTACATTTTTATTCAAATATCAAATTTATTCTTTTTTATATAAGAACGTTCCACTAATTAATTATTTTTTAAATAAAAAAACAAAAATTAAAAGTCAACTAGGATACGGGATACTTTACCCGCCTGCTATGGTGACCAATAATAGAATTTTGTCGCGGTCCTTAACTTTTATATTTAAATTACTCTTATCTTCTATAATTTTATTATTAATAAATATATTAATATTGCTTTTCAGGCTATTACCATCACTAAATATTTTATTTTTGATCCCGGGGTATTTTAATACGATAGAACCCAGTATTTCGCTCAAGGTACCGGCTTCGGATTCAATCATTTTTTTATTTTTAATATATCTCTCAAACAAGAATGGGATACTAACTTCAACTGTCATGAAACCGCCTTTTTTTATTTTGAACAAATACACTTATCATTCTTTTTGATATTTATAATTTCTAAAGACAAATCCCATAAATCAATATATATTAATCCTTTTGTTAAAAATATTAAATTATCAGTTAAAATTTTTAAAGCTTCTGTTGTTTGTATTGAGGCCACTACATTAACGATTGTATTTAAAATACCTGCATTCTTGCTCGTTAATGCTTCTGTTTCAGCAAATTCATTCTCAGCGAAGATACATCTCAAACACGGCCTTTTTTTATCAGGAATAGAAGTATAAACCATACCATAACTTGCGGCTACGGCTCCAAATATAAATGGAATTTTTTTTACCAGGCTATAATCATTTATAATATATCTTGTTTTCAAATTATCGGTACCATCAATAATAATGTCAGGGTTTGAAATATACTTATTTATATTTTTATTATTGATTTCATCTTGAAAAATCTCTATTTTCACATCAGAATTTATCTTAATTAATTTTTCTTTGGCCAATACGGCCTTGGATTTGCCAATATCTTCTTCTTCAAACAACATTTGTCTCTGTAAATTATTCAATTCCAAAAAATCTTTATCTATTATCGTAAGAAAGCCTATTCCCGCTCTGACAAAATTATTAGCAAGGACCGAACCTAATCCCCCACAACCAATTATTGTTATTTTACTTTTTGATAAACTTCTTTGACCCTTTTGGCCAATATAATTAAACAATACTTGTCTTGAATATCTATTATCCAAAGTTTTATTTTTATTAAATTCCATAAATCATTTCATCTAATCAAAGTTCGTCTGCCTGAACAATTCCTTCAATCCGGATTACCTGTATGTAATTATACTAATATTACTTATTAATTTGTATCAATTCTAATTTAAAGTAATTTATGTTTGCTGAAAGTTATCTTCCTTCCTTGTAATATTAGAGTAATTTAGTAAAATGAGTAAGATTATGGAAGGGTATTTTTCAATTAAGTCTTTTTAATATGATATTAGCAGAAGTTATTGGCAGTGCTACCTGTACAATAAGGGTAGAAGCCATAAAAAATGCAAAATTTAAGATAGTAAAACTTCTCAGACCGGACTATAGTTTTACGGGTAATTATTCCATCGTTGAGGATGCAATAGGTGCAGGTACGGGAGAAAGAGTTCTGATAGCTGAGGATGAAATAGCAATTGCTGATATAATTGGCGGAAAAGAAGACGTTCCTATAAGATTTTGTATAGTCGCAAAGGTTGAAAACATATATATTGTTTAAAATTATAATTTAACACGTTTAGTTATTTACTTTAATCGTATTTAATTAATAAAAAAAATAATTTAATGGAAATTGGTAAAGTTATAGGAAGTATTATATCGGTCTCAAAGATCAGGGAATTAAAACCGGTAAAGTTATTCCTGATTCAAATGCTTGATAGTGAGTATAACCCGAAAAATGATTTTACTGTTGCTCTTGATACTATAGGTGTAGGATTTGGGGATAACGTAATTATTACACAAGGCAGCGGTTCAAGATTTACCGAAATATCAAAACCTACCCATACTGACGCTTCAATAGTTGCAAGGATAGATGATATTGTTCTTTAAAGGATTGAAATAGATAAAATGATACTTGGAAAAATAGTTAAACAATTTGTATGCAGCATTAAAGACTCCAATCTTAATGCGGTTAAGATATTTAAAGTTAAATTGCTCAATCTGAATTTATCAGAATCTGAGAAGTATATAATAGCTGTTGATAATAAGCTTGGGTTAGGTCCAGGAGATGTTGTGCTTATGGTTGCCGGCAGCGGGGCCCGAAAACTTAAAGGAAATGCTGAAATGCCGGTTGATTGTGCCATAACTGCAAAGGTGGATACCATAAATATAGATGAAAAGTATAAATGCCTTTTATAAAACTCTTTAAAACATAAAAATAAATTAAAACATGAACTGTGCCAAAGTACTGGGAAAAACATATTCAAAATTTTTTCATCCTTCGTTGACAGGAGTAGATATAAAAATAATTCAGGTTATAAATCCTGAAAATAACCAGGCCATAGGGAAACCTTTTTTTGCTGCAGACCCTTTGGGAGTGGCAATCGGCGAATTAGTAGCATACGAAGAAAGTTTTCAGGCAACTTGGGCATTTGAAGATCACATGATCCCTGTTGACAGATGTATTACTGCAATAATTGATTCACTGGATATCGAGACAGTAAAGGGTGATAAAAATGATACTGGGTAGAGTAATAGGCAATGTAGTATCGGTAATTAAAGATGATTCTTATAGGGATTTTAAACTTCTTGTTGTACAGGAAATGAATATTGATGGAAGTTATGATAGCAACTTTTACATATCGGCGGATTTAATAGGTGTCGGCACAGATGAGGTTGTGCTTGTAACAGTTGGGACATCTTCAAGAGCTACAAAAGAGACTTTTGAAAAACCTATAGATTCGGTTATAATTGCTAAAATCGAAAAACTTATTTTTGAAAACAATGAGATTGACGTCAGTTAGAATATTTTTTTATCCGGACTTTTACTAATATGATTACAGGTGACATTAATAATAATAAAAATCAAATACTTTTACAAAATAACAGATATTTTAATTCAGCATTAGAAATAATCAGTAAAACAAATTTTGCCAATATTGATGATGGAAAATTTGAATTAGAGGATGATGACTTTTTTTATTTTTTATTTACATACAAAACAAAAGATAATATTAATGAGTTGTTAGCAGAAAGTCATAGAAAATATATTGATTTTCAGTATATAATTTATGGAGAAGAAGCAGTAGGTTGTGCAGATTATACCGGTTCAAGGCTTGTTACGGCAGATTATAATGAAGAAAAGGATGTCGAGCTGTTTAATAATATTTATGATGAAAAATTTTTTGTTTTAAGAAAAGACATGTTTGCGATATTCTATCCTTATGAAATTCACAGATCCGGTCTGAGCAATAAAGAAATAAGATCGGTTAGAAAAATGGTATTTAAAATAAAAATAAAAGAATAATTATTTAAATAGGGGAAAAATATTATGAGTATTCCAGAAGGTGTAATAGTAGCGATGCTGACACCATTCGATGAAAATGGCAGAGTAAATGAGCCGGAAGTTAGAAAACTTGTAAATTTCTTAATTGATAAAGGTGTCAGCGGAATATTCCCGGTTTCATCATGCGGGGAATATGTCCATATTGGTATGTCTGAAAGAAAGTTTCTAATTGATGTTGTAGTAGATGAAGCAAAATCAAGAGTTGATATAATACCCGGAACAGGAGCAACTTGTTATCACCAGTCAATTGAGCTTGCAAACTATGCAAAAGAAAAAGGCTGTTCTGCTATTGTGCTGCATGGACCATATTTCTTTAAAAATATAGAGGATGCAGTTGAGGGACACCTGAGAAAAGTAGCTGAGTCAGTAAATATTCCCATTTTTGTATACAACATTCCTTTTTTTGCGAATGAAGTTACACCTTATATGGTTGAAAGACTTGCATATCTTCCAAACATTGTTGGAATAAAAGATTCTAGCGGAAATATGATAAATATAATGAATTTTTTAGAGATGACGCGAAAAGTGAAGCCGGATTTTAAGGTTTTAGTGGGCGCTGAAGAAATAATGCTACCGGCGCTTCTGATGGGAGCAAAAGGATGTATGACCGCTATGGCAGGAATTATGCCGGAATTCATGGTGGGAATCTGGAAAGCTTTTACAAATGGTAATCTAAACATTGCCTACAACCTGCAGTTTGCAATTCTGCCACTCATAAGAGAAATGAAAACATTTAATTTCCCGCAGGGATTTAAAGAAGCACTTGATTTGAGGGGAATAAAAATGGGCCCTCCGAAAATGAACTATTCCTCTGAAATTTTATCAACATTGGCAAATCTTAAAGAAAGATTAAGACTTGAGATGCAGAGTCTTCTTGATACGTATTTCAGTGGTACTTTTTTAAAATACAGAGGAAGTGATAAAGAAAGTAAGTTAAATTATCCACAACTGCAGCAAAAATTAACGGAAAAAAAATACTCAGACTGCATGCTTTGCGGGATGTGTGTTGGTAATAATAGCGGCAGCAATAAAGTTTGTAATGATATGGATCCCGTAAAAGATATTAAGATTGATGAGGATATGATAAATGATATTGTAAAGAAAATAATACGAGAATTGTAAAAACTTTCTTTCAATAACAAATATTATTCGCATTATAATGATAAGTTTTTTCTAATTGATAATGGGCACTTCAGGTGAAACATTATTTTAAATAAAATCAGGTGAAATTTTTAATGAGAAACCCTTTAACATATATTTATTTTGATCATGCCGCTACTACACCGGTACTTCCCGAAGTAGTGGAGTCTGTCAATAAATGCTTTACAGAATTCTATGGCAATGCCTCCGAGCCTCATCTTCGGGGCAGGCAGGCAAAAGAAGTGCTTGAAAATTCAAGGGAGTTAATTGCCGGAGCTTTAGGAGCGAGCCCTTCTGAAATTACTTTCACCAGTGGTGGAACCGAGAGCGATAATCTTGCATTATTTGGCGCTGCTGAGGCATACAGAAAACAGGGCAATCATATAATAACATCAAAAATAGAACATCCTGCAGTTTCCATGCCTTTAAAAATGCTGGCCAGACAAGGTTTTAAAATTTCTATTGTACCTGTTGACAGATTCGGGATGGTTGACCCTGACGATATTAAAAAAGCAATAAATAAAAATACCATACTTGTCTCAATAATGCATGCAAACAATATCGTTGGGACGATCGAACCAATCGGGGAAATCGGGGAAATATTAAAAGAAAAAAATATAATTTTTCATACAGATGCAGTTCAGACTTTTTGCAGTGCAAAAACCCTTGTTGACGAGCTGGGAATTGATTTGCTTTCAATATCCGGACACAAAATTTATGGACCCAAGGGTGTTGGAGCATTATACATAAGAAAGGGCACTAAAATTATGCCACATATTTATGGTGGTGGCCAGGAAAGGGGCAGGAGATCCGGAACCGAGAATATCCCGGGAATTGCAGGACTTTCAAAAGCTGCAGAGTTGGGGCAGAGAAACATCGATGCAAAAATTAAAAAGCTTACCGGTATGAGGGACTATCTTAAAAATAAATTACTGGACAGGATTGAAGATGTAAGGTTTAATGGCCATCCTGAAATGAGACTTCCCGGTAATTGTAATTTTTCGTTTAAATATATAGAAGGAGAAGCAATTGTACTGAAACTGGACGTTAGCGGAATTGCCGTCTCCAGCGGCTCGGCTTGCTCTTCTTCATCTATGAAACCGTCACACGCTTTGGTGGCAATGGGATTGTCCAATGAAGAAGCATTTGGCTCTTTAAGAGTGACCCTTGGTTTTGAAAACACCATTGAAGAAATTGACTATTTCCTTGAAGTAACTGAAAAAATTATAAAAGATCTGAGAAAAATATCACCGCTATATAAAAAGTAAAGATAGAGGAGGAAACTATGACAGCAATTACAAAGGATGATATATTGAATGCTTTATTAGAAGTATATGACCCTGAAATCCCAATAAATATTGTTGATATGGGATTAATATATAAAGTAGATGTTGACGGGCAAAACAATGTTGATATTGATATGACTATGACAACCAGGGGCTGCCCCATGCACTCATTTATGGTAACACAGGCTCAAAATAGAATTGAGAAAATAGATGGAATAGGAAAAGTAAATGTCAATCTTGTCTGGAACCCGCCATGGTCACCCGAAATGATTTCTCAAAAAATCAAAGATCAAATGCAGCAAAATACTTAAACAGCAAAAAATATCTGAAGATTTTAAGTTTAACTGAAAGGAAATTAAAATAGAGAAATTAAGGCTTTACGCGGCGCAAATAAATCCAATTGTAGGTGATTTTAAAGGCAATTTTGATAAAATTAACCTGCACATAGAGCAGGCTAAAAATCAGGGCGTTGATATTGTGGTATTTCCGGAGTTAGCTGTTACCGGTTATCCCCCGGAAGACCTTTTGCTCAAGCCATCTTTTATAGAAGAGAATCTTAAATACCTTGATAAGATAAGAAAATTATCAGACGGTATTATTATAATAATTGGATTTGTAAATAAAGATTTCGAAATCTACAATTCTGCAGCAATTTGTTCAGGTAAAAAAATAATATCAATTTATAACAAACAATTCCTTCCGAATTATTCTGTTTTTGACGAAGAGAGATATTTCCAAAAAGGTTTGGAGACTTTTATTTTCGAATTAAGAGGTATGATTTTTGGCGTCAATATTTGTGAAGATATCTATTATTCATCGGGTCCCGCCAAATCACAGGCCATCCTTGGAGGTGCAAATCTTATCATAAATATTTCTGCTTCCCCGTATCATGTTGGGAAAATTGAAGAAAGAGAAAAAATTCTCTATACAAGAGCCGTGGATAACCGCGTAAATATAATGTATGTTAATCTTGTGGGAGGGCAGGACGAGCTTGTTTTCGATGGCAACAGCATGATAGTCAATGAGAAAGGAAAGATTCTGGCAAGAGCAAAATCTTTCGAGGAAGATTACTTCATCTTTGATCTCAATACTGAAGAAGTCACTTCTACAAGACTGCAAGATGCTAAGTTTAAGAATCAGAGAGACAGCATGAAAGATGAAAATACTTCCTTAAAAGTTATAAAAATCAATGATTTTGCAAAAAGCATCAATAAAAATAAAAACAACAGCCTTGAGGTTAATGGATGTTATGATTCAATCTTTGACCGTTATACGGAATTTATATCCTCTCAGGAAGAGGAAATATTTAAAGCTTTGGTATTGGGCACAAAAGATTATATAAGTAAAAATGGTTTTAAAAAGGTTGTATTGGGATTAAGTGGTGGAATTGATTCGGCACTTACTGCAGTAGTAGCGGCATTTGCGATAGGAAGCCATAATGTTAAAGGAATATTGATGCCATCCGAATACTCGTCAAAGAACAGTATTGATGATTCTCTTTTGTTGGCTTCCAATATTGGAATTGATACTATAACTATACCAATATCAAATGTCTACAAAAGTTATCTGGATAACCTGACACTGGTATTTAAGACCGATAAAATAAATATAACAAAAGAAAACCTGCAAGCCAGGATAAGAGGCAATATATTGATGGGGCTTTCTAATGAAAATGGCTGGCTGGTTTTAGCCACAGGTAACAAAAGCGAAATCAGTGTCGGTTACTGCACCCTTTATGGTGATATGGCAGGAGGATTCTCTCCAATTAAAGATATTTACAAAACTCTCGTTTACAGAATTTGTAATTTTATAAATAGGAAATATTCAAATATCATCCCTGAAACAATAATCAATAAAGTTCCATCGGCAGAATTAAAACCCGGCCAAAAAGATGAAGACAAGCTGCCCCCATATAACAAGCTTGATGAGATCCTAAAATTATATATTGAAGAAGAAAAAGATTATCATGATATTGTAAAAGCCGGTTTTGATGAAAAAATGGCAAGGGATACGATCAATATGGTAGATTTCAATGAATATAAAAGAAGACAGGGAGCTCCGGGAATTAAAATCACTCAGAGAGCTTTTGGCAGGGACCGGAGATACCCGATAACAAACAAATTTAAGCTGAGCTAAGTTCTTATTACGTTTATACTTCCTTTAATCGCGCTATTGTCCTGGACAGCTTGCATCGTCTTTAGCTTTATATATCATCTTCGGTTCCTGTTTTTATCATGCTTCAAAACTACTTGCAGAAAGTGGTTTACCACATGAATATTTTCCCTCCGGGCAAGGTGTTCTAAGACAGTTAGGGCCCGCTTTTTCAAAAATAACTGGGGCGACTTTTTTTACATCCTTAAGCATTAATGTCGCAAGTTCCCTTATTTCAGCTTGAGCCCTGTTACAGCACCTTACCGTAAAAAAATGTAAAAGTTCTCTTGCATTCATTGTCATTATCATTTTTGTTTCACTTGCATTTGGTAATATATATCTGGCGTCTTCGGCATCTATTCCGTTATCTATCATTTCTTCATAAAATTTATGTATCTCAGAAATAAAACCTTTATATTTTTTATTAATTTCTTTATTTTGTCTGATTAAATCCGGAACTATATATTCATAATTTTCTTTAAACTTAACATATCTTTGGGATTGCTGGTTAAAAGAAGCTATCCTGTGTCTTACAAGCTGGTGGCTCAACACTCTTGAAATTCCTTCAATACCAAAAGTAAAATAAACATGTTCAGTGGTGCTTAGATGCCCGCTTTTTATTACAAATTTAACTAATTTTCGGGCAGCTTCAATATCTAGTTGTTCATCAAGATCCTCAACACCAACAGGCGAATAACATAACCTGGCGGCAATTGCAACGAGTTTCTCAGGTTCAGGAGTATATCTGATCAATTTAACTTGCATTATTTTTTAAATCCTTTTTTACTTATTTTATGATTGATATGAAAAACGTATATGTTTTATGATACCATTATTTGAATCTATTCAGAATATGTTAATTTAGGCAGTCAGACATATAATTAGTGACCCTCAGTTAATGCCTTAACGGCAAATGCCAGGTAGCATAATAAAACCGGCGGAATGCTTATAAGGGTGAGAGTCAAACCTTTGGAGATTTTATGGGCCGCTTTGGTCTCCTTTATATTAAGTATCAGGCTTATTAAGAATAAAATACCTGCCGCAAGTACAAATACTCCAAGGAATCCCGCAAGAATGTAGGTATAAAGTATATTATCTTTCCCAAAAATTTCGATGCTTAAAAAAAGCGTAATGATATAAAATATAAAAGCCAGATAGCAGGTGATCATTGTCGTGACCCCTATTTTAAAATTTTTTACTGCGGTATCCATTTTCTCCTCCGTTATAAATAAAAAATAATTAATCTTAACTTAAAAATTTATTTACAAATATTAATAAATAATAATCTGTCTATGAAAATCAGTTGAAAAATTGCTTAAAAAAAAATTTGCTTTTATTGTCTAAAATGATTATCATTGTATATTATTATATAATAATTGTATATAATAGTATACATTAAGAACTACAATGTCAAGTACAAATAAACAAATTAAGTTGGGAAATAATTTAAGAAAATGCAGGTTTGAACATAATGAGATTTCCCAGCAGAAGCTTGCAAACGCACTGGGGGTTACACGTCTCACGATACATTCGATCGAGACCGGGAAATTCAATCCCTCTGTTTCACTTGCTTTAAAAATTGCAAAATATTTCGATAAAACAGTTGAAGAAATTTTTAATTTATATGTGGAGTAGATATTATTTGCTTATGTATAGTTATTGCTTGCCGAATTGATTTTGAGTGAATTGAAATAAAAAAGCAAATGTTTATTAATAAATGAGAATGAAGGATTTTTCATCATGAAAAAGTTATTGGTCCTAAGTGAAAAAGCAACTTTAAGTTTTTCCGCTATATCAATCCTCGCTTTTATTTATAATCTTATCTTATATGTAAGGATAGAGATAGGGACAATCAACTTAGGATCAATAAATACATTTATCAGCAAAACGGAAGTATATGCAGGAATATCTGTAATACTTATTATTATTTTTCACCTTTCTGCAATTTTAACAATAACATTGAAACTAAAAGCTGTTGAAAGGGAAAGTATTCTTTTATCATTTATATTTTTTATCTCAATTATCTCCCTGATAATGATTTTTGGCGATTTTGCCTTGATTAGTGATATCGTTAAAGAATATAATGCAGGGTTGCCCGGTATAGAATCAGAATTTATCATACTGTATTTCAGTCAGTTTCTTCACCTGCTCCTTTACTGCCTGATTACAATTTTTATCATATGGAACAATAAGGTAAAAAAACGTACCAACCAGTTTGATGCTGAAACGCCGTTAAAAGATGAAGTAATATTTATCAATACGCAATATATCGGTATATTTACCGGTATCTTTGGACTATCTATCATGATAGCCCTTTCTGCTTCCACTCCTCTTTGGGCAATAAAGAAAGGTATAGTTATTGTATGCGCATTACTGATTATTCCATATGCTGCAATAGCAATATACTGGCTGGTAATTAAGATCCGGGAAAAAATTACTGAATGGTATGATGAAAAACAGTTCCAGGATGTTACAAAAGCCAGTCTTATATCTTTCTTGTCATCAGTAGTAATCCTCGCAATCTTTTTTGTGCTCCAGAATGCTTTCAGCAAATTCCTGCTGCTAAACGTGATATGGTTCCCACTGTATTTTTTTATAGCACTTTTAATTTTTTCCGGGACCCTGCTGTATTTCAGCAAAAAGGCTATGTCATAACTGGTCTTATCGATTATTGGAAGATATTAAATATTAATTTAGCTGGTTATATATTTTATCTATTTTAAGATAATTTTAAGATGGTTATAATCAGGAAGACTGCAAAGCCTATGGAAACTATTCCGAATATGGATGTTTCTTCAAGGTTTAATCCGCCATATCTGGCTGCTTTTATCATAAAATAACCAAGAACTGCAAGTATTACAAATAATAACATTATCCACATCTGAAACACTTCCCTATTCCGCGAAAATCTTGCCGATATGTTTAAGATATATTTTATAATAGCCAGATTTTAAGATTTTAATTATAATCTTATAATAAAGTAAAAATTTAGATTTAAATTATAGCTTATCGTGCAATTTATTTGAACATATTTTTAACATGAAAATACTATTACTTTCACAAAATAAAAAAAATATCAATATTGCTTCTAAAATCCTTAAGGATTCAGAATTTATCTTGGAAGTTTTGCGGATATTTGACAGGGTTGATTCAAGTCTTGAAAATATCAGACTTATAATTCTTGATATCTGTAATCTGGATATTGAAAAGAATTCATATAATATAGATTTTTTAAAAAAAATCAGCAAGCATGAAAAGGTAAAGCTTTTATTGCTAAATGCAAATCAGGCTGAAAGTTTTTTAAACTTCAAGGTTAAATTTGATGATGTATTGTTTTCAGGGAGATTGGAAGAAGAATTATTGTTTAGACTTCAATTTGCTCTTGCTCCTGTAAAAAATGTAATACCAAAAAACAGCCTTGTCGTAGATAATCTGATACTTAATCTCGATAAGTATGAATTGACGGTAAACGGAATTTCAGTTGAGTTGACTTTTAAAGAATATGAGCTTTTAAGAATACTGCTTGAGAATCAAAATAAAGTATTTTCACGAAATAAACTGCTTTCAGTTATATGGGGATATGATTTTTATGGTGGAAGCAGAACAGTTGATGTGCATATGAAAAGACTTCGCTCAAAATTAGACACTCCTTATAATCTTATGCTAAAAACAATTAGAAATGTCGGTTATATGTTTTCTCCCGCAGTATAAAAGTAAAATAACCTGGACCGGAATTAAAATCCGCATTTGAAAAGCATTTGCTGCTTAAAAAGTTTACAAAGATTTAACATGGAATTAATGTATTTGTAAAGAATATATGTTATAAAATAATCCAGCAAAAAAATATTATTCATAAAAATGTGGAAGGAAGGCACCTATTATGGCTAAAAATGATGAAATGAAGGAATTTGTTTTAAAAAAGGCCCATGATAACAGGGTAAGGTTTGTCAGATTCTGGTTTACGGATGTCCAGGGAATACTTAAAAGTTTTACAATAACAATAGATGAACTTGAAGGAGCATTATCAGAGGGCATGGGATTTGACGGCTCATCTATTGAAGGATTTTCAAGGATTGAAGAAAGTGATGTAATTGCAATGCCTGACCCAAACACTTTTCAGATTATTCCCTGGGGTCCAAGCGAAAATGGTATAGCGCGAATGTTCTGCGATATTCTTGAACCTAACGGTGCACATTTTGAAGGTGATCCCAGGGGGACCTTGAAAAGAGCTTTAAAGAAGGCAAGCGACCTGGGCTATACTTATTATGTAGGACCAGAACTTGAATACTTCTATTTTAAATCTGACAAGGGAAGGCCTGAAGCACTGGACAGAGGTGGATATTTTGATTTAAATACCATGGATGTTGCAAGTGATTTAAGACGAGATACTATTTTGTATCTTGAGGCAATGGGCATAGGTGTTGAATATGCACACCATGAAGTCGCACCATCACAGCACGAGATTGACTTAAGGTATACCGATGCATTAACTATGGCTGACAGCGCCATGACTTACAGGTTTGTAGTAAAAGAAGTGGCAACAAGGCATGGGGTGTATGCATCTTTTATGCCAAAACCGATTTTTGGAGAAAACGGAAGCGGTATGCATACTCATCAGTCACTTTTTAAAGGTGATAAAAATCTATTTTTTGATTCCAAGGATAATTATAGTTTATCAAACGAAGCTAAATGGTTCATAGCCGGACTCCTTAAGCACTCAAAAGAATTGACTGCAATTACAAATCAGTGGGTTAATTCCTATAAAAGACTCGTCCCTGGTTATGAGGCCCCTGTTTATATATCCTGGGCAAGAAGAAACAGGTCAACAATGATCAGGGTTCCCATGTACAAGCCTGGAAAAGAAAAAGCAACAAGAATTGAATTGAGATCTCCTGATCCTGCATGTAATCCTTACCTTGCTTTCAGTGTAATGCTTGCTGCAGGATTGGAAGGTATAAAAAATAAATATAAACTTCCAGATCCAATCGAAGAAAATATTTACGAGTGGGATGCAGCAAAAAGAACTGAAGCTGGAATTGATACATTGCCTGACAATCTTTACGAAGCAGTTAAAATTCTGGAGAACAGCAGCCTTATAAGAGAAACCCTTGGAGATCATATATTTTATAAATTTATTGAGAATAAAAAAATTGAATGGAACAGATATAGAACATTCGTTACAGATTATGAAGTTAATAATTATCTTCCCATACTGTAGCATGATGTGAAATTACATTTTAGTGGAAAAGGCCCGCAATATTAATTTTATTGGATGAAATTAGGTTGCAGGCCTTTTTTAAATTAATTATATAAATTCCAGCAAAAAACCCAGGCCTATACAGAATATTCCTGCAAGAATCATCTTTATTATACTTATCAGCAAATTGCGATTCGAAATTTTGCCTAAGAATATTCCGAATCCAATCAGTATTAAAAAAGCAAAAGATGCACCCAAATAATAGCATATATTTATTGGAATATGGGAGCCGAAAAAAAATGGTATTAACGGTATAAATGCTGTAATTCCTGAAGAAATCCCGTTTATTGCAGCAATAATTATCGAAGCAAAGGATTGAGCGCGGGAAATTACTGTGCCATTTAAAACATGTAAAGTTGATTTTTCCAGTTCCTGTATTTCCTTGGTTCTTTCTGCGCTTTCACTGTTATATGCGCTCCAAACACCCGAAACTGAAAGCGAAATACATACCGCTGAGCCAGCTATAATTACATTCTTATAATTTACTGCATCTATTACAAAATTTCCTATAAGCACGCCAATTATAGTTATTACTCCATCAAAACCATTAATTGCAATATACCTTCTTGTTATCTGCGCAATATTTGCGATTTTATTATATGTTTTGACTGTCTGGGTGTAATCTTTAATTTTCTTTTTTATATTATCAAACATAAGCATTGCACCAATAAATTATTTTAACTTATCATATTCTTAACTTTTCATATTTTAGCTGGTCAGTGTTTCAATTCAGAACATATTTGAATATAGCTTCTGCTACGCCATCATTATCATTATCGCTTACGACTAAATCTGTTGAATTCTTAACAGTTTCAAATGAGTTTCCCATCGCAACACCTCTGCCGGCAAATTTAATCAAACCAATATCGTTTTCCCCGTCTCCGATTGCAAGCACATTCTCCCTGTCTATATTATATAATTCCAGTATTTTTTTTATAGCATTAGTCTTTCCTGCTTCAAGATTAAAAATATCTGTAAAAAATATCCCTCCCCTGCCAATTCTTAGTTTATTTTCAAGCTTACCAACCAACAGGTCATAAAAATTACTGCCTATTATTCCGGCATATGTAAACATTAATGCATTTTTGATAATTTCATCACTTATAATATTATCTATTTTTGTTAACTTTTCTCCAGATTCTGAAATATATTTAAAATATGGATTATCTATTTCATAGTATATAAAACCGTTCAGACAATGAAGCACCACACCTTTATTATGGTCTCTGGATAGTCTGACAACTTCCAAAAAAAAATTTTTTGGAATCCTTAAAATTTTAATTGGTTCCATTTTTGCATTCACGATTGCTGCACCATTGGAAACTACCTGCATGTCAACAAGTCCCAAGGTCTTTACTATTTTACTTACATAAAAAATATTTTTTCCTGTTGTAATTACGACCTTTATTTTCTTTTCGATACACTTGCTTATTGCGTACTTGTTTGCATCGCTTATTTGTGATTTTGCATTTAATAAAGTTCCGTCCAGATCAATTGTAACAAGCTCTATCAATTTACCATCCTTTAATATGTAAAGTCTTAAAATTTTAAGTTCATCTATATATTGTTCAATTTGCTTGTGGTTTATTTAATTCACTTATGGTTGAAGCTGCCTTGTATGAGGACCTTACAAATATTCCTGCTATTACAGATTTGAAGTTGAAGCTGCTTGCCAGACTTTTTATTCTTTCGAATTCTTCATCAGAGTAGTATTTTTGGACAGGATGATTTTCTTTTGAGGGTTGAAGATATTGTCCTATTGTAACAATATCGCAATTTGCATTTTCAAGATCGTGTAATAACTCCAATATTTCTCCTGTTTCTTCACCCAGCCCCAGCATAAAACCTGATTTTGTAAATACTTCAGGATTTATATCTTTTGAATTTTTTAAAATATCAAGAGACTTATTATAGTTTGCACGGTCCCTTATAGTTTTATAATTTCGCTTAATGGTCTCAAGGTTGTGGTTTAATACATCTGGTTTTGCATCAAGTAAAATTTTTAAATTTTCTTTTCTTCCTTTAAAATCGGGAATCAAACACTCGACTTTTAAGCTGGGATCTTTGGTTTTTATTTCCCTTACAGTTTTCGCAAAATGTTTTGCCCCACCATCCTCAATGTCATCTCTCGTAACGGAAGTCAGTACAATATAATTTAATCCCATTTCTTTTACAGCTTTTGCAACATTTTTAGGTTCAAATTTGTCAAGATTTTGAGGTTTTCCCGATCTCACACCACAAAAGGCACAATTTCTGGTACAAATATTACCCATCAACATAAAAGTAGCGGTTTTTTTACTGAAACATTCGAATATATTTGGACAATTTGCACTCTGGCAAACAGTATTGAGTTTTAAGTTTGTAAGTAAATCTTTGACTTGGTTTATATTTGAATTATTCAGGCTAACAGTCTTTTTTAACCATTCAGGCTTTTTTAAATTATTTTTCGACAATCCTGCTGACAATCCTTTCAAAATCCCTAACTGATCCAAATAAAATTTGTATTTTACCTTTCCTCTTTCCTACTTTTATATTTACTGGTGTTTTAAGATAATCTGAAATTAATTGAGTTACTTCAGGTAACTTTTCAAATTCCGGTAGCTTTAGTTTAATTTTTGTATCAGAAGATTTTGCTTTAACCTTACTTCTCACCACTCCTTCAACTCGTCTGACACTTAAATCCTGCTCTACAATCTGATTGGCAAGCTTGATTTGCTCTTCCTTATTTTCAAGACTTAAAAGAGTTCTTGCATGGCCAACACTTAAACTTCCTGTATCAACCATTTTTTGTACCTCCAGCGGAAGCAGCAATAATCTTAAATAATTTGTGATGGCTGCCCTGCTTTTACCGATTCTTTTTGAAAGTTCCTCGTGTGTAAGCTTAAATTCTTCGATTAATTGTTTAAATGTATGGGAGAGTTCAATTGGAGTAAGATCATCTCTTTGAATGTTCTCAATCAAAGCTATCTCTATCGAAGAGATGTCATCAATATTTTGATTTATTACACAAGGAACCGTAGTAAGCCCCAATATTTTTGCTGCTTTATACCTTCTTTCACCAGAAATAATCTCATACAGTCCTCCCCCGTCAAGACTTCGCACCATAATAGGCTGAATAATTCCAAATTCTCTTATTGATTCTGCAAGTTCATTTAATGACTGTTCTTTAAAGTTCTGACGTGGTTGATTTTTATTTGGTATCACTTTTACAATCGGTAATTCAACTATTCTGTTTTGAAGTTTATCTTCGGCACTTTTAGAATCCATTCCTGGTATAAGTGCACTTAGTCCTCTTCCCAATCCTCTATTTGCCATCTCCTACCACTTCCTTCGTCAAATTTTTATAAGCAACTGCCCCCTTACATGCAGGATCATATTCCAGAATTGGCTTGCCATAACTTGGTGCTTCACTAAGCCTGATATTTCTAGGGATTATTGTATTGTAAACCTTATCGGGAAAATAAGTTTTAACTTCATCAATTACCTGTTCCGAGAGTTTTGTTCTCTGGTCATACATTGTCATCACAACTCCGACAATCATCAATTTTTCATTTAAATTTTCCCTTACCAGGTTTATAGTGTTTATCAGTTGTCCAAGCCCTTCAAGGGCGTAGTATTCACATTGTATTGGTATTAATACTTCTGCCGCACCCGTAAGAGCATTTATAGTTAACAGACCTAAGGCAGGAGGACAATCTATAATTATAAAATCAAAATCATTCTTTATTTTTTCTATTGCTTGCTGAAGTTTATATTCTCTCTTTAAAGTTGACACGAGCTCCACCTCCGCCCCTGCCAGCTGTATTGATGAAGGTATGACATATAAATTATTGAACTGTGTTTTTAATATAGCATTTTTTGGTTCCTCATTTGATATAAGGATATCATAAATGTTTTTATCAACTTGTTCACGAGTGATCCCCAATCCGCTGGTTGAATTACTTTGCGGGTCCAGGTCTATTATTAGTGTTTTATAGCCTAGATCCCCAAGATAGCTTGACATATTTACTGCAGTCGTACTTTTACCAACACCGCCCTTCTGATTGGCAATCGCAATCACTCTGCTAAAATATTTCCTCTCTTGCTTATCGGTATCTTTGACAGAATCTGCAGCCAGTACTGCTGGATTTGGTTTTAATTCATTGCCTGAAACTATATTTTCATTTAAAGTTACCTTTTCTTTAGATATGAAATCAGTATCCATATATTTGTTCTCTTTTTTTTCTCGTATTTTTATAAATTTAAATAAATTTTTTAAACACATTAATATTTAAAATAAGATTAATAAGGAGCATTTATAGGCAAATGTATAATTGCACATAAACATAAATATAGGATGACATTTAATAACTGCCCCGTCCAATTAAAAAAAGAAAATAAGATTATTCTGCTAAGGGCATTTTTAACATTTTAGCATATTTTCTTGGATATTTATATAAAGTACTTGTCTCTTTCAAAATTGATAAAAAGGCTCTGTACTCATCTAAGTTTGGAACCTTTACCTCAAATATTTTATCTATTTTACCACCTAAAATAGGAATTATACTTTTATATTCTTCAATTTCTTCGTGAAGCTTCCTGCTTTTATAAAGAACTGCCTTCCCGCCAATTTTACAAAAAGGCAACATCAATTCGCATACTATACTAAACTTTCCAACTGCTCTGGATAATACAATATCAAAATTCTCTCTGTATTTATTATTATGTCCAAGATCTTCCGCGTTGTCTTCAATTATATATATGTTTGTTAAATTAAGCTTTTGAACCACTTCTCTCAAGAATTTAATTGTTTTAGATTTTTTATCCAGCAGATAGACATGTTTATCTTTTAAAAAAATAGAAATCAAAATTCCTGGAAACCCCGCCCCTGTACCTATGTCTAATATTCTAAAATCTTCGCTGGTACAAGATGTAAAAAAATAATTGGCGTACTCAAATATCGACAGGCTATCAATCACATGTCTTATAAGTATTTCATGTTTAAGCTTTGTGCCAACAAGATTGAAGTGTTTGTTATATTCTACTAAAATATCTATATAGTTTTCTATTTTCTCAATATCTGCTTCAGTAAAATTTAAGTTAATCTTATTTAAAGATGTTGTTAAAATTTTTTTATTATTCATTATT
>Ga0172371_10001829_pt1 | contig 33768 bp, 12 predicted proteins | sample Lak12m_FD_114543 | JGI IMG/M metagenome (GOLD analysis project Ga0172371, IMG submission 114543) | Freshwater microbial communities from Kabuno Bay, South-Kivu, Congo - kab_022012_12m | ecosystem: Environmental > Aquatic > Freshwater > Lake | place: Democratic Republic of the Congo: South-Kivu...
CTCGCCCTGGGAGAACCCTGCACGAAGGGGGTCCAGTGCCTCAGCTCCTTCTGCGTGGATGGATACTGCTGCGAGTCCGCGTGTGAAGGCGAGTGCGCAAACTGCGCGCTGCCCGGCCAGATTGGAATCTGCGGGTTCACCTCCAATGTCACCGACCCGGGCGATGAGTGCGGGTTGTGCCGTGTCTGCAACGGGGCCGGAGCGTGCAAGGACGCCACGTTCGGCACCGACCCCGAGGCGGAGTGCGCACAGGCCGCCGAAACGACGTGCGGCTTCGACGGCATGTGCGACGGCGCCGGCGGCTGCCGGTTCTGGGCCGAGACCACGGCCTGCAACGTTCAGTCGTGCACCGGCAACGTGAAGCAGCCCGCGGACTACTGCGACGCTGCCGGTGCGTGCAAGGATTCCGGGACCGTCGACTGCACTCCGTACGTGTGTAATGCGACTGGAAAGGAATGCCTCTCCGCGTGCACGGATGACGCGAACTGCGTGGCAGGATACTTCTGCGAAGGCGTGGAATGTGCGCCGAAGAAGGACGACGGCGAGACTTGCCAGGGTGCATCCGAGTGCAAGTCCGACTTCTGCGTCGACGGGTACTGCTGCGACACCGCTTGCGACGCGGAATGCGAGAGCTGCGGGGAAGCGGGCTCGGAAGGAAGCTGCTCGTCGTTTGCCGCTGAGACCGACCCCGACTTCGAGTGCGGCTTGTGCTTCGCATGCAACGGCGCGTCGGCTTGCGCTCCGCACGGACCGGGCGAAGACTTCAAGGGCGAGTGCACCGCGACGGACGAGGCGACCTGCGACCTGGACGGCTCCTGCGACGGCACAGGACAGTGCCGCTTGTGGGCCGAGGGCTCTCTTTGCTCGGCGCCGTTCTGCACCGGCCACGTCCGGACTCCCTCCAACGAGTGCGACGGAACGGGTAACTGCCTTGCCGCAGCGCCAGAGGCATGCGACCCGTACGTGTGTCTCGACGGTGCCTCGGTGTGCCGCATGGACTGCCTGTCGGACGTGCACTGCGTTGATGGCTACTACTGCGAAGGGTCCACGTGCGTATCCAAGAAGGCAAACGGCAAGACGTGCCTCGAAGGCAGCGAATGCGCCAGCGGCTTCTGCGTGGACGGATATTGCTGCAACAACGAGTGCGCGGGCGTGTGCCGCTCCTGTAACGACGTGCCCGGTGTATGCACTGCCGACGCGATCAACACCGACGAGCACAACGACTGCGGTCTGTGCGGAGTCTGCAACGGGGCTTATGACTGCATGAACGTAGCGGGCGGAGCGGACCCGATGAACGAGTGCACCGCCTTCCCGAAGGAGTCGTGCCTGCTGGACGGCGCGTGCGACGGCGCAGGGGCCTGTCGCTTCTGGAGCACGGACAGCGTCTGCCTCGCGGCGTACTGCGAAGGCGGAGTGTCCCACGAGAGCGCGTTCTGCGACGGCGCAGGCGCTTGCCAGGCCGGCGTGACCAGCTCGTGCTCTCCTTACTTGTGCAAGGACGACGGAACCGGGTGCCACGAATTCTGCTTGACCGACGTGGAATGCGTGCCGACTCACTACTGCCTGATGAATGAATGCGTGCCGCTCAAGGGGCTTGGCGAACCGTGTGCAGGCGATTCCGAATGCTCCTCAAAGCATTGCGCTGATGGCGTTTGCTGCGATGTCCCATGCTCGGGCGTGTGCGAGGCGTGTGATCTGATCGGGCACGTGGGTGGGTGCGCCCTCATCGTAAACGACACCGATCCGGAGGGCGAGTGCGGCCTGTGTGGCGTCTGCAACGGCGGCGGCGCCTGCAAGGACCAGACCGAGGGAGCGGACGTGAAGGACGAATGCGCCGCTCAAGCCGTGGAGACTTGCGGCCACGACGGCTCTTGCGACGGATCAGGGGCGTGTCGCTTGTGGGACGCCGGCATGGAATGCGCCCCACAATCGTGCGCCGCAAGCACCTACACCCCGCCGCGGCACTGCGACGGAGCCGGAGCATGCCTCGATCCTGCCGGCGACGTCGACTGCTGCCCGCACCTCTGCGGGGACACGAGCTGCCTTCCCGGGTGCGACTCCGATGACCAGTGCTGCGAAGGGGCCTACTGCCTCAGCGGCCAGTGCGCCTGGAAGAAGGCGAACGGAAAGACATGCACGACGACCAAGGAATGCCTGTCGGGCTTCTGCGTAGACGGCTACTGCTGCAATAGCGACTGTGCAGGTACGTGCAGCTCCTGCGGGCTTGCGGGCAAGGAAGGCACCTGCGCAAGCCACCTCCCCGACGGAGACCCGGACGGCGAGTGCGGCACCTGTCGTGTCTGCGACGGCGTCGGAGGCTGCAAGAACGTGCCGGACGGCGCGGATCTGAAGAGCGACTGCGACCAGACGCTTCCTTCAACTTGCGGGCAGGACGGTGCGTGCAACGGGGCCGCTGCCTGCCGCTACTGGGCCGCCGGCACCGTGTGCGGGGAACAGCTATGCGAAGACGCAGTGCTCTTTGCCGCGGACCTTTGCGACGGAGCGGGAAGCTGCGCCGATGGCGGCGCAGACACGTGCTGCCCATACGGCTGCAATGAGTCGCTCACGTCCTGCCGCACCGGCTGCACGTCGGACATCCACTGCTGCGACGGTTTCTACTGCAGCTCCGGTGCATGCGTAGCAAAGAAGGGCAACGGCACCACGTGCAGCAATGCGGCCGAGTGTTCTTCCGGCTTCTGCGCGGACGGGTACTGCTGCAACTCGCTGTGCGACTCCGAGTGCGAGTCGTGCTCGTTGGTAGCCGGCACATGCACCCCGCATCCGGCAAGCAGCGACCCCGAGAACGACTGCGCCGATTGCTTCGCATGCAGCGGAGCAGCGGGCGAATGCGTCGTGGTGGCCGCAGGCCTCGACCCGGTCAACGATTGCCCGGCTTCTGCTGCCGCGACGTGCAAGCTGGACGGGGCATGCGACGGGACGGGTGGGTGCAGGCAGCATGTCGCCGGCACCATGTGTCTCGACGCGTATTGCCTTGGTTGGAACCTGTTTGCCGAGGACACGTGCGACGGCGCCGGGACGTGCGCGGATGCCGGGTTCACCTCGTGCGAGCCGTACTACTGCGAGCCGGCCGGGCTTGCGTGCGCAGGCTCCTGCGCGACCGACGACGACTGCATGATCGACTATTACTGCGACGGAGCGGCCTGCTTGCCGAAGCTCGATCTCGGAGAGCCTTGCGCATCGGATCACGAATGCGCGTCGTGGTTCTGCGCCGACGGCATCTGCTGCGACTCGCCGTGTGCTGGACAGTGCCAGGCATGCGACCTGGCGGGCAGCGAGGGCAACTGCACCGGGCTTCCCAACGACACTGACCCGGAAGGGGAATGTCCGGGCTGCTCGGTTTGCTCCGGCGGAGGCAACTGCAAGTTCGCGACAAAGGGAAGCGACCCGAAGAACGAGTGTGCGCCGAGCGCGCAGAGCACGTGCAGCCTGGACGGGAGCTGCTCCGGCTTCGGCGCTTGCGCATACTGGGGATCGGGTATCGTGTGTGCGGGGGAAACCTGCATCGGCACGACCTACTATCCGGAAGACCGCTGCTCCGGGACAGGCGCGTGCCTCGACTCGGGAGGCGTAAGCTGCGCACCGTACGTGTGCGATGCGACGAAGTGCAAGACCTCGTGCGCCGTAGACGCTGATTGCTCTGCGGGTAACTACTGCTCCGGTGCGCAATGCACGGCGAAAAAGGGCAACGGGCAGACATGCGGGGCCGGAACCGAGTGCGTCTCCGGCTTCTGCGTGGACGGGTACTGCTGCAATTCGGAGTGTACGGGCACCTGCCGCTCCTGCAGCGTCACGGGAAGCCTTGGTCTCTGCACCTTCGTGGCAGGGGGAAGCGATCCTGCGGCCGAGTGCGGGACATGCAAGTCGTGCAACGGGAGCGGGGCCTGCGCCAACGCGGCGTCGGGCACTGATCCCAAGAACGACTGCACGCAGACGCAGCCCTCGACTTGCGGCAACGACGGCGTGTGCGATGGGTCCGGCGCGTGCCGGAAATGGTCGGGAGCGACCGTGTGCAAGGACGCTGTCTGTTCGGACCACACGTTGCAGAAGATCGACCACTGCAGCGGCGTCGGGGCCTGCGTCGACTCGGGCGTGCAGGAGTGCTGCCCATACGCGTGCGACGGCAACGAGTGCGGCGCCACGTGCTCTTCCGACGCCGGTTGCTGCGCTACGCATTACTGCCTCGGCAGCCAGTGCGTCGTGAAGTTGGACACCGGAGCGACGTGCAGCAGCGGCAACCAGTGCAAGAGCGGCTTCTGCGCCGACGGCTACTGCTGCAACCTGGCATGCACGGGCGAGTGCGAGTCGTGCAGCCAAGCCGGTGCAGAAGGATCCTGCACGTCGATTCCCACGAATACCGACCCGGACTTCGAGTGCGCCACGTGCACCGTCTGCAACGGCGCCGGCGCGTGCACGCTGGTTCCCGCGGGCGCCGACCCGGTCGACGACTGCGCTCAGCAGGCAGAGGTCACCTGCGGCATGGACGGAGCGTGCAACGGGGCCGGTGCCTGCCGCCTCTGGGCAGTTGCAACCGAGTGTTCGCCCGCATACTGCTTCGACCACACGATGAACCCTGCCGACCTGTGCGACGGCGACGGCTCCTGTACCGACTCCGGGGCCACGGACTGCACGCCCTACAACTGCAACGCCGACGGCAGCGCATGCCTCGCTGCATGTGCGATCGCGGCCGACTGCGCTTCGGGCTACTACTGCGACGCGGGGACGTGCAAGGCCAAGAAGGACATGGGATTGCCCTGCACCGCTCCGGCGCAGTGCCTGACCGGGTTCTGCACCGACGGGGTCTGCTGCAACCTCAAGTGCGACGGCGCGTGCCGGTCGTGCGACCAGGCAGGCAGCATCGGCACGTGCACGTTCATGCCCAACACAACGGACCCCACGGGCGAGTGCGGTCTATGCAAGGCGTGCAACGGCGCCGGCTTCTGCCAGAACGAGCTTGGCGGCACCGACGTCAAGAACGAGTGCGCAGCCGGCGACGCTTCAGGCTGCGGCCTCGACGGCTCCTGCAACGGCAAGGGCGCGTGCCGGAAGTGGCCCGGCGGCACCGTGTGCCTGGCGCAGGCTTGTGCTGGTTCCACGTTTGCGGGCGGCAAGTCGTGCGACGGAGACGGGAATTGCGTGGGTTCCGCGTCGGACTGCGTATCGCTGGGGTGGAGCGACCTCTTGGGATCTCATGGGATCTGCTCCGAGTCGAAGCCTTGCAGCGGCGCGGTGACCTTCGACGCTGCCTTGGCCATTTGCCAGGGGTGGGGCGGCAGGCTCTGCACGTATTCCGAGCTGGCCGCACGTGAGACTCAGGGAAGCGGCTGCGGGTACGAAGACAAGCCGGTGTGGACCGTCTCCGAATGTGAAGAGGATTCCTACTTTACGGGCCCGGGAGACCCGGACAACATCGGGACGGTGCCCAAGACCTGCACCGACAGGACCAGCCTGGCCTACGTGCGATGCTGCGCCGATGCCCTCTCCTGCTGCCCATCCAAATGCAGCGGAAACGACTGCGACTCAGTCTGCGCTGCCGACGCAGAGTGCTGCTCCGGAAGCTTCTGCGACAGCGGCAAGTGCGTTGCGAAGAAGGTCAACGGATCCGTCTGCGCAACCGCCGCCGAGTGCCAGAGCGGCAAGTGCGTAGACGGTTACTGCTGCGACACTTCGTGCATTGGCGCGTGCAAGAGCTGCGCGATTCCCGGCTTGCTCGGCAAGTGCACGAACCATCCGGGCAACTCGGACCCGGAAAACGACTGCAGCGCCTGTATGGCCTGCAACGGCTACGGAGCGTGCACCGGCGTGAAAGCCGGTACCGACCCGCTCGACGATTGCGAGCAGGAAGCGCCCGACACGTGCGGAAAAGAAGGCACGTGCAGCGGCGCCGGTGGTTGCACCTACTGGCCTGCTACGACCGTGTGCCACGACCAGGAGTGCATCGACCACACGCTGTACAAGACGGACAAGTGCAACGGTGCCGGTGCCTGCATCGACGCGGGCGCCATCAACTGCTGCCCGTACGTGTGCGTCGGAAACACGTGCCGCACCGATTGCAGCGTGCACGCGGACTGCTGCTCGGGCAACTTCTGCGTGGGGAACGCGTGCGTGCCGGTCAAGCCCGACGGGCTTGCTTGCGTGGCCGGAGCGGAATGTGCGTCCGGCCAATGCGTAGACGGATTCTGCTGCAACACGGCGTGCGGCGAGACGTGCAAGGCCTGCAACCTCGCGGGTAAGGTAGGGACCTGCTCGTTCATTGGGGTGAACCAGGACCCGAGCGACGAATGCGGGGTCTGCTCCGTGTGCAACGGATCAGGTGCCTGCGCGGCTTCTCCGGCCGGACAGGACCCGCTCAACGAATGTGATGCGGAAGCTCCGTGCAGCCAGGACGGTGCGTGCAGCGGGGTCGGCGCATGCAGGCTGTGGCCCGCGGGCACCGAGTGCGGCGCCAAGAGTTGCTCGGGAGGCATCCTGTACGCCGTCGACACATGCGACGGCAGCGGAGTCTGCGCGGATGGCGGCTCTACTAGCTGCGCTCCGTACGTCTGCTCCGGCAATGCCTGCTCGCTGAATTGCGCGACCGACAACGACTGCGTGGTGGGATACTACTGCTCCGCGAGCCAGTGCGTGGCAAAGAAGGGGTTGGGCGAGGTGTGTGGGGCCAACCAGCAGTGCCTCTCGGGCTACTGCGTGGACGGCGTCTGCTGCGACAACGCCTGCACCGGGACCTGCCGGTCGTGCAACAATGCAGGCTCCGTGGGCGTGTGCACGTTCGCTCTCACCAACACCGATCCGCAGACCGAGTGCGGCTGGTGCCAGGCGTGCAACGGGGCGGGCGCATGCAAGTTCGTCGCGTCCGGTCAGGACCCCAAGAACCAGTGCTCCCCAAGCGCTCCGTCCACTTGCGGAGACGACGGGAATTGCGACGGTGGAGGCGCATGCCGCAAGTGGGCAGCGACGACCGAATGCACCGTGCAGTCGTGCACCGGCACGACGCTTTCCCCGACGGACCACTGCAATGGAACGGGCGCCTGCACAGACGCCGCACCCGTATCGTGCTGCCCATTCAAGTGCGGGGCCGGCATCTGCGGCACAAGCTGCAACAGCAACGCGGACTGCTGCGCGGACGCATACTGCTATGGATCCGCGTGCGTGACCAAGAAGGCAAACGGCACAGCGTGTGCATCGGCCGGCGAGTGCCAGAGCGGGAACTGCGTTGACGGCTACTGCTGCAACACGGCTTGCACCGGCACGTGCCAGGCGTGCAACGTGTCGGGCTCGCCGGGTACGTGCACTCCCGAGACCGCGGGCACCGATCCGATGAACGAGTGCCTCGCGTGCAACCAGTGCAACGGTGCCGGCACGTGCGCTCCCGTTCCCGTCGGCCAGGACCCGTTCGGCGACTGCACGCAGGAAGCACAGAGCACTTGCGGCCAGAGCGGCTCTTGCAGCGGCTCCGGTGGGTGCGCACTGTGGCCCGCTGCCACGGTCTGCGTCCCAGCGGCCTGCGTCGGAAGCACCCTGACTGCCGCCGACACGTGCAATGGTTCGGGGGTGTGCATCGACGGCGGTACTGCCTCGTGCTGCCCGTACGCGTGCATCGGCGATTCTTGCGGGTCGAGCTGCTCGAACAACTCTCATTGCTGCTCGACTCACTGGTGCAGCGGCGCAACGTGCATCCCGAGGAAGGCCGACGGGGACACGTGCACGGCACCGGGCGAATGCCTGTCCGGGAACTGCGTGGACGGCGTCTGCTGCGACAAGCCGTGCACCGGCCCGTGCCAGGCGTGCAACCTCCCCGGCTTCGTTGGCGGGTGCACGTTCGTCGCATTCAACACCGACCCGCACGGCGACTGCTCGACCTGCAAAGCATGCAACGGCGCGGGCGCTTGCGCCAACGTCGCCGCCGCGACCGACCCGGTGGGCGACTGCCCCCAGCAGGATACCTCGACCTGCGGATTCGACGGGTTGTGCAACGGCTCCGGCGCGTGCAGGTACTGGCCCGGCTCTACAATCTGTCACGCACAGGAGTGCGCGGACCACATCTTCAAGCCGACCGACTTCTGCTCCGGCGGCGGAGCATGCCTCGACTCCGGCTCCACCGACTGCTGCCCCTTCGACTGCTCCGGGGACGCGTGCCGGACGGTTTGCGAGTACGACCCGCAGTGCTGCGAGAATGCGCTGTGCAAGTCCACCAGCCAGTGCCAGACCTGCTCCTTGGCCAATCCGTGCGACAAGGGCCAATACTGCTGCAAGGGCGACACGTGCGGCCCGTCAATCGAGGTCCACTCGCCCGCGATGGACAACGCCAACAACGGCGACGCCACCTACTACGGCTCGACCTTCGGGGCGAACAACGACTTCGACTATGCTTGCTGCTCCAACGCCAACGGAAGCAACGCTCCGGACCGCGTCTACCACTTCACGACCAAGGCCGACTACGTCGGCGTAGACTTCACGGTCAAGGTGTGGGGCAACTTCGACTCCATCGTTTACATGCGCCAGGGAGCGTGCGGCGCAGCGGGTGCCAACGTTGCGTACAACGACGACTGCCCCGGCCTGGGCGACGGCAGTTGCATCAGCTTGCGCCTCCTTCCCGGCCAGGACTGGTACTTGTACGTAGACGGCATGGGCACTGACAAGGGCGACTATACGATCCAGTTCGACTTCACCAGCCTGTGCGGCAACTGCACCTGCGACAGCGCTTACGGCGAGAACACGAGCAACAACCCCGTCGAGTGCTGGGAGACCGGCGACTACTGCGGCAACTACATCAACGTGCCCATCGGGCGCCCTGACACCAAGTACTTCTACCACGATCTCGCGGGCGACCACGACGACTTCAGCCACTACTCCAACAACGCGGGCTCCAATATGAGCTACGCCTGGGGCTCGTGCAGCGACTGCGACTGGTGCCACGACGAGTACGACAAGATCTACCGCCTGGAGATTCCGCCTTCATGGTCCGGCTCGACCTACGTGTCGCTGCGGATGGACCGCAACGGCGGCTGGTCGCCCGGCAACTACCCGCGAGTCTTCGTGTGGAAGGCGGACTCGTGCCAGTTCAACAGCGTGCCGGTCCAGGGGATGCTGTGCATGTGGGGCGACGGGCCTCAGTATGGAAGCCCGACCAGCCCGAAGGTCTGGCCGCCTGGTATCTACTGGATCATGACTGACGTTTACTACGAGCAGAGCATCGGCGCAGCTCCATACAGGCTCTGGATCAACGTCTGGGATCCGGCCAACGAGCACCAGCCGCCTTCCGATATCCAGCTCAAGGACAACCTGAGCTACCTGCCCGGCTCTCCGTACGAGGCAATCGGCTTGCACGGGGCCAGATGGACCTGGTCCCGTGAGGCCGGGACCCTCTACGGCAAGTACGGCGCAGACACCGGTGTCATCGCCCAGGAAGTCGAGCAGCTCTACCCGCAGGCAGTCTCCCGCGACAACAACGGCTACCTGCACGTGGACTACGATCTGCTCGATGCCCTCATGGTCCACGCCGTCATGTCCCAATGAACCCGGCCCCAACCCCACCTGTTACCCCCCATGAATCGACGCAAACGGCGACGATTCGGGCCTCGGCATCTCCCGCCCCGCAAGCCGGTGCCAGAGATCAACCCATCGCTGGTCCCCCCGCCTTCCGCTCAAGCACGGCCTTTGCCGCCGCATCGGCAACGATGTCCTCCAGGGCTACGCGCACGCGCACTGCCAGATCGAGTTTCGGGGCGGGGGCCATCTGTGCCCATCTCTCTACTGCCCGCATCGATACCCCCAACGCTTCGGCTGTCTCCCGCGTGGGCATCCCGAGCCTGTGCGCATTTGCGGCAACCACACTTCGAACAGCCCTCGCGGCATCGGACTTGCCCGACGAGTCGCTGATTGCAAGCGCCGCTGCCGCTGCCGCTGCCGCCACGATCCCTCTGGCTCCGGCCCGTCGCAGCCGTGCGTCGTCGGCAGGAACAACAGGTCGGGCAGGCAGCCCCGCGTATTCCATCACCTGCCACAGCCGAAGCCTGGGAAGGAGCGGCGCCAACTTCTGACCAAGAGATCCCACGACCCTCCCCCCGATCATGTCGGGGAAGCAGGAACCTTCCCACATTGCAGGATGGACAGGCAGCCCGTGATGAACAGGCTGCCTGATGACGTACTTGACCAGCGTCTCCAGGTGATCCCGGTCCTCCACTGGCCTGATACGTGCCTCCCCGTCGAGCGGTACAGAAGCCAGAGGCCCCAAAGCCAGTTGGAGCGCCTGGGCCAGGCGTCCAGCGCGCTGGCGATCGCATCCAAGCACGTCGTGAAGGTGATCGTCCACGATGCAGAACAACAACGTGCTGTCGCCAGCCACGCGCGCCAAGGTGCGCACCGCCCGCCTCAACGCATCCTGGGTCGGAAAGAGCGTTCTGCGTCCGTCAGTCGCCAGGGTTACGTGCCATTGCTCTTCCATCTGCTCCCCCCAAAGCGCTCACACTGGCCGGTTCGCGCACCGTGCGCCCAATCGCCTGGTCGCCCCCAAGCACCGGTCTTCATCCGTGCGTCGTCAGGGTGGTGTGCCACTGCTCTCCCCCTGGTTCCCCCAAGGCGACTCGTCCCAGCGCAAGCACCAAGCCTGCACTGTGACTGGAGGCCGCACTCCATCCTGCGACGATTCTGCGGAGGTGGCGGCTCAACCCCCCATGAATCGACGCAAACGGCGACGATTCTGCGGAGGTGGCGGCTCAACCCCGCGGATGGGCTCTTCCCCCGGTCGCCAAGGAGCCACCCGAGGGAGGGGGGCCGCTTGCCTCCGCTCACCCGAGGGTTGGGGCCCGCTTGCCTCCACCCAGTTATCGAAAGCTGAGCGAGAAGTGGACACTTTTTCTGCTGGCCAAGGCGACGATCTTGCTGCCCTGCCCGTCAAGGCGACAATCTCTCTGCCCTGCCCGTCAAGGCGACAATCTCTCTGCCCTGCCGGTCAAGCTGATCTTCCTCAGAGCTTGGAGATCCAGGCGCTGAGCCGTTGAAGCCCCGTTTCGATTCGGTCGATTCCGCTGGTGTACGCGAAACGGACGTAACGGTTGGTGCGGAACGAGCCGAAGTCGGTGCCCGGAGTCGCTGCTACGTATGCCTCGTTCAGCATGCGCATGCAGAATGAGAAACAGTCTTCGGAGAAGGCGGAGATGTCTGCGTAGACGTAGAATGCTCCCGTCGGCTCCACTGCCACTCCGAAGCCGAGCGACCTGAGCCCGTCGATGAGCTTCCTGCGTCTCCGATCGTACTCCTGCCGCATCGCTTCGACGTACGGTCTACCCTGCTCAAGCGCTGCCACACCGCCCCACTGAGAGACCGTCGGCGCGCTGATGTACAGGTTCTGTGCAAGCCGGTTCATGGCACGCACCATGTGCCGAGGCACCACCACCCAGCCCAACCTGCTTCCGGTCATCGCATAGCGCTTCGAAAATCCGTCAACCACGATCACTTCGTCGCAAAGCGACAGAGCGGTGAATGGCCGCTCATCGTCGTAGAGCAGTCCTTGGTAGATCTCGTCTGACACGAGCGGCACGCCGGACTGAAGCAGCCGTTTGTATGTCTCGGGCTTGGTAATTGCGCCCGTGGGATTAGCTGGAGACGAGACCAGCAACAGAGCGGCACCCTTGGTTTCGAACTCGTCGAGCGACTGCGGGGTGAGTTGGAACGCGTCCTCTTCCCGGACGGGTACCGGCACGGGCCTGGCAGACACCACGCGGGCGAAATTCGGGTAGCACGGGTAGCCGGGATCCGTGACCAGCACTGGGTCTCCAGGATTGGCCATTGCGCTGAAGAGCAGGATGAACGCGCCCGACGTACCGGTAGTGACGCATACCCGGTCGGGGTGCACGTCAAGCCCGAATTCGTCGTGGTACCGCCGGGAGATTGCTTCCCGCAGCTCCACGATGCCCATGCTGTGCGTGTAATGCGTGCGGCCGTCCGCAAGCGCCTTCTGCATGGCGTCGATGACTGGAGGGGGCGGAGCGAAGTCGGGCTCGCCGATCTCCAGGTGGACAACGTCGCGGCCCTGTCGCTCCAGCGCGATCGCTGCTTCCAGAATGTCCATGACGATGAACGACGTGAACCCGTCCATGCGCCGGGCGAGGGAGCCTGGCATGTTCCCACCTACCTTACCGTGAACGGGCCCAGGTCGTGCCCAGGTGTCTCTTCGCTTGCGTCCACGCGGTCGACCCTGGCCACCGGAGGTCCCTCGTGCAGCCAAGCCTCGAATGCCTCAACCGCTGCCCGCTGCCCCTGCGCGACCGCCTCCACCGAGCCGTCCGGCAGGTTGCGTACCCAGCCGTTCAGGCCCAGCTCGACGGCCTTGTCCCTGGCAGACGCTCTGTACCAGACGCCCTGTACTCTGCCTACTACCCGGAAATGCCTTCTCAGGGCGTTTTCCATCTTCATCACTCTGCCAGTCTGACCGCGGACATGGGCAGCAGGTCGGGGATGTCCGCGATCACCGGGTAGGCCAGCTTGCGGTCGTCGGTGACCAGGAATCCGGTCACCTCGTCGATGCTCCAGTCCGCCCCCTGGGCGGGCTTGATTTCGCCGGAGCGCAGTTTGCCCATTATCTCGCTCTTGAGCGCGTCGTCCGCCTCGAACAGCGGTCGGCGCGTCACCGGACATACGATCAACTCCAGTAGCTGCTTCGGGACTGCCATGTCATCCCCCTGGACTACGGTCCGGGATATACCAGAGGCGGATCGGGAATGTCCAGATTAGATGACATTGCCGAGCAAGGCGGCACCGTCCGTGGCATTGCACAGACGCGCTGAGATCCTTCGCTGCTCGGCGGGATGGCACGGCCGAGAGCGAGGATGGGATGGCCTGTGCGCTCAGGATGACGTTGCCGAGCACAACAGCAGGTATGCTGATCCTCTTATCCGATGCGCTGCACCAGCACGTCCAGGGTCTCCGGGTCAGCGACGCCCCGGGGAAGCAGGGGGAGCTTCGTGACGCGGCTTGCCAGGCCCGGGTGGCGCTGAGCAAGGAGATCCATGGCGTTGGCGTGGCCTGCCGCGATGGCGGAGACGATCTCTGCGGCCCTGCGCTCAGCGGCGTTCCGACCGTTGGGAACGGCCTCGGCGTGCTCACGCTGACTGCCGGCATGTTCGGCGGCGGTCTCTGCCCGTAAGTCCCCCGCTCCAGGACTGACGGCATGTTCGGCGGCGGTTTCTGCCCGTAAGTCCCCCGCACCGGCAGGCGCGGGCGGATCGAGGAAGCGGTTCACGAGCACCATCCCGGGCTCTATCCAGGGGGGAGCCTTCTCCAGCATGCGGAACAGGTCGTCCAGGGAGTGCATGTCGGGCACCACGACAGCTACGAACGTCGTCTGCGTACGCCACAAGTCCTGGAGCGCCAGGGCCTGGGCCGCGATGCCGGACCAGAGCTTCGAGAACGATGCGATGAACTCGATGAGCTCCGTCAGGAAGCCTTTGCCCAGGAAGTACGAGAGCCCCCGCGAGAGAAAGGCAGGAAGCAGGGAGATCCCCGTCTGTGCGGCGAGCGATTCGGGGCCGAAGATCGCTGCCGCTCTGGAGGCCATCTCGTGCAGCCTCTCCGGAGCTTCCAGGAAATGCACGGCGTGCGCAAACGGCGGAGTGTCAACCACCACGTGGTCGTAGCGGCCCGATGCCACCGCCTCGATTATCACGTCGCCGGCCACGTAGTCGTGCAGCGCGACCAGGTGCTCCGACAGGTAAGGGAAGAAGCGGGAGCCGAGGATCTCCCGTGCGGTCGCCTCGTCCGGAGAGTGGCGCCTGACAAAGTCCGCAAACGCAGTCGAAACCTCGATCCGTGCGACGTCCAGGCCAGGATGGGTCTCCCTTACGGACTCTATCAAGGCGTGCAGCCTTCGAGCAGGGTCCACGGTCAGGAGGAGCACCCTCCGTCCCTTCCGGCAAAGGGCGTGTGCGAGCACCAGCGAGCAGGTGGTCTTGCCCACCCCCCCGGTCCCTAACAAGACGATTACTTTCCTATACACAATCGCCCAGGCAGTCGATCATATCCGGCAGGGTAGTTCCGCAATCCACGGCCGACGCATGACGTGCCACGCTCACTTCTGGCCGGATGGGGGTTCTTCGGAGGTGGGCGCTCTGGCCGGGAACAGTTTGCGCAGCCCGCTGTCGATGAAGCCGGACACCAGGTAGAACCCGAAGAAGGAGAACGCGACAAAGGGAGGTCTGACCACGCCGACGACAACCATCGTGGCAATAAGCATCCCGAGGAGAATTCGCGTTGCGGGCTCCTTGAACCCGATGGCCTTGCGGTATTTCACGCTGCTCACCATGAGCAGAGCGAGGATGAACGTAAACAGCGCCGCTACCACCGGGGAAAGCGTGGTTCCCTCCCGGGCAAGCCCGAGCACGAGACCCGCGGCGCACCCCGCGGCGCCCGGGATCGGCATGCCGGTGAACATCTTCACCGGGCCCGGCTTCCGCTCCGCCTCTACATTATACCGTGCAAGCCGAATGGCACCGCCGGCGACGAAGAGGAACGAGACCATCAGGCCGAGGTCCAGCCCGCCGGCCATCAGCTTGTCACGCAGGAGGGCGAGGTAGACAAGCAGGCCCGGCGCCACCCCGAACGAGATGACGTCGCACAGCGAGTCTATCTGTGTGCCGAACTTGGACTGGGTCCGGGTAAGCCTGGCGACCCTGCCGTCCAGGGTGTCGAAGACCACGGCGAAGAGGATGGTGAGCGCGGCCGGACCGTAGCTCCCTTCCGCGGCGTTCACGATGGACAGCACACCAAGGAACAGGCTGGTTAACGTGAACAATGTAGGAAGCACGAACAGCGCGTTGGAGAGGTTCATGACACCTCCGGTGCGGCCTCACTATACAGCCCTTGCGCCCACGCGTCAATTCGGGTAGAAATAGGCCGCTGCTTGGTTGAGAACCACGGAGGGCCGAAATGAAGCGGCTGGCCATCGTCGTTACAGTATTGCTGTGCGCCATCGCGTGCGAGCGCAGAACCGATCCAGCGGGGGGACCTGCGAAGGCCCCTTCCGACCTGCCCGACGGGATGAAGCTGATGTCCGACCCCGCGGACAAGACCCTGAAGCCCGGCCAGAAGGCCAAGGTGTGGGTCGAGAACAACACGGGCAAGAAGTTCACGTTCGACTGGTCCACCGAGGGGCACTGCGGCGACTTCGAGGTCGAGAAGACCAAGGGGCTGGAAGTCTTTGTTACCGGAGGCAAGTTCGGCGCGGACTGCGCGCAGAAGGTGTTGTTCAAGGCTTCCGGGACCTCGGGCATCTTCAAGACCAGCCTGGACATAGTGGTCAAGGGCTCGCCGGAGTTCCTGGAGTTGGAGCTCAGGCCCAACCCCATGCCGGAATCGTGGGTCATGGTCAACGATTTCGAGACGTCGATGGAGCCCCGCGAAGTGAAGTGCACGGTAGTGGTCGGCGGGCAGAAGCGGCCTGCGGTCGGGCTGGCGTTTGGAGCGGACAAGAAGAAGAAGGAGGGGGACGCGTCCAAGGGGCCTGAACCGGCCGCGGGCGACAAGCCGCAAGAGATCGAGGAGTCGTACGACGGCGTGATACTGAACAAGCTGGATGCTCCGTTCGGACCGTGGAACTACGAGTTCGGCATGTGCGAGACGGCGGAGCCCCCGCAGGACGAGAAGGGCGCGTTTGCGCTCGGGTACGATCTTCCGCACGACGACTCTTACTGCGGCTATTTTGAGACGTTCAAGATGGGGAAGGACTGTGAGGCAGCGCCCTTTGACGTGGCGCCCTACGAGCGTGTGACGTTCCTGGTGAAGTCGGGGGACGGAGCGGCGCACCGTATCTGGGTCGAGCTGGTAGCGTGGGAGAAGTACGCCGAGTTCCACCAGGGGCGCACGGAGTCGCTGGGACCGTTCGAAGTGCCGATGGGCAAATGGAAGCGGTACGAGGTCGAGCTGAGTGATCTGGTCAAGGATGCCCTGACCCCCAGCTCCATCAAGTCCGTCAGCTTCAAGGTCACCCGGGAGAAGCAGGCTGACAGCGGAGTGATCCTGTTCGACAACATTGCGCTGATCAAGGGTGCCTCCAAGTAGCAGTCCGAATGCGGTGCGCCGCGTAATCGGCCGGGAGCAGGGGCAAGGAGTCGGAAGTGAGCCAGAAGAGAGAGTACGCGTTCACCGAGATCGAGGCCGGGTGGCAGGGCCGGTGGGACGCTGAGAACAAGTGGAAGGCGGTACGCTCCGAGGGGCGACCGAAGTACTACGTGCTCGTGATGTTCCCGTACCCGTCGGGGCGGCTCCATATGGGGCACGTGCGCAACTACACCATCGGCGACGCTGTCGCTAGGCACAAGCGGCTCCAGGGGCGGAACGTGCTCAACCCGATCGGGTTCGACGCGCTCGGGATGCCCGCGGAGATGGCCGCAATCGCCCGCGGGATCCACCCCGCAGCCTGGACAGAAGAGAACATGGCCGTAATGCTGCGGCAGATGCGGTCGCTCGGTTTCTCCTACGACTGGGACCGCAAGCTGGCAACGTGCGACCCCAAGTACTATAAGTGGGAGCAGAAGGTCTTCATCGAGGCTTTCCGTAAGGGGCTGGCCTACCGCAAGACCGCGTCGGTGAACTGGTGCGCCACCCACGGCGTGCTCGCAAACGAGCAGGCGGAGAACGGCGTCTGCTGGCGCTGCGGATCGCAAGTCGTGCTCAAGGAGATGCCCGCCTGGTACCTGCGCATAACCGACTATGCTGACCAACTCATCGAGGGCCTCGGCTCTCTCCAGGGCGGCTGGCCGGACTACGTGATAAGGCAGCAGATAAACTGGATTGGCAGGAGCGAAGGCACTCTCGTGGACTTCCCGTTGGAGGGAGAGACAGAGCCGCTCCGCATCTTCACGACAAGGCCCGACACGTTGTTCGGCGTGACGTTCATGTGCATGGCCGCAAAGCACCCGAGGCTGGCGTCGCTCACCGCACCCGAACGCCGGGACGAGGTGCGCAGGTTCGTCGAGCGCACCGCACGCTCCACCGCGGAGAAGGACAACATAGATCTGGAGAAGGACGGCGTTCCCATCGGCCGTTACGCCGTAAACCCCCTGACCGGAGATCGCGTGCCGATATTTGCCGCGAACTTCGTCCTGATGGAATACGGCACCGGCTCGATCATGGCAGTGCCCGCGCACGACCAGCGCGACTTCGAGTTCGCAAAGCGCTTCGACGTCCCGGTCAAGGTCGTGATAAACCCCCCCGGGGTAGACCTCGTCGCAGACGAGATGGATTGCGCCTACACCGAGGAAGGGACCCTCGTCAGGTCCGGGCCTTTCGACGGCCGCAATAACGTCGAGGCCATGCGGGCCATCTCGGAATACGTCGAGCAGAAAGGCTTCGGCAAACGCACCATCCAATACCGCCTCCGCGACTGGGGAATCTCGAGGCAGCGGTACTGGGGATGCCCGATCCCGATGGTGCACTGTGGGAAGTGCGGCGTGGTCCCGGTGCCCGAGGACCAGCTTCCGGTCGAGCTCCCCCACAACGCGACGTTTGACGGCAAGGGGTCGCCGCTCGAGAAGCTGGAGAGCTTCTGGAAGACCACCTGCCCGAAGTGCGGTGGCGACGCCCGCCGCGAGACCGACACGATGGACACTTTCGTCGAGTCGTCCTGGTACCAGCTCAGGTTCGCAAGCGGGAACGTCCACGACGCGGCATTCAAGGCCGAGGACATCCGCTACTGGCTTCCCGTGGACCAGTACATCGGCGGCGTGGAGCACGCGATCATGCACCTGCTGTACGCACGGTTCTACACGCGGCTGTTGCGGGACCTCGGCTACATCGAGCTCGACGAGCCGTTCCGCCGCCTGCTCACGCAGGGCATGGTCTGCATGGAGACCAGCTACCTTGAGCGGCCACTTTCCGAGGGGGAGTCGGGGACCCGCAAGGAGTATTTCTATCCCGAGGAGGTCGAGAAGCGGGGCGAGAAGTGGTATCTCAAGGCGTCGCCGGAGACCGAGGTCGTGCGCGGCCCGGCAGAAAAGATGTCCAAGTCCAAGAACAACGTTGTGGACCCGGAGCAGATCCTGAAGGAATACGGTGCGGACACTGCCAGGCTGTTCATGATGTCGGACTCGCCCCCGGAAGCCGGCCTCGTCTGGTCCGAGCAGGGGGTGAAAGGGGCCTACGCGTTCCTGAAGCGCTTCTGGAATTTCTCGCAGGACGTTGCAGCGTGGTCAGAGCTTCCTGCTGCCGGGCCCGCAGAGCCGTCCCTGGCCATGGATCTCAAGCGCTTCGTGCACCGCACGGTGAAGGTCGTATCCAACGACATGGAGCGCTTCTCATTCAACACTGCGGTCGCTAGGGTGAGGGAGCTGACGAATTTCCTGTTCTCCCGTGGGGAGGCGCTTGCCAAGGCCGGCCACCTGGCCGAGGTCAAGGACGCGGTGCTTACGCTGTGCGTGCTGCTCAACCCGCTGGTGCCGCACGTGACGGAAGAGGTGTGGTCGGTGCTTGGCGGCCAGGGCGAGGTCGCGGACGCGAAGTGGCCTGTCTACGATGAGGCCCTCTGCGTCCAGGCCGAGGTCGAGATGGCAGTCACCGTGAACGGCAAGGTGAGGTCCAGGGTAGTAGTCCCCGTGGATTCCGACCGGGCGCTAGTCGAGAACGAGGCACTGTCCAACCCGGTGACGAAGAAGTGGCTGGAGGGCAAGACCGTCGTCAAGGTGATCGTGGTTCCCAACAAGATCGTTAATATTGTGGTGAAGTAGGGCGCCGGAGGATTTTCGAATGAGGCTTCCAATCGTGTTTCTGGTCGTTGTCCTGCTGGTGCCGAGTGCATGGGCACAGGAGGACGACGAGGGGGGAGCGGTCCTGTCCACGGTCGAGGAGGACGATGAGGGTGGGGTGGTGGACGGCAAGGGCTCGCCTTCCTTGATCGATCAGTGCAGGGCAGCGGCGCAGGCCGGGACGCTGTCGGTCGTGCCGCCGGCGCAGAAGTACCCGTTCGTCGAATGGCACGGCTACTACCGGGTGCGCGCCGACATGTTCACGGATGCGGACCTGGAGACTTATGCGCCGGTGCCGCCCAACGGGTACGTCGCCACGTCACTGTTCCTGCCGCCGCTGCTGCACAACGCGGTGAACTCGTCCGGCGAAGCTTCCTACCACGACGCGTTGGACGGCGAGACCGAGCAGACCCTGGGCACCGCCAACATGCGCCTGCGCCTGAGCCCGATTTTCCGCGTCTCTGGCGCCCTGAGGGTCGGCACGACGCTGGACCTGCTGGACAACGTGGTGCTGGGCTCCACCCCGGACTTCAGAAGCAACAGCGTCTACCCCGCGGTCGCGCTGGATACGCTGACCTTGACCCAGGTTCCGCCGACCTCGGGAATCAACAGCGTGCAGGACTCGATCGCGGTCAAGGAAGCCTGGGCGGAGTGGGTGATCGGGCTCGACGAAGACGCTGCGCCCGGGTCTTTCACCATCGGCACGGTCAAGGTCGGAAGGTTCGCATATCCTTGGGGCCTGGGCATCTGGACCAGCGCAGGCGATTACGACCGGGACGATACCTCGCTTACCCCACTGGAGCGGATGCGGGCGCTGGATGCCGAGGGGGGGAACTACCTGGACAGGATCTCGTGGCGCCGCGATTTCGGGCCGCTGAGCCTCATGGCGGGATACGGGATGCTGTCATCCGGACCCACGTCCAGGGTTACGTACGACGCCTCGTTGCAGCCCTACGACATCGAGGAGAAGGACGACGTCCGCCAGGTCGAGCTTGCCGTCTACTCCCGTCCGGAATCCCGGCAGGACTACATTGCGAGACGCAAGTCGTTGTTCCTGGGCTCGCCGGTAATCGACTGGGGACTGTACGTGACGATGCGCTTCCAGGACATGGCGACAACGCTTCCCGGCAATCCCACACCGCTTGTCCTCGACTACAAGGATTCGTACTCCAAGCTGGAGCTGGTGGACCGTTCAGCGTGGCTCCTGGTGCCGGACCTCTGGCTCAAGCTGGACTGGCGCCCGGACCCGGCCACCAGGTTCTACGCAGGTCTGGAAGCCGTGGTTGTAAAGGGCAACGTGGACAGCCCGACGGGCACTCCCGGCGAGGAATCCCTTGAGGTGACGCAGTACGGGGCAGCTCTGGAAACGAACGTCACTCTTGGCGCTGTCTCGTTCGGCCTCGACTGGGGCATCGCTTCCGGCGACGACGGCGAGATGATGGGCGTGGTGCAAGGCAAGAACACGCCATGGGGAGACGACGGCGCCTTCACCGCGTACTCCTTCAACAGGAACTACTTCGTCGACATGCTGCTCTACCGGGAAGTCGTGGGCACGGTCACCAACACGTCGTATTTCAAGCCGCACTTCGACTTCGACGTGATCCCGACCGAGGAGGACGCTTTCGGCGGTGCAATTTCCGCCATGTACGCGATCACGATGGACCCGGACGCCTACGCCGGGGACTCCCGCAACCTCGGCCTGGAATTCGACTTCTCGCTCTTCTATGAAGAAGCCAACCGCTTCCTGACCGACGTCTCGCTCGGGATGATGTTCCCGTTCGCCGCGCTCGACCGTCCGAATGAGTTCCTCGGCTATGAGGCCGGCGCCCGTGAGTCGGTGTGGGCGTGGACCATGCAGGCGAATCTACATCTCGTGTTCTAGTCGCACGGAGGTACTACACACTCGGCAGCCGGGAAGGCGGGGGTGGGCATTACGCTGCCGCCGCACTCGTCGCCGATGGCGAGGGCCGCGGCCCAGGTCCATTCGTTGAACTGGAGCTCGCCCATCAGGTCGCGCATGCCGCACAGGTTGTACGAATAGATCTGGCCCACGCGCACGAGCCGCGTCGTCTGGCGGTAGAAGACGCCGTACTTCCCGACCGGGATCCGGTTGGTGGTCTCCTGCACGGTCGTGTGGCTGGTGGAATCCGTCCATGTCTGGTCCCAGGAAACCGTGTCGCCGGTAGTGACCACGTCGGACATCGAGCTCGCGCCGCCGAAGTCGTACACCTTGCTGGATGATGAGGCCTCGGACTTGGTGGTGGCGCCGCCGATCTCGTCCTGGCTGGCGAGCGCGTAGGACTTGTCGATGCTCTCCCCGGTCGAGTCCGTGGTCGTGCTTCCGAACTGCTCGGATTCACTGTGGTTTCCGCCCATGGATGAGCCGTAGTCCGAGTGCTGGCCCGAGACCTCGCCGACTGTCTGCCCGGTCTTGGCCCCCACGGTTGCGCCCACCTCGGTGCCCACCTTGCCGCCCACTTCCGCAAAGCCCGGGATCGAACCCTTGGCGCTCACTTCCGCGGACACGGACGTGGAGACCTCTCCGAAGACTTCGCCCATCTGCTGCTGCATCTGCTCGTTCGTGGTGCCTTCGTTGTACGACCAATCCCAGCTCTCGCCGTCCTCGGTCGAGAAGCCCGCGGACTGCGAGTCCGAGTGGTTGTAGCTCACGCCGTAGCTCTCCGCGGTCGTTTCGGCCTCGGAGTGGGACCAGCTATCCGTGACCGCTGACGAGGTCGTTGTGGTCTCGGAAACCCCTTCGCTCCAGTTCGTGGACTGCGTGTCGCCATGGCTCGTGGACCAGCTCTTCGCAACGCCCACGCTGACCGCGTTCTGCCGCGATTCCGTGGACGCTTCACTGTAGGAAACCTGGCTTCCGATCGCACCCGGCATGCACCCGGTCATCGGCTGCGGCTCGTAGTACTGCGCCGGCACCGCGGTCTTCATGCCCATGTGGAATTCCAGAGCCCGGTGGATGCTGAGCGGGATCGCAGTCTCCACGAACGTCCCTTCCGCACCCTTGACCGTCGCAGTTACGCGGATGGCTGCATAGTAGAACGAGTCGTTCTCCGGCACCGCGTTGAACACGATGAGATTCCCGCTTGCCGGGTCGCCGATGCTGTCCACCTTTCCGGTCGCCTTGTGCGTGAAGGATACTTCTTCCTTGTCCTTGCCGTTGATCCCGTAGAAGTTGTACATGAAGAACTCGGGGTCGAAACCGACGGCCTCCACCTCCAGCACGTACGGGAGCTTCTGCAGCCCGCGAAGCGCCGGCGCACCGCAGCCCGCGTACAGCGGCTGCCCGTCGTCGTCGAACCCCACGAACGGCTCCAGCTTGCGGATGACTATCGACGGTCGGACGGTAACCGTGACATCCATCGGCTCTTCGGACTGGTACACGGTCCCGTCCATGAGCACGTTGCGCACGGTGAGCGTGCCGGAGAAAGTGCCGGACTCGTTCCCGGAAGCGGTGAACGGCACGGCAAACGGCCCGAAGCGGGAAAGCCTCAGCACGCCCATCCCCTGCGCCACCGGCACGCCTCCCACCTCGCCGTCCTCTTTCAGGACTCCGTCGAAAAGCGGGTTCACGGTAATCTTTGCTGCCTCGAACTTGCCGTCCGAGTCGCGGCGGAACGTGCCCTCGAAAGTGACCTCGGTGTGTCCGTCGCGGAGGTCGACGAAGTTCTCCCCCACGATGTAGACGGTCTGTCCTACCGCCACGTCCGTTGTGGAAAGCCCGACGACCCGCGGCACCAGGGGGTCTCCCTCACCGGCGGGATCTTCCGAGCACCCCGCGACCAGCATCCACGAAACCACAACTCCCAGAAGAACTCTTCTCATGGCACTCTCCTGACAAGCGGGACGAACCGCACAGACTGCCCCATCCTACTCCATTTCTTGGAACTGCAAAAGTGGCATGTATAATGCAGACTGTAATGTCGGCCCCGACTGGCCGGGACCTCAGCGAGGTTCGGTATGAGAGTCTTGCTCTGTACTTTGTTGATTGCCGCCGCCGTGGCGCCCGGCGAGGCATTCTCTGCACCCGATCTGACCGCTTCCGTCAAGGTCACCGTGTCGCCAGTGTGCGACGAGAACGACAAGGTGCCCGTCACCTTCGAGATCACGTTCTGCAACAACGGCGACGCTCCGTGCAAGAGCAGTTGGTTTGCGCATTTCTTCGACTTCTACTCGTGCCCCTGTACGAAGTTGCCGCAGGATTGCGACGTGGCCGCGACCCTCGATTGGGACAGCAAGGAGTTTGGCAACCTGTCCGCCGGACAGTGCAAGACCTTCGTCTACGAGACTGTGCGCGACCCGAGCGAGAGCCCCATCCAGTACGTGGCGTTTGCCGATTCGTTCATGAATTTCTGTCAGCCGGAGGTAAGCGAGGACAACAACCTCGTGTGCGGCTCCTACTCGCTGCCTCCCGAGTGTCCCAAGTACCCCGATATCACCCTTGTGTCCGCCTCGCTGGAAAACGATGAGGTGTTTCCATCGAACGTGCACTGCAAAGCGGTGGTCAAGAACGCAGGCGTTGCGGCGACGGATGGGCCGTTCAGCATCGATTTCTACCTGAACGGAGAGGCGCAGCCGGACCAGGTGCAGAGCTGCGATTCTCCCCCTTTCATGATCGACGGAATGTGTTTTGCGACGGTTGACAAGTTCCCGCTCGAGCCGGGCGAAGAGGTCGAAGCCGAGGGGATGGCGTACGACCTCCCCGCGGATTCCTATCATCCGATCGCTCTGGCCAACAGTTTCCACGAGGTGGACGAGGGAGACGTCGCTGCTTGCGAGAACAACTGCCTGACCATGGAGCCGTTCGTGCAGCCTGTTTTCCTCGACAAGCCTGACCTGCTGGTCCCGGAGTTCGAGTCGTTCCTGGTGGGCGCAAACGTCAACTTCCAGGGCAGGGTGCGCAACGACGGCTACGTGGACGTGGCGCCCGGATCCTCTTTCAAGGTCTGCGTCTGGTACAACCATCCGGGCGGGCAACCGTCACAGTGCGAGATGCCGGACAAGCAAGCGGGCGAAGGCGACTTCATCGAGTTCATGGATGGCCTGGCCGTAAACGCCCTGCTCGATTTCGGAGCGAAGGTCGGGGCCATGGACAACGGCTGCTACGACTTCTGGGCCAGGGCCGATTGCGACTGCCAGATCTTCGAGACCGACGAGAAGAACAATGACTTCAAGTTCACCCTGTGCGTGGACCTGCCCGGCCCCGATTGCCGCATCAAGATGTTCACCGCACATGAGCTCCAGGACGACGGGTGCCAATCGTCGGTAGAGTACGTTGTGATCGTGGAGAACGTAGGCAGCGACCCGATGCCGCCGGCCTGGGTGGACGTGGAGTTCGATTCGGACGAGATGCCCACCCTGGAGCAACCGCCGGAATGGGGCAAAGGATGGAAGCTCGATGACCCGCTGGATCCGGGTCAGAGCATCCAGCTCCCGTACACGCTTTGGTCCATGCCCGGAGGATTGCCGGTGGGGGACTACACAGCGTGGGCGATTTGCGACTGGACCAACGAAATTCCGGAAATCAACGAATCCAACAATGTCGCATCCATCCCGGCCCCAGTCGTCGGATGCCAGCCGGGCTGCCCGAACGTCACGATCGAAGAATTCACCTCGGGGCCCGTGGTCGGAGACGTGATCCCCTACAGGGTCGTCTTCAAGAACAACGGCGAGAAGGACATCCCCGAAAGCCAACCCTTCCGCGTGGATATCTTCAAGGACCGCGAGACCATCCCGGGATGCGGAGAAGTCGGAGACTACCAGCAGGTCGTTGCGGGGCTCAAAGCCGGCGAGCAGAGAGAATGGGTAATCGAGTGGGAAGGCGTCCCCCGTGAGGAAGCGGAGTACTGGTCGTGGGTTTCCTCCGACAGCGAGTGCGCTCTCCAGGAATGCAACGAGGCGGACAACATCTCCGGACCCCGCATCGCAGTCGTTGACCCCGACGCGGAAGCTTGCGCCGAGGGCGTCTACCTCTCCATGCCGTGCTACTGCGGCAACCAGACCATCAACTACGGTTACTGCTGCGACGGGATCCTCTTCGCACTCGGGTGCCCCGACCAGCCCGACGCACTCGAAGATTCAGGTCCAGGAGAGGACGTGAACGGCGTGGTCGAGTTCGATCCCGTTCTCGGCGCCGCGGATTCCAACTGCGGATGCCGCGTCTCCGACCCCCCGGAAAACACCCCCTCCGGCGTCTGGATTCTCATCGCTTTCGCGGCCCTGATCAGGCTCTTTGCTGCCCGGCCCCAGGGCACTCTGATCGCCGAAAAACGGTAATTGCTGCGCAAAATTTGCGTGGCTGATCACAGAAGAGGCACATCCTCACGCCCACCCGGGCCGTGCCGGCGCGACCCCCACCGGCCCTCGCTGCGCTCGGGCCACCGCCCCCACAGGGGGCGGCGGGTCAGTGCCTTTCGGGCCGGGCCGTTCCTTCCGTGGATCGGCCTCCGAAGCTGAGCGTGGGAAGCATCGGCCGATCCCGAAGCCCGTGGCCCCCCGCCCACCCGGGCCTGCGTGCGCGAATCGTTGCATAGAGACTAACTATCTGGTAATGTCCGCCGGTTGGTGTCTTGAGTGCAGGGCCGCGGCATGACGTTTTTTGTCAGCCGAGGTGGTGAAATGCTCGTTTTCCAGCGCGCGCGGGGATGGCACGCATCGTGCATGCAAGTCTCCCGTGATTTTAAGTTAGTAAGTCTTGACAGTATGGCCAGTGGTAGGAGTCGGGCGGAAGGTTCGCCCGGTTTGAAATAGGGGGTGGCAAATGTGTAACGGCAATTCGTGGGTCAAGATCGCAGGGATGTTGGCAGCGGTCGCTCTGCTTGGTCCCGCTTGCGGGGAAACCGATCGTGCCATGAGCGGGGGGTCCGAGACCTTCACGTTCGACGGCATCCTGGACATCCTCGAGACGGCCCAGGGCCAGGCTCTCCTGCCGCTGTCGTCCGACCCGACGCTGATCATCACCGACCCGCCAAACGACACGCAGAAGTTCGATCAGCTCGTGCCGGTCACCCCCGTCACCGTCACGTTCTCGGTCACGAACTGGGCCCCGTACCCCGTGGACGGCAAGTTCGTGAACTGCTACATCGACGGAGTCCTCGACGGAAGCGGCGACTCGAATACCTACGTGTTCGCCGACGTCCCGGTCGGGTACCACCAGCTCTGCTGCCGGCTTGCCCAGGGCGAGGAGCTGGGCTACTGCGAGTCCACCGACTGCGTCAAGGTCCGTGTCGTCCGTCCGTGCAGCGGTTGGGGCGACTCGGTCTGCGACGACGGCAACCCCTGCTCGGTCGACTCCTGCATCTCCCAAGGCGGAGGTTACTGGGAGTGCAACTATGGATGGAACACGGACCCCCTGTGCTGCACATCCGAGATGAACTGCCCCTGCACGAACCGCTCGAACGACGGCGTCCCCGTCGCCTCATACCAGGCATGCGACCCCGAGCACCCCTCTTACCCGAAGTGCGAGCCGTGTGTCACCCCCGACGACCCGCTCTGCAACGACTTCGAGCAGTGCACCACCGACTCCTGCGACGTGCTCAACCATAGCTGCGTAAACGAATGGATCGAGACCATCCAGGGTAAGTGCTGCCACGCAGGCCTTGCGAACCCGGATGCGATCTGCAACGACGGGGAATACTGCACCACCGACAAGTGCGACCTGGCCGAGGGGTTCTGCACCAACATACTGAACAACAACCCCGATTGCTGCAACAAGGATCCTGACCCCAAGTGCAAGGACTTTGCTCTCATCGACAACGGCGAGACCGTCGAGAACGTCTGCACGATCGACAAGTGCATTGCTCACGAATGCCGCCACGGGCCGGTCGCAGACCCGCACTGCTGCCTCGACGACACCGCGTGTAACGACGGCAACCCCTGCACCGACGACGCCTGCCAGAACAACACGTGCGTGTATACCGCCAACGACCTCCCGAACTGCTGCACCCTGCACTCCGAATGCGGGCCGGGTGGCGAATGGGACGACGGCGAGCAGTGCACGATGGACTATTGCCAGAATTACCAGTGCGTGCACACCCTGGACGGCAATTGCTGCACCGAGCCGGAAAGCGGCGAGATCCCCTGCCTGGACGACGGCAAGCTCTGTACCACCGATGCCTGCGTGAACCACAAGTGCCTGCACACCGCCATCCCCGGTTGCTGCACGGAAGACGCCGGCTGCAACGACCTGAAGTTTTGCACAACGGACACGTGCAACCCCGCCACGGACAAGTGCGACTATGAGCTGATTCCGCCGCCCGAATGCTGCGATTTCAACTATCAGTGCGACGACGGGAACCCGTGCAACGTGGACGCGTGCATCAACCACGAATGCCGTTACGGGCCCGACCCCAAGCTCACCAACTGCTGCACCACCGACGCCGGCTGCAACGACAATTCCGATTGCACGATCGAATCCTGCAACGTCGAGAACCACACGTGCGTGTACCTGCCGAACCTTGAGTTCGATCCCAAGTGCTGCGTGGATTCCAAGGGTTGCAACGACAACGACCCCCAGACCACGGACAAGTGCGTGAATCACCTCTGTACGCACACTGTCGTTATCTGCGACGCCACGCACCTCTGCGACGACGGCAAGCTGTGCACCGCGGATGTCTGCAACAACACCACCAAGCTTTGCAGCTTCAATCCGGTTGACAACTGCTGCGACGACGACACCGATTGCGACGACGACGACACGTGCACCACGGACGCATGTAACCTCGCCACCAATTCGTGCGGGCATGTGGACAAGGAGGACTGCTGCAAGTATACCGTGGATTGCAACGACAACGACTGGTGCACCAACGACTCGTGCGTCGGCAACACCTGCAAGCACGTGGAGAAGCTGGTCGACGGGCAGAAGTGCTGCACCATCGACCAGCCAAAGGACGCTGACGACGGCAACGATTGCACCGACGACGCCTGCAACTCCGTGACCCACAAGGTCTCTCATACCGTCGTCAATGACGGTCCGGACGGTTGCTGCGAAGGAGCGGCTGAATGTGACGACAAGGAAGCGTGCACCTCGGACTCCTGCTCCAACTACCACTGCTCCCACACGCAGTTGCCTCCCGATCAATGCTTCTGCGACTTTGACGAACAATGCGAGCCGGACGGAAATCCATGCACCTGCGACAAGTGCATCTACCATCAGTGCCGCTATCTCGATCCGGCCATAGAAGTTCCGGGGTGCAACCTGCCGGCCACGTGCTGCTCGGATGTCGATGACTGCGACTTGCCGGACGCGTGCCACTCGGTTTCCTGCACTGACAATCAGTGCGAGTACACGCAGCTTCCGGTGTGTGCGTTCACGTTGCCCTATACGCAGAGCTTCAACACGTGCAAAGAGAACTCGCTGTCCAAGCTGGGTTGGTCGATCGTTGATCTCGGCGCGCCCGCGGTGGACAACTGGAAATGCACTACATCGGGTCCGCTGGGGACCGACGCTCACGAGAGGTTCGACTGGGCGCCCGAGATCGACCTGCCGTTCGACTCCTACCTGGTGTCTCCCGCTCTGGATGCGTCCGGGCTTGCCGCTGTGACCGTGCAGTACGACGAGTACTACAGCCACTACCAGGATACCGTCGATCTCGGTCTCTTCGTCATCCAGGACGGCGGCAGCGACGGCCCCGATTCTTCGGACGCCATAGTGCCGGTGGACCCGCGCTCAGTGAGCGACGACGTAGATGCAGGGACCGTGATGACCGTGGTCCCGGCAAACCTCCTGTCCGACCAGCTCTACGTTGCATGGCGCGTAGCAGCGGGCAACTCGTTCAGCCTGAACAACTACGACCTGGACAGCGTCACCGTGTGCCCCGGCCGCGCTCCCGACTGGGTCTCGACGCCGGTGCAGGCCAACTCGGTCTGGAACAGCGTCGGCACCTACAAGGTCGTCGCTTCCGACCCGGACGAGGACGTGCTGACCTTCTCGATCGTGTCCGGCCCGTCGTTCGTCACGCTCCAGAGCCCGTCCCCGAACTGGTACAACAACACCTGGACCGTCAAGCTCGTCGTGGACCCCAACTCCGACCAGGAAATCGGCGAGCACGAGGTCACCATCTCCGTCAGCGACGGCTGCCTCCAGCGCAAGATCACCATCCCCGTGATCGTCCTGGTCGCAGGCGGCTACATCGTATGGCAGCCCGGCGAGGTCACCGACGAGCAGGCCGACGCGCTGAAGGACGCAATCGTGGCAAACGGCCGTACGGCGCAACTCGTCAGCGACCTTTCCGTCTTCTCCGACCTCAGCACCATCACCGGCATCTTCGTGCCGTTGGGGGTCTACGGCATCAAGCACGTGCTCACCGAGGACGAAGCCTCCATCCTCACCAAGTACCTCGACGGCGGAGGCAAGGTGTACATGGAAGGCGGCGACACGTGGGCCGCGGATACCTGGACCAACCTGCACGCGTACTTCAACATCGACGGCCTCGACGACGGAGTTCAGACGTACCCCGGCCCCGTTGTCGGCAAGCACTTCTGCTACGGCTACGACTTCGACGTCAGCAACGACTACATGGTCAACAACTTCATCGATCAGATCACTCAGACTGTTAATACCGGATCGATCCCGATCATTAAGGACTCGGGGGACGCCGGGATCGCACTTGCCGTGTCGTTCGAGGATCAGGACCTGGCTTACCGGACCATCGGTACCTCCCTCCCGTTCGCGGCGCTGCTGGAGCAGGAAGGCGGCAAGGCAGCAAACGACCTGATGCTCCGCTACCTCATCTTCTTCGAGGATGGCTACCCTCCGTGCGCGATTGACGCGGAATGCGATGATTCCGTCCAGTGCACGGTGGACACCTGCGTGGACACCAAGTGCAACCACAACCTCCTGCAGGACTGCATCGTGTGCGTGGACGACCGGGACTGCCCCGACACTTCCGCATGCGTGCTCAGCAACAACCTCTGCATCCCGTTGGCGGGCACCCGGTTCGACTCGACCGACACGCCCAAGACGATTTCCGCGCTCACCAAGGGCACCATCACCAGCTCGATTACGGCGGTCAGCACGAAGCTCGTCAAGGATGTGAACTTCAAGCTGTACATCGATCACGCGTACCGGGGCGACCTTGCCATCAAGATAGAGCACGGTACAAAATCAGTGCAGCTCAAGTGCAGCAACCCGATCGATTCGGCCGCGGACCTCTATTGGACCTACGACGTCGGCCAGGCCATCTGCCAGGGCGACATGGACGACTTCGACGGCATTACGGCCGACGGCATCTGGAAGCTGACGGTCGAGGACACCGCACCGCTTTCCGGCGGTAAGCTGCTCAAGTGGTCCGTGGTCGCCATCCTTGACGATGAGCCCTGCAAGAACGACTCGTACTGTATTCCGGAAACACAGTGCGAGGTCGGAAAGTGCGTGACCAAGCTGCCCAACGGCACCGCGCTTCCCGAGCCGTGGTACTGCTCCTTCACGGCCAAGGACTGCAGCGACGGCGACCTGTGCAGCGAAGACACGTGCAGCGCTTCCGGCGGCTGCCAGCACGCGTTCAAGGATTGCAACGACGGCGACGTGTGCACGTCCGACTCCTGCAACGCACAGACCGGTACCTGCCTCAACGGCAAGCTGGATCACTGCGACGTCCAGTGCACCACGCACGCGGACTGCGGCAAGTTCGACTACTGCGACTTCTCGGTCGGCCAGTGCAAGCCGATCCCGGGCGACGCATACGAGAGCACGACCGCACTGCCCAAGACCATCCCGGACAACCAGCCTACCGACCTGACCGACTCCGTGGTCGTGACGGACGAAGGCGAAATCCAGAACGTGAACGTCAAGATCCTGATCACTCACCCGTACAGGGGCGACCTGACCGCGACCCTGACCAACGTGGCAAGCAACAAGACCCTCTCGCTCCACAAGAAGACCGGCGGCTCCGCGGACAACCTGTATGTCGTTTACGACATCGCTGACGCTCCCGTGGGGGGCAGCATGAGCGTGTTCGACGGCCTGGAAGCGGCCGGCACCTGGACCCTGACCCTGCACGACTGGGTCACCGGTGATACCGGAACGCTCGACTCATGGTCGCTGCACATCCAGAGAATCGTCTGCACCGAGGCCAGCGCATCCGAGGACTGCGACGACGGCGACGCCTGCACCATCGACACCTGCGATACTTCCGTTCCCGGCAACCAGTGCCTGCACACAGTGATCGAATGCGACGACGGCTCATGGTGCAACGGGACCGAGACGTGCGACCCAGCTCTCGGTTGCACCGCGGGCGTGCCCGCCGTGATCGACGACGGCATCATGTGCACCGCGGACTTCTGCGACGACGTTGGCCAGAAGGTCACGCACACCGCGCAGAACCTGCTGTGCGACGACGGCGCATTCTGCAACGGCATCGAAACGTGCGACCCGGTCAACGGCTGCATCGGCGGCGCGGCCGCGCTGATAGGCGACGGCATTCCGTGCACAGTGGACTCCTGCGACGAGGTCGGCGACACCATCCAGCACGTACCCGACGACAGCGTCTGCGCTGACACCAACTTCTGCGACGGCGCGGAGATCTGCGATCCAGAGGTCGGATGCATCGAAGGCGCGCCCGTCAACATCGACGACGGCATCATGTGCACAATCGACGCGTGCGACAAGGCGAAGAACATCGTGGTGCACAACGTGAACCACATCCTCTGCGACGACAACGCATGGTGCAACGGCTCCGAGGTTTGCGACGCCGAGCAGGGCTGCATTGCCGGTAACCCGCCGTTCGTATCCGACGGCGTGGACTGCACCGCGGACCTGTGCGATGAAGATACCCACCTGATTACCCACGTCGCCGACGACACGTTCTGCAACGACGGGCTCCAGTGCAACGGCACAGAGCTGTGCGACATGGCCGCGGACTGCCTCCAGGGCACGCCCATTCCGGTCGGCGACGTCCAGCCCTGCACCATCGACACGTGCGACGAAGCCACCGGCGGAGCCATCCACACACCGAACCACACCTTCTGCGACGACGACATAGACTGCACCGTCGACGTGTGCGACCCGGACAACGGCTGCTCCAACACCATTACCGCGGGCGCAGGCTGCCAGGACGGCGAGCTCTGCACCGTGGGCGACACCTGCGACGCGGAAGGAGATTGCATCCCCGGCGGGCCGAACCTCACCGACCCCAACTGCGCGGACTGCTGCAACAAGGGCTGCCCGTTCGACGGCGACCTCTGCAATGGAATACTGTCCTGCAACACCGGCACTTGCATATGCGAGCTCGAGGCGGGCTCCATCGTCGACTGCCCGCCCGACCCCAGCCAGTGCGTCTCCAGCGCCTGCAACCCCAACACGGGGAATTGCGAGATCGTTCCCAAGCTGGCCGGAGTTCCGTGCGACGACGGCGACTCTTGCACCGTGGGCGACCGCTGCGACGGCGCAGGCGCCTGCACACCCACCACCAACAAGTGCGACGACGGCTTCTTCTGCAACGGCCTCGAAACGTGCAACCCCGACGGCTCCTGCACCCCGGGCTCGACCCCGGTCAAGGACGACAAGATCGGGTGCACAAAGGACTATTGCGACGAGGAGATCGACCAGGTCGTGCACGAGCCGAACAACGCCTACTGCACCGATAAGGTCTTCTGCAACGGCGAAGAGGTCTGCGACCCGAAGGTCGGCTGCAAGCCCGGCGCCGTCCAGCTCGACGATGGCTTCGCCTGCACCAAGGATACCTGCGACGAGGCCCTGGACGCTGTCATCCACACCCCGGATGACAAGCTGTGCGGCGACGGCAAGTACTGCAACGGCGTGGAGAAGTGCTCCACCACCCAGGGCTGCATCGACGGCGATGCCCTCGACCTCGACGATGCAGTGGATTGCACGGTCGATACCTGTGACGAGGCTGCCGACGACGTCGTCCACACCCCCGACCACACATTCTGCAGCGACGGCGACGACTGCAACGGCACAGAGTCCTGCCTCGTCGCGTCCGGCTGCGTGCCCGGCACCCCGCCCGTCATCGACGACGGGATCGACTGCACCGTCGACGGCTGCTCCAACGGCCTGCTCCAGCACTCGCCCGACAACGGCGCATGCGACGACGAGAAGTGGTGCAACGGCCTGGAAGTCTGCAGCGCGGAAGCGGGCTGCATCTCCGGCACCTCCCCGGTGCTGCTCGACGGCGTGGATTGCACCGTCGATTACTGTGACGAAGCGCTGGACGCGGTCGTGCACGCTCCCAACAACGGCCAGTGCGACAACGGCCTCTACTGCGACGGCGAGGAGTTCTGCGACCTCGTGAAGGGCTGCACCAACGGCGCAGTGCCTGACTGCGACGACGGCAACGCCTGCACCATCGATTCGTGCAACGCAGCGCTCAACGGCGGCAAGGGCCTTTGCGACAACAGCAAGAAGGTCCAGTACTGCTCCGGACCGTGCGGCGGCGAGCACCCCTACGACGCGGGCGACGACCTGTGCGGCTCCGACGACGCGTGCGTCGGCGGCATCCTCGGCGCGGGTCTCGGCACCTGCACCCCCATCTGCAACAAGTCGTACTGCGGCAAGGCCGGGTCGGGCACCATCAACGCCAACATCCCGGACCAGGCGTGCATCACCAAGACGGTGGCCATGGCCGCCCCAGAGCTGTTCGTGGCGGGCGTCAACGTGAAGATGGACGTCGTGCACAACAACATCGCAGACCTCAAGATGACACTCAAGGACCCCCAGGGCACCGAGGTCGAGCTGTGGAAGTCGGTCGGCGGCAACAACGACGACTTCGCCAACACCTACACGCTTTCCTACCCGACAATCTCGGGCAACTTCTGCAACTTCATCGGTCACAACGCCAACGGCAACTGGTCTCTGAAGATCTGCGACCAGACTTCCGGCAACATCGGACTGCTCAAAGAGTGGACCCTCTACATCGAGTCGTCCGCGTCCAACCTCGCCAACGGCGACACGTGCGAGAACCCGATCGCGCTCTCGTCCGTTGACGGCACCAAGCTCATCGCGGGCACCACCAACTGCGCGGGCGGCCAGTACTTCAGCAACTGC